>ORJL010945055.1_pt1 | contig 12882 bp, 14 predicted proteins | sample 1779941 | NCBI WGS metagenome assembly ORJL01 (sample SAMEA104232317, study PRJEB22302) | groundwater metagenome | biome: forest; feature: aquifer; material: groundwater | place: USA | collected 2011-08-07 | depth 5.8 m
TACGAGACGCAAAAGATTAAAGCACTGTCGGTACTTGCACTTGAAGGTTCGGAGAGTGTCCAAAAGGGAGCCATCATGGGCGCCTTACGTTTATATTTAGATTTTATTAATTTGTTTTTATTGTTGTTGCGAGTGTTAGGGAAAAGAAGATAATTTTATTGTAAGACGCCGGAACGTAGCGCAGCCCGGCTAGCGCACTTGCTTGGGGTGCAAGGGGTCGCGGGTTCAAATCCCGCCGTTCCGACTGGATGAGGGTTACTGAAAAGTAGCCCTTTTTTTATTATTCTGAATTAAAATCAAATCTTTTGTATTATGCCAAATGATGTTTCTCAGGCATAAAATAGCTTTTCTTGTTAGATACTTTTCTCAATCTGTACAAAAATCTGTATCACTTTTTTATTGTTTTTTATAAGGAACGTGATATGAAAATTAACAGTCTTTTTTCTCTCAAGAAACGCCCTGAAAATGGTATATACTATATGGGATTTCGTAATACTGATAATACTCTGAGATGGGTATCTACAAAATGCAAGAGGAAAGCAGATGCGATTCAGTTTGTACGTAATTATAATGGAGACAGTAATGAATTCAAGAAAGATATTACTCTCTCTCAACTGTTAAAAGAATTCTTATCCTGTCAAACTGTTTGCAATTCAACGGGAACTATTTACACTATTGCTACAAATTATTTGATTAAAGTCTCAGGCGATAAAGACATTGCGTTATATGTCGCTCAAGATTTGGAACGATTCAAACAAATGTATAGTAATAAGCTGAAAGTAAACAGTATCAATATATATTCTCGTGCAATGATTACTTTATTTTCATTCGCTCATAAGAGAAAATACATTTCTGAAAAACCGTTTGCGTTTACTCAGCTACTAAAGACTGTTAAACAGCCCCCGACATTTCTAAGCAGGGAGGATTTTGAAAAGCTGATTAACGCTGTAAAGAATAAAACGCTAAAGGAATTCTATAAAGTGCTTGCAAACACCGGAATGAGGCTTGGCGAATTAACAAATCTCAAATGGGAAAATGTTAATCTGGAAAAAAAAACAAATTGCTATTGTTAATACTGATACATTTAGAACAAAGACTGGCAAAAGTAGAATTGCGCCAATGAATGAGACTGTATATTCTATTCTGTCAAATCGTTCTCAATCAAATGAATATGTATTTACTAAAGAGAACGGTTATAGATTCAATAATAATCATATCAGTCATTATTTTAAGAAGATTGTGCGACGGGTAGGGCTGAATGATAAGTATCACGTTCACACTCTCAGGCATTCATTTGCTTCTTGGTTGGTACAGAAGGACATTCCAATTTTTACAGTGCAAAATCTTCTCGGACATTCGAGTGTTAATACTACTCTTATATATTCGCATCTTTCAACATCAGCGTTACATAGCGCTGTGAATGTGTTGTAAGCTTTCATGTAACAATAGAATAAATATTGGTAAAAATATTAAAAACGCTAGTCAGGTTTTCTGAACTAGCGTTTTTTAAGAAAGTTTTTATTTTAGTCTTTTCTCGGTTGTACTATCTTGTTTTATGTTCATTGGAATCTTATTCCAATAATTTAGTTATGAGTAGACATACAGTTTGAGAATATATTTTTATTTAGCGGTAAATATTTTAGGTGTTTCACTTAATGGCAATGGGTTTGCCTCTGAAATTTTAATAAGTGATGAGAATGCAAATGCTTCACCCAACACAAGTGCTTGTTGTTGTTTCAAACTTGTGAGTAAGTCAATTTGGTTCTTATCATCGTATTCAATTGTGTTACGGATAAACTCCAAATCTCTGCTGTTTGTAATTTTATGTACTATCAATGAATTACACTGAGAAATTACTGTATTAGAAACTTCAGAGGGTCTTTGAGTTGATACCATAAGATTTACACCGAATTTCCGCCCTTCTCTAGCTAATTTATCAACATAGTAGTTATTGATTTGGTCGGATGAAGTCAGTGAAATATATCTATGTGCTTCCTCTAGAACGAGTAAAATATTTTCTTTCTCGCGATTCTCTTTATCAGTTTTATAATTAAAAATGCTTTTGCATATCATATATGCAAGAATAGAAAGGACGTCGTTTGATACTTTGAGTGAAATAATTAAAACTATTTTTTCAGTGTTGTTTAAAAATTCCTCAATTGAATTACCTTCTTTATTAAAGATTGAGTTAAATCTTTCGTCAGTGGAATAATTGTTAATTCTCTTGACAATATGCTTTAAAAATCCTATGGTGAAATTATCATCAATTAGTCTCCCAGTTCTATCTTGTATTTGTGGGACTGTGGCAACTATTGCAGTTGCCAGTGAAGAAAAATCATAATATATCTTATCATCAGCATTATTTGAATGTTTTAAACTACAAACTGCATCTTTTAAATAAGGAATAACATTCAGGGATTCTTCTTTTAGCAGTTCAGTAAGTTCGTAAAAGCTTAAATCCTTATGAGAGAGTTCAATTTTTGTATAGTCTTTTATATCAACCCAGCTTGGTGTTATTTCTTCGTTACCCTCAAAATAATTAAATATCTTAGAATATTCTTCATTGGAATCAATGATAATGGTTTTTAGTTTGGGTATAGAAGAATTGTGCAATCTTCCTCTATTACAGTATACACCTTGAAGAATTGATGTGACTGTACATGATTTACCGCTACCAGTATTTCCAAATATTGCACAGTGTTTGCCAAAAAATATATTGGGGTCGCAATTGATTTTTACTGATGGGAAGTAAATGTCTGTACCAATATTTAATGTCGGTGTATTGTTCTTAATTGTGGAATTGTATATTGCTTCAAGTTGATTTTCTTCAATTGTGTAAACATCAGAATTTAATGTCGGAAAATAGTCAATGCCCTTTTTGAAATTATTTTTATATTGATTGAATGTCCCAATCAAACGAATTTTAGAAACAACAACTTCTTCTTTAGGAGAAAATAGTATATCTTTTTCTTTTGTTGGCTCATTTTGCTCAAAAATAATACCAATGGCTTGCTGAGAATTATAAAGTGGTATTGAAACATAACTATTAAGCATACCTACCAAGTGCAAACCATTTCCTGATGATACTGGTTTGGAGAAAATATCCTTGTCATGTATTACTTCTAAATACCGATTTGTAATTTTAAAGACTGTCCCTATCTTGAATGTCATAGTTATTTTTTGATAAGTTTTTTTAACGTTTCAATAATTTCATCCTTCTGTTGGATGTGTGAACTCAAGGGGATAAGATAACGAACAACATTGTTAAAGCTCCCTACTAGTTCACCTTCAAATAATATAATACGGTGGTCGCTAATACTTCTCTCTTTTAACGTTTGTAAAAAAGGGGGGCTGGATGCATTAATCAGAGAATATGAATGAATTAATAAAGTAAGATTTGGATTGTATAGACCGGTTTTGATTATGTCGTTGATATGTTCGTCTAAGAAGGAATAACCAATTGTAACTAGAGTATTTTGTTTTTCAGTTAAACTCTTTGAAAAGTTCCGAAACATCTCACTGTATGGTAAATCAAGCGAATAGGATTTTTTGGTTTGAATTGGATATATCATTAGTGAATCTATTTTAAAATCTTCTTTCTTAAATGTATCTGATATTTGAATTTCTTTAAGATTGTAAATGTCATCTAGATTATCACTGTACTGCCATGAAATGCTACCATGCAGTTTGTAAATGTTCAAATATGTAGATATTCTTTCACTTCTATCAGTTGTATCTTGTTTTATATAGGTTTCGTTATGAAATGTATCTGGGTCATACTTACGCATATGCACGCCCCTAAATCCATTGTTATAACTTACTCCAATTCTTTCACACGCATTTTCAAAGGCTAAATCATAATTCGGGGTAAATATTTTCGGTCTGCTTAAGGTATCTTTCCTACTAATTATTTTATTAATTAATAATTCATGTATAATAAGTTTATCTTTTATGTAATCAATTGGAAATGGAATAAAATCGTTGACGAATTTCTGGAGGATTAATTTCAAGATTTCTTTGATAGCTAGTGCTGCCCTTGCGTCGTTTTTATTGTTTTGGAAATAAAGATACTCTTGATTTATCTTATCAAATTTCCTTTCTAGAAAATCGTTACTTTCTAAGTACAAAATAATATTTCTAATATAATCTGGTGGTTTTGGATTTATCTTTAAATTATCAATAATATCTGCAAAAGGATTACTTGCAATGTTTATAGTCTTGCCACCAATTAATGCAGACGTTCCACTGCCACAAAGCAAATTTAAGTTCTCATTGAGATAGTATTTTGATAATTTATCAATCGGTATGTCGTTGTTACCCTGAATAAAAGATGCTTTTTTGTTTTCATCATCCTTATCGGCATCAGGGTAGATTAATGGAAATGTTTTGCCATCTATTGTTATTAAATTATTCATAAATAAATCAATTTTAATTGGAATGCTGGAAAAAATATTTGTTGATAAGATAGACTTGGAATATATTCGCTGTCTATACTTCGCTTGAAAATAATTTGTTTTTATTAATCATTTAACTTGGAATGCCATGCGGTACATTTCGTTGAATAAGTCTTACCCTTCCATGTAATATTTCCATCTATCCATATATTTTTTGTCATACCAAGTGTATCTTTACCCAACAAAATCTTATCTGATAGATTTGCATAACATGCTTGAGAAATTTCAACGTGATTAGGTCCTTTTGCTTGCTTTGCGATAAATGAAGCATAATTGACACACATACCTAAAAAAACTAGGTCATTATTGTTGTCATTTTTTGGTAGCCCTGCTTTAACAATATAAACGTCTCCCCAGTCTATCCCTATTCCAAAATCAATCTTGGAATAACTCTCAAAGTATTTTGAATACCTGATATCTAGAGCCCATTTAAGCTGCATTGCCGTAGAGACAGAATTTTCAATATCTATTTTTAATTTCGCAGGCCAAAATGCTAAAACACTATCCCCATTAAAACTTCTTAGTTGACCGCCATTTTCTGTAATTATTTTAGAGGCGATGGTTAGATAAGACTTATGAATTTTTCCACAAGTTTGTTTATCGTGAACATTTAACAGCTTAGTTGAATTCCTGAGGTCTATACAAAATGCGGTTAGTTTGATTTTATAAGCTTTTTTGCCGAATGCAACATTCTCTGGAGAAGGTATTGTTTCTGTTTCAACAATCTCATAATCTCCATCCATGTAATCTTTGATTTTATTCTCAAGGTCTGTGATATAGCTCATTAATTATTTTGTCATTATTGAAAAGATTAAAAGTGTAATACCTAATATAATATTTACAAAAAGAAACGTGGTTGCATGTCTAACTAACGTCATCTTTTTGTGAAGGATATGTGCTAGATTGAAGTTCTGAAAAGCAAATTCTTTTATAACATCTTTTAATTCTGTTTTATTTATTTCTTCAAAATATTCATTTGAGTTGTTGAAAGTCTTTATGTGCCCAAAGTAGCTGATACCCATTCTCCTTATTTCTTTTTCTTCTTGGGGAGGTCTTGGTTTAAAAACATTAATAGAAATCAATATTCCAATAATTGATGATATAAGAAATAGAGCAAATAATACATAGTACAAAAATTTTAAGTAGCTATTTATTGTGGCAATATTACTAAATGTTCCGACGATAATTGAAGCACCCAATATCGTTGTTATAATAAAAGTTTGAATGCTCAAAGCAATGTTAGCTTTTGTATCAGCATTGGAAATTAGCGTTTGCTGGTTATCAAATACTTTTATCAATAGTTCTATTTTGTCTTTTTCGTTAGCCACTGTTCTACGGATTTGATAAAATGTTGTTACATTAGAAATATCATTAATATATTATATAAGAAGCCCTCTAAAAAAAATCATCAAACTCTCCATATTTATTTTATAGAAAGGCAATACTACTAGTTTGATATTGAAGCGATATTATTCACTAAATTCTATCTGAATCCTAATTCAATTAATGATTTTACTGGTTGACGTTTGACAGCAAAAGGAAACATGTGAAGCCGACGGCCAGTATTAATTTGTGGATGCTGTTTTTTAGTATATTTTACAAGTATTTTCTTAGCTCGTAAGAAAGCTTCATTAACATTCAAAACACTTTTTAAGCCAACGTCCTCCCAATTTGTCGCAGCCTCTAACATGCTTTGGGTGAAATAACCACCATGACTAGGATGTTCTCCTGCTTCTTCGTTGACTCCAACAGAGTAAACCGTAATGGTCCCTTTTTCACATGAAAATACTGCATCGTCAAAAATCTTTCTCGTTGATTTGCCTCTAATCGCCAATGCTTTGGCTAATTTTTCCATGAATATTTGCTCTTCTATTACCTCCAATGGTGTTCTACAGGAATCTAGAATTATTGTTTGCCGCGGCGATATTGTTTCAAGTTCATATTCAGTAATATCATCATCCATTAAACATACATTTGTTACTTCATTTACATCAATAAAACCATGTCCAGAGAAAACTAAAAAAGTAAAATCAGCATCAACAACATTTAGATAATCAATGATTTGTTTCTTTGTAGGCTTAGGGTAAAATATTTTAATTTCAGTTGATTCCCAATTTCCCCCCAATGGAGTTTGTAAAAACTCTTTGTAATTAATAAGGTCTTGTTTTACACCTTTTAAATAAACTGTGCTTGGTGCTTGAGGAACTCCAATAAGAATTGCAGTTCTAGTCATTACTATCCTTCCAAATAGGAGTTAATAAAATCTCTAAACTCTTTACTATATCCTTCTATATTGTCAAATTCATTTTTAGGGTGTATCCACCAAGATGCGTGCGTTCTAATAATTTCTTTAACATGAACAAAGTGTTCAATCTTCTTCCTGTTATATCTATAGTATTTACATAGCCTATCCAAAAAATTGAAATTGTAAATACAATAAGTGTCGTAGCGTAAATATTTATCGTCTGAAGAATTTCTATTCTTAGTCCATGTACAAATAAAATTGAAATCTTCAAGATAAGGATACTGAATACTGATACTTAGTATTTGGTTTAAATTATCATTAAACCTTTTTTCTTCGCTTGCCTTATAATTTGTCCTAAAAATAAAATAATTTACAATTGTTGCTATGCAGGAAATTAGCGTTGCAATGATTGCTGTCATATTTAAGTTGAATATATGTTACAATGACTGTTTATTGTTTGGATTAAACGTTAATAATATAACTAAAATTAATAATACATAAACAATCTTATAATCGCAAAATATACAACAAAAAGCATAGTCGTTATAGGTATTCAATGAAAACTTGTTGAAAAAGCAATAATGAATTAATTCTTGATTTGAATAATTCCAATAACCGAAAATCAACCTGCCGCTTACAAACTACTCTCTAACACGTTTTGGAACTAGCGATGGTCAAGCGTATTTTATTCTTTCTTTAGTTAAAGCTTGACGGTCTATCCGACATCGGATTTCCGCCGACTCTCTCATGCGGAATTTTCTACAAATCTGCTCACGTTTTTCATCTCTGAATCAATACTCATGCTGATATAGATACAGAATTGATACAGTTCAAGCATAATTCTATCAAATCAGCTTGATTTCATCAAAAATCATATAATGGTAAATTATATGTAGTGCTTGAATCAACAAATAACACATATACACTCTTATGTTTCACGATGTAGCGATTCATACGCTCAGCTTGTTTTAGTCGCCCTTCCTCTATTCTGTAAAGAATAATGAGCCAATAGACAGTGATTTGAATCGGGCAAAAAATCTTATCTAACATATAACACTCTTATGTTTCACGGTGCTTTGCAGTATACCCCCTGAGTAGTGCAGGTATTTTTACTTACAAACTTTAGTCTGTTTGTAACGAAATAGCCGTAATTCCACAATATGTGGATTGGCTGAAATCATGCCACAAAAGCAAGCGGTACGTTTTAGTACGAAAATATTTCCATAGGACAAGGTAAAACAGCGTTTTTTATTTTTATTTCTATACTTATAGATATATCGGGAAGCAAAGGTACGGTCATAGTACAAGAGTTTAGAGCCTAAAGTAGTCAAACTGAAAAGTAGCCGTGCGCTTGAATTTCCGATAAAGTTTAAGCAGTTTTTCTCTTTAGGCTTTTTTTATTTATCGGAGGTACAACAATGCACGGAGACAAATTTTATGTGCCAATCAATTTGGAAGGCACTTGGAGCGATAGACAATTGTATATCATAGATACACTATACACAACACGATTCACCGATAAGCGATATTCTGCGCTTACTCATTTTCAAAAGCAAGCACGCAAAAGAGAATTCATGCCATTAAGTTCGCTTTATTTAAAAAGCGTTTTAGGTCGTAACTATAAAAAAATAATAGAATCTCTTATACACTCTTATGTTTCACGGTGTGATAATTCATATACAGCAGGAGTTAAATGTAAAAGCTACGCATTGACTTCTCAGTATCGCGACAAACCTTTTAGAACATTGCCAATTCAGGATTTGAAGTTTAAGCAACATCTTGATGCGCTGAAAGATAAAAAGTATCAATCTCTTTCACCTCTGCATAAGGATATGTTTAAGGTTATGCAGAACGATTTCACCTTCGACTGCGAGAGTGCTGAGAAATATTTTGAAAGCAATTTTTCAAATGAAAATGGCATAGCGTTTCAGCTTAACGCTCTGAAAGAGCATGAGTATTATTTTTCAACTGATAGCAACACCGGTAGAGTATTTACTAACTATACCAATCTCAAACGAGAATTTAGAAAATTTATCCATCATGCGAGTGGAGAGCGATTGGTTGAATTAGATATTAAAAATTCTCAGCCACTATTCCTTGCAAGTCTTTACAATCAATTCAGTCATTCATCAAACAGTCTATACTCAAATCTTTGTGAGCAAGGTATCATATACGACTATATGCAAGCAAAAATTGGTGGTTCAAGAGACAAAGTAAAGACTGGCTTTCTTACTGTCTTATTTTCGCCAAAACATTGGGATTCAAAGGTTAAACGAGTTTTTCAATCAGATTTTCCGGAGCTTTTAGATTACGCAAATCATGTCAAAGAGAATCGAAGCAATGAGCTTGCTTTGGCTTTGCAAAAATGTGAGGCTGATATAGTCTTAAATACGGTTGGCTCTCAATTGCTTCAAGAGAATATATCTTTTCTCTCGGTGCATGATTCTTTAATCGTTACTCAGTCTCAAAGCGAATATGTAAAAAATTTAATGGCTCGGAAAATCTCTGAGCAGTACAACATCAACCCAATAATCACAATGAAAGGAGGAAACTAACTAATGCCACGCCCTAAACGAATAGAAACTACTCAAGAGTTACGAGACTATATAAGAAAGAAAACGAACTGGAGAAAAATGATTCAAACGCTTGAAAAGATGGCTCATGGTGGCTATGAATTTCTAAACTACAATGGACAAAAGTCTATTGCTGAGCCGAATTTGGAGGCTTTGAAATTACTCATTTACTATGTGTACGGAAAATTACCTGATAGCCAACCTATCAAGGATGATTCTGGAGTAAAATCAATGGAACTATTCAATCAACTCGTTTCAAATTTCAATAAACCAATAACAATAAACACGGAGGAAATACAATGCAACTAAACTATAAAAACCCTATTAACTATTTACAACTTATCAAAGACGCGACTGCAAAGCGCAATGAATCGTTTGGTAAAGTTTCAAATTTCTCAGAATATAATGCCGCAGAGCAACAAAAGCGCAGAGAGAAACAAGTGGAAACTATCAACCAGAAATATATGGATGATATGAATTCCATTGAAGGAAGGATACGGGAATCATTATCCAATCTGGACAGGAATATTTACAAGGTAAAATATCCGTTGTACTCTGCTGATAATGATATTTTGAATGAGCGACATAAGGCTCTTGGCGGTCAAGAAGTGCAATCTGGTATGATGTTCGCATTAAACTATAAATTCGGAAATTATCCAAGTGAAGCTATCATGGATACATATTTCAATGCGGGCAGATATGATTTTGTTTTCTCGGCGCTTGATTTATTTCTCAATGTTGTTCCAACTACTTTGGAAGCATCGAGCGAAAAGAATGACCTTATCAAAATTGTAAATAAATACTATAAGGCTTTGGGCATCACTGATAAGCTACTTGAGAAGGCGGAGCTTGAGTATGTTCTGGGCGAACAAAAAATTGAATATGCTATCGTATTTAACTCCAATTATAAGATTCAATATGGCGTAACTGACATGCGACTCAATCAACAATTAACACAAATTCGGAAAGAACTGGCATAATGTACTACTTAACACAACTCTAAGAAAAGGCTCAATATATCCCAATATTGGGCTTTTTATTTGACATTTATCAAATAAAATGTTACCATTAGACAAATAACGATACAGATTTTGCTGTATATGAAATTGTATCTAAAGTGATGTTATTTTGATACAAAAGACAAGTGATTTTTGAAGAAAGTAGCCCGTTTTAAGCGCAGCCCGGCTAGCGCACTTGCTTGGGGTGCAAGGGGTCGCGGGTTCAAATCCCGCCGTTCCGACCAAAGAGAAGGACGAGAGTAAAATCTTGTCCTTTTTTTATATATACATTCAGGTTCTGAGCCAAAGGCTCATCAACCTCAGGCTGAAAATCCCGCCGTTCAGGCCGGAACACTCTAACTGATTCGTTTTTAAACTTTTTAAGTTTTAAAAAAACTATACAGTAACATTAATCAATTGAAACATTTCTCACTCCTACTAATCATGACCAACCCAGAAAGGGAAGGTAGAGTGTATCTAATTATTTTTGCAGGGTTTATAATGATGGGTATGTCCAAGTAAAAAATATTATATTACAATGGTTAAGTGCACTCACTTATGTACATTCAGAATGTACTGTACTAACCACAAAGAACAGATAGTTACTCGGCAAAGCGGGAATATTCTTTTGTCAATTGGTTGATGGGGGTGATTTCAAACCAAGTTGAAGCAAATATTGGAATTATTAGAGGATGTTATTATGAAATATTTAGTTATTACTTTCTCAATTACTCTTGTTGTTTTCTTCTCTGCATGTAAAAAGGATGATGATATCATTCAGATCAACACATATCAATGCGGTACACCAATAACTTATATGGGAAAAACATATCAAACAGTAAAAATAGGTTCTCAGTGCTGGTTAAAAGAAAACCTTAATGTAGGAACAATGATTCTTGGGGGTCCAAATCAAACTAACAATAATAAGGTTGAAAAATATTGTTACAATAATGATACTGCAAATTGTGACACCTATGGAGGATTGTACCAATGGAATGAAGCGATGCAATATTTCACCAATGAAGCGACGGGGGGGATTTGCCCTAAAGGATGGCATATACCGACTAGAAACGAAATAGAAACACTAAACGATTCACTGTATAATAATGGCAATTTAACAAATATACAGGTGTTTTCTGACCGGTTGTGTGGTTTTAGAGATACTTACGGTGACTTTGTCAGCATCGGAAACAATACGTTCTTTTGGACTTCCTCGCAACACAATGCTACCGATGCTGTTGGCGTCTACCTGATAGGTAACGATAGCCTTCTTCATTTTTATAGAGGTAATTATGATTACGGTTTTAGTATTCGTTGCCTCAAGGATTAGATTCTAGTCAGGCTTCTCTTTGTGGATGTTGATTATTGGATTTATTACAGTAACATTGGCGAAGTACAAAATATTCGAAACACCAATAAAGGAATCGTATACGTACAACACCACCCATCCACCATTCAGAACGCTGGTTGCATTAGCAGAACGAATGAATCGAATACTCAAGGAAGAGTTTGCTTTAGGAACGAAACTTCCCTCAACGAACGTAGTAAGCCATGTGGTTAGAGAGGCTGTTGATCTCTATAACACCTATCATCCCCATTTGGCATTAAATGGTTTAACACCACAGTATATTTATGAAAAACCCCTATAGAAACTCTACCGGGGTTATCTTAATCCGTCAACTTATTTCAGGAAAATTTAGGCATTGGGTGCCAAGGTTCGTGGATTCTGAGCCAAAGGCTCATCAACCTCAGGCTGAAAATCCCGCTGTTCTGAATAATACAATGGTAAGTTCACACCGAACTTACCATTTTTGATTTTAATGCGGTTACCGCGATGAGAAGGTTTCCCATTATCAGCATTCAAGTAAATGATGATAGAGGGTGTAACAATACAAACCACTTGTCTTAAATTGTACACAGTTTGATGATTGAAATATTCTCTATTTCTCTAAAAATCACAATTTACGATTGGCACGGGAATTGTAATATGTGTAACTGAGTTTAGAAATAACCAATGTAAAACAATCAATATCAGAATGGAGTAACGTTATGAAGCAGATTCTTATAGCAATCGTTGTGTTAACAATATGTGTTCTTTCTGTTGAGTCAGCAAGCGCACAACCTTTATCAAGACAACATCGCGTGGAAGTTCGGAAGCATGCTCAAGTTATTGAAAAACGTCGTCATTACGTTAAGCATAAAGCGCGTGAAATGCGCCGTCTTGAACGAAGAATGATTCGACGTCATGCGATGGCACATCAGATGAATCATAGAAATACTTGCATTCATCGCAATATGTATTGATGGTTAGCTGTTCCTTTTTTAATTTGATGTATTCATACTACCACATTCATTATTTAGGATAGAAAGAAAATGAAAAACATAATTATTGCAACACTCATCCTTGCTGTTGGTCTTGTTTGTACACAGGGAACTCAAGCGCAAAATGTAAACAAAGCTGTCAAAGAGGTGAAGATGGATAAGAAAGAAGTCCGCGAAAAGGCTCGTGAGTTGAAGGAAGATTCTCAAAAACTGCATGAAGCGAAGAAAGAGTTACGCGAGGATATGAGTGAGGGCGCATCGATGAGAGAAATCGCTCACGACAAAGCAAA
>ORJL010672456.1_pt1 | contig 12880 bp, 10 predicted proteins | sample 1779941 | NCBI WGS metagenome assembly ORJL01 (sample SAMEA104232317, study PRJEB22302) | groundwater metagenome | biome: forest; feature: aquifer; material: groundwater | place: USA | collected 2011-08-07 | depth 5.8 m
CAAACTGAATGTCTTTATCAGACGCGGTTTTTAATTTACGGGCGATTTCCAATGTCCATACACCGTTTTCCCATTTTCCTTTAACTTTGATATCAGCAGGATCGCCGGTGATTTGTTTCGCAATCAGACCAGGGATGAAGTCTCCCTCTTTCATTGTCTTTAAGTAGTCTGCGGTGTAAGGCTTTGTCTTATCAAGGCCATCAACGATTACAAAGGGATTACCGTTAAGAGCTGCTCCGTCAAAGACTAATTTCGGTGCTGATTTGTCATCGGTCACATTGTCGGCGTATTCTTTGTCACCGGGGTCAGAGTGGCGACCGGCGCTGTCTGTTTTAGCGGGATCGGCTGGCTCGTAATTAACATTGTACATGAACTGGTCATGCATCAAACCCGGTTTGTCGGGTCCGAACAAGGTGTTCTGGCGAACGGACTTCCAGTGCCATGTATCCAATTTCTCACTTGCACTGTTTGTCCAGTGCTTAGTTAACGGTTTTCCGTCTTTGTCGGCAGTTGCATGGCAGGTAACAGTACAGCCGGCGGTGTTAAAATCTTTAACAGTGTCATTAATATTCCAGTTAATGCCGAACTTGTCTTCATACCAGCCGGCTCCAGCCCGGTAACCCAGCTTAACAAGTTTACCGCCTTCTAATTTCCAAGGACCCCGTTGCTGGGACTCAGTAGGGTCTTTGTACTGAAGCAATACGTAAAGGTTCTCGGCATCATAAGCCGCCTTCATTGAGACATCCGTTTTACCGTTATCAAACTTTCCGCCTGTGCCCCCCTGAAGAGAGCCGGCACCCGCTAAGGAGACTTTCATCTCCGGAGAAGTGGCCCAGAAACTTTCTGAACCTTTTCCATCCAGTGTTGGAGCTGTTGTCGTTTTAATTGCGGTAAGAGTTTTGTCATCCGTGGTGGTGACAGCTGGTGGAGCAGCCGGTGGAGGCGCTGCAGGAGCACAAGCTGCAACTGCAAACATCACTGTTACCAGTATCAGTAGTAGTAATAATTTGTTAAGTCGCATTGATACCCTCTTTTTTTGCATTAAAAACATTCCTTTCTTTTATTGTTTTTTACTCTACTGGTTCTGCGGATTGAGAACTTAAAGTGATTTTCCTAGTTTAACCGAAATCTAAAATTGTACTCATAAATTTAAATAGTAAACAGCACGCTAAATCTTTTATTTAGAGAGAGGTTTTGCTACCTGCGTCTAAGACTGTTTCGAATGCACTCTGAATAGGCAAAAAAAACTGAGTTGCAAGGCTATCACATCCTTGCAACTCAGTATGTCCAATTAATTTACTTGTAAAGAAAACTATCCTATCCCATCGGATCAATTAAGCTGAAAAATTTTGTCCAGGTGAATGTTTTCCAGGTGAATGTTTATGAATACCGTCTTTTTCTTTACTATCTGTAAGCCACGGTGGCAAAATGCGTGTTAGAACGGCCAAAATTGTAAAAGCTAAGACGATAAGCAATATGGCAACCCCGATTCCTTCTTTTCCAAAGAATTTAGCATGAAAAGTAGTAAAACCCATCAGGCTTTTTGAGATCATTTGTCCACCTATGATGACATTAAAGCGCATGGCATAGACACCGATCATAATGAGGGCAGCAGAGCCGATGGTTAAAATTTGGCTTGCTAAAATTGGCAGGCGTTTTGACGACCTGGCAATCAACAGAAGAATAAACGGAATAGCAGCCCCTAAGATAAGCTGGATACCAATGAAAGAAACGGGAATCTTTTCAGTAAGCAACCCAGAAATAGATGCCCACTCATCCCTGCCCTCATACCCTTTGTGAAGAACTTCCAAGAGCTCTAAAATTATATCGAAGGTCAGGAAAGCCCACAAATACTTATTCAAAGACATCAGGCAGGTCATATCCACCTTTACCCGGCGCACCCGGCAACTGAAAGTATAAACTATTATTAAAAAGGCTGTACCAGAAACAATCGCCGAGATTAAAAAGATAATCGGCATAAGTGGAGTGGACCACCATGGATTGGCCTTGATAGCACCAAAAATGAAACCAACATAACCGTGAAGAAATGCTGCCGAAGGAATCCCTATCACAGCCAGAATCGAGTATATTTTATGGTCCATTTTCAGACTGTATTCTGAGACATCATAGGATCCAAGGGTGAGAATACGGTAAAACAACCGGGCTAGCCCGCTAGTGCTGTTTTGCGCGTAATAAACCAGGTCCTGCCGGTAAACAAACCATATTTCTAATACAACAATGATAAGATAGAACGAATAAATATAACCGAATCCAGCCATTGCTGATGTAAGATGAGGCGTCCACATAATACTTAAAGCACGTAGTGGTTGTCCAAGATGTAGGAGCAATGGCATCGGTGCTACAATTAATGTTGCCAAGGCTGCTAATAAGGCCAGACGGCTAACAGGCTTTAACGCTGTGACCCCGAAGACATGATATAAGGAAGATATTACAAAAGCCCCTGCCACTAATCCCGTAATATAAGGGTACAGCGTAATAAGCACGCTCCACCATAGTTCTACTTCATTAGGATAAACATAACCGGTCATTATTAATTCACCACCTTATCCATTCCAACGTAAAATACCTGTGGTTCTGTTCCCATTCCCTGTTTCAAGACTCCTACTCTCTCCTTATCGAGTATCTTGCTGATCTGGTTATCAGGTGCCTTGACATCATCAAAAATTCTTGCCTTGGCTGGGCATACCTGAACACATGCCGGTTTCATGCCGTTCGTAATCCGGTGGTAGCACCATGTGCATTTATCCGCTACTTTGAGTTTCGGATGCAAGTAACGGGCACCGTAAGGACATGACTGAATGCAGTAACCACACCCTATACATCTTTTCCTGTCAACAAGGATTACTCCATCTTCAGTTTTATAGGTTGCACCAACAGGGCAGACTTTGACACAAGGGGCGTTAGCGCATTGATTACATAGTTTTGGCACAAAAAAAGCTTTGACAAATTTTGCGTCTGCAGGATCTACAGGAAAACTGTGTATTCCACCATCAGGAGAATCAACCAAAACTTTTTCGTCGGCACTTACCCGGTATCTCTCAACCCATGTTCGATAAACTTCAGCATCTAGAGGTACGTCATTTTCGATTTTGCAAGCTTGCACACACTTGCCACATCCGATACATTTCGTAGTATCTACGACAAAATTCCATTTGTGGTCCTGCCACTTCGTAGTCCAAGAATCGCTTTCAGTTGCCGCTTGAACTGGTTTACTCGTTTTAAGGAGAAATCCACCGCCCGATAAAAGCGCTGCTCCGACAGTTAATGCCTTTAATCCATTATTTAAGAAATTGCGTCTAGTAAGCTTTATCATGTCTTTTTCCCTCCCAGATCTGGGGAATGCGGGTTATGACAGGTAGTACAGGTCATACCTAAATAATGCTGCGAATCGTCGATTTGGCGAATAGAGGTTTCCGGTCTGGCCGCCTGCTTGTTATGGCAAGTTAAACAGGCTTCCCTTGTAGAATCTTTTACCGGTTTAGCATCAAACGTTGCTTGTGTATGCTTCCCTGCCGCAAGGTGGCAACTTTCGCAGTTTACTGCTTTATGCGAACCCTGGTCCTTGAGAGTAACTCTATCCCCGTGACAGGTAGTGCATGCAGCCGCACCGGTAGAACTGTATTTAGCTGACATACTGACCCATTCCTGAACGTTGTCCCCCCGGTAGAATCCATACGTATTAAATGATTTAGGAATCAATAATTGCTTGACAATAATAAAAGCAAATATCACCACCACGAGTAATAACCCAACACGGACAGCTGGCCGCTTAAAGAAATCGGGTTTTTTCATCAATTTATATCACCCCGCATAATAAGTTAAACATTAAATAATCGGGTTCGCATTCTGCTATTTGGCAGGAGCAAATCCGACTGGGACAAATATGAAATTATTTTTCTTTAAGTAAGTTATTCATTACATTATGATTTTATTCACAAACGCATCCTTTCTTTATTGTATTTTACTCTACTGGTCGACGAATTGAGAATCTAAAGTAATTTTCCTTCAATAGCCGAATTCTCTAAAATTATACTCATAAATTCGAGATGGTATATTAAATAAGGATTTACGAGTAAGATAAAAGGAAAAGTCAGCTTAATCCAGAAAAAATTCTTAAGATTTTTTTTGAACCAGTTTTGTAAACTGAAACAGGAGGAAATATCTCTTGTTAGTATTTTAACATGTTAACCCGAAAATAAATAGGGGTCTTTAACCCGAAAAAAAAATAGGGTTCTTTTAACCCCTATTACTTAGTACATTAGTACTTTAGTACATTAGTACATTATTCGATGCACGATGGTCGAGGTTCCATCCGATATCTAAATTCGACCTCGATCATCGAACTTCGCACCTCGCATTGGCTTCTGATTTTAGCCATCAGAGAAATCTATCCCACGTTCATGGACGTAATTCGCTATCTGAATCCGGTTTGTTAAATTCAGCTTGCTTAAAATACTACTGACATAATTACGAACGGTATATTCGCTTAGAAAAAGTTCCTGAGCTATTTGACGGTTGCTTTTTCCCATTGAAACTTGGATGAGAATTTCCCGTTCTTTCCCTGTTAATCCTTGAAATTTATCTTCGTATTTCGGTTGTAAGGTATTGTGACGAAGGTAGGTAAAGAGACTCATCGTAATGCTTGGATCAAGCATAGCCTCTCCGCTGACGACCTTACGAATAGCATCGCGCAGGGCCTGACGGTCGATCTGTTTAAGAACATACCCGGAAGCTCCTGCTAGGATCGAACTTAAAACTGCATCATCATCAGCATAAGAAGTAACTATTAATACACGCACCTCTGGATAGTTTTCAACTATTTGCCGGCAGGCATCTATCCCGCTTCCGTCTGACAGGCGCACATCCATCAATATCACATCAGGCTTTTCCTTTGCTACTTTTTCCAAGGTTTCAGCAACGCTACTCGCCTCGTTAATAACCTCAAACTCCGAATCTTCAAGTAAGGTGATTATTCCCATTCTTACTACATCATGATCATCCACAATCATTAATTTATACTTTTTCACGTTGAAGTTGCCTCCTTAAAATTTGGACAATAAGTGTAGTGCCATCCTGATCTGATTTAATTTGGAGCTTAGATGATAGCTGCCGGGCTCTTTGCTCCATACTTCGAATACCATGTCCATGCAGTCCGCCAACAGACTTATTTTTGATAATATCCTCGTAAATTCCGATCCCATTATCACGTATTTCAATATTAAAGGTGTGTTCATTACCCATCATTTTAACATGAATCTTGGAACAGTTGGCATGTTGAGCCGCATTAGCTATGGCCTCTTGCAAAATAAAATAGGTATGATCCACTGCCCCGGGGATTAAACTAAACCAAATGGGTAGATGAATGCTATCGAAAATAACTATTTTAGGAAATACTTCAGAATATTGCTTGATTGCTTGTTTGAATCGTTGCTGCACATCTTTTTGACTTATATCTTCCGATTTAAGATCCAGTATATAACGCCTTAAAGAATCGATTGTCTCATTTAAACGTAAAATTACCTGATCAATCACTATTTTGCTTCGATTGTGATCACTGTCTATTAATTCGGATGCCCGATCTAATAACATTCCAGCACCGTAGATTGATTGTATGGCGCCATCATGTATATCGTTAGCAATTCTTTGACGTTCACTGATAATGGACTCCAGCCTTTCAATTTTCTCTAAATTAGTCCTTGATTCAAGCCGGAAAACAGAAAGCAATCTAAATACATACCAGCTTAGAAGAATACTTAGTAAAGCACGCACAAGTTGTACCGGTACATGGAACAGGTTGAAGAAAGTTTGATTATTAATGATTGTATTGGGAAAGAAATCTCCGGGCGGAACAATTAGCCCTGTAAGAACACTATAAATTATAATAGTAACTGAGGCATCCCTTAAGTATCTATCAATTCTCGGTCCCCAAATTGAAAGCTCAGGGCGTCGACGCCAAAGTCCTAACCCAGATAGAAGCGCGCCCGGAAATCCAAGTAAATAACGGCCCCAAATTTCGCTTTTGACATACCATGGATCAAGTGCTTTTTGATCAAAAAAAGCAATGAAGTTAATATACCAGAAAATACCTATTAGGGCTGGTATTAAAAGGTAAACATCTTTTCGGGAAGAATACTGTGCCAAGCCAAATGCAAGGAGAAAGGCAAATGAAAGGGTCATAAATGAAAGATGCACAGTCATCAATAAGAGAAGAATATTAGCTCTGCCGATAGACAGTAAGGGTACAAAAAGATAACCCCATTCTGAAATAGCATGTGTAAAAGCAAATGCAGCTAAAAGCCAAAGTGTTTTGGCCAAAGGTAATTTACTGGGCTGGATAATTTGCATGAAGATAACCAGTCCCATAGTAAAGAAACCTAGTCCGTAAACAAAATATACGACCTGATAATTTAGAATTTAACTCACCCCAATACTTTACAAGCTTTAGAATCATCTTATTATGATGTCCTTATTCGACTCCTGCCATATTAAAGGAAGTCCCTTTTAACGTTATCGGTAACTCATTAAACTATAGTCGAAAAGCATAAAAAAAACAATTAGACAAAACTATATACAGATAATAAAATCGATGACCAACATTTACAAAATACTACAGAACACTCGACATTAAGTCGCGAAAAAAATTTTTATCCTCTGACGAAAGTTAAAAGGCTGAGAAAATTATTCTCAGCCATCTAGGTCTTACTTTTTCAGTTCATCTCTCCGAAGCTGAAATTCAGCCGAGTCAATCTCCCCTCGAGCGTAGCGTTCACGTAAGATCTCTAAAACATCCGAACCTCCCGATAAATGTTTTAATACTCCGCCATTATGTACTCGTCTGAAGAGATAAACTCCTAATATGATTAAAATTACAAAAAAGACTATCATACAAAGCATCGGTCCAAATCCTATACCCCAATGTCCGAATCCATTAAAACCGTAACCATAGTGTCCCATAATTTGAGTTTCCCCTTTCTAGCAAAACTTAATACCTATCTATAATAACCTTTAAATATTTAGAGATTATGAATAACCTGTGTTTTTTTAATGAATTTTTAGGTTACACGTTTAAAGGGTGCCTGTCGGCGCCTTGGATTATTCCTAAGCGCCCCTATGCTTTGTCTCATTCTGTTAAGTGTAGTCTTGCTTTTCCCTTAGATTATCGCTAATTCCCGGCCGATTTGCTTAATCTGTTCGACAGCCCAAGACAGCTCTTCTTCACTGTGAGTCGCCATAACGGTTAACCTTAACCGGGCTGCATTAAGTGGTACTGTAGGGGGACGGACGGCCATTGCTAAAATATTTACATCAAATAATCGTTTGCTAAACTCTAGTGTAGGTGCGTTATCCCCAACCAGGATTGGAATGATCTGGCTTTCGCTGTTTAACAACTTAAATCCACCTTTAGCTAATTCATCACGAACCCAGGCAGCCTTGGTCAGAACTTCCTTTCTCCGCCAACTCTCCTGTTGTACAACTTGAAGAGCTGCTTGCACACTAGCCACGACGGATGGTGGCAGACCCGTGGTAAAAATAAAGCTGCGGGCTTTATTCCGCAGATAGTCTATAAGTACCTTTCGCCCGGCCACATAAGCTCCTGAACAGCCGAAGGCCTTGCCCAAGGTAGCCATATTGATTTCCACCCGATCAGAAACTCCGTAGAACTCTGCCAATCCCCGACCATTCTCTCCAAAGACTCCACCCCCATGGGCTTCATCAATCATCAAAACTGCTCCGTATTTTTCTTTTAACTCGACTATTGCGGGAAGGGGAGCGAGGTCCCCATCCATACTAAAGACGCTATCTGTAATGATTAATATGCGGCGGTAACCCTGCGCTATTTTCAAACACCGCTCTAAATCTGCCATATCTATATGCTTATAACACAGATATTGGGCTCCACTCAGGCGGACACCGTCAATAATACTGGCATGGTTGGTTTTATCACTGAGGATAATGTCCTCCTTACCAGCCAAGGTCGTAATTATTCCGACATTAGCCGAATACCCAGAGTTAAACATTAAAGCAGCTTCCGTATTTTTAAACTGGGTTAAGTCTTTTTCTACTTGATCATATAACTCATAGTTACCCACGATCAACCGTGCCGAAGTAGCACTACAGCCCAACTGTTCCACCGCCAGGCTTGCTGCTATTTTCAAGCTAGGATGATCGGCAATACCTAGGTAATTGTTGCTACTAAGATTCAACAACCTTTTTCCCTGCATTTCTACCCATTCCGCAGGTACCCCGGTCAGACTTCTCAACTCGCGGAAGAGATGCTGTTCATGTAGTTTTTCCAACTCTTGTGCCAAATCGGAGTAGAATTCCTCCACCTAACGCACCACCTTACTGCCAATGCATAATTCATAATTCATAATTGTGCATTGTGCATTATGCATTATGCATTAAACTTCCAACCCCATATCCAAGATCATTTGCATATCTTCAGCAACAGTACGACCAGAAGTAGTTAAATAACTACCCACTAAAGTAGCGTTTATTCCTGCTAAATAACCCATAGCCTGCATATTTCGCAGGGCGTTTTCACGACCACCAGCAAAGCGCAACATTGCTCCTGGTAAAATAAACCGGTAAATTGCAATTGTTTGTAAAATTTCCATTGGACTTAATACTGTTTGATTTTCTAGCGCTGTCCCTTCTATGGGATTAAGAATATTTATGGGCACAGACTGTACCTCTAAGTCTCTTAAGGCAAAGGCCATCTCCAAACGCTGGATCATAGTTTCACCCATTGAAATGATGCCACCACTGCAAACATCTAAATCGGCGGTCTGACACGCTTTTACTGTGTCGATCCGGTCTTGATAACTATGAGTAGTACATATATTAGGAAAATAACTTTCCGAGGTTTCTAGATTATGATGGTACATGGTTACTCCAACTTCCTTTAACCTTCGGGCCATGTCTTCGGTGATTATCCCAAAGGAGGCACAAAGCTTAAGCTTAGTTTTCTGGGCTAAGTGCCGATAAATGTCTAAGGCCTTTACAAAATCCCCCTCACATATCCCACGACCACTAGTCACCAAGGAAAAACGTTGGGCTCCTTCCGCTTCCATCTGTAGTGCTCTTTCTAATATTGTTTCTTCATTTAACAAATCATAAACTTCCACTCCAGTCTCATGATGTGCAGACTGGGCACAATATTTGCAGTTTTCTGAACACTGGCCGGACTTAGCATTAATAATCGAACAAAGGTCTACTTTTTTGCCAGCTCGCAGATCTCTAATCCTACTCGCAGCAGCAAACAAATGATATAGGTCAGAACCACTTAATTCTCCTAAACCTTGGGCCTCTTCCATGGAAATATCCTGACCGGCTAAAACTTTTTCCTCCAAACGATTGATCAAATCAATTTTACTCATATCATCTCTACTCCCTTTCAGTAACATTTTTAATCGCATGATAGGTTATGGATATTACTTGTTGTAATTCTTCCTCACTCATAGCCAAAATAGGCATCAGGATAATCACATTTCCCAAAGGACGAATGATCAAACCATTTTTGCGTGCTTCCAAAATGACGTGATGACCGATATTCTCTTCCAGTGTATAAGACTCTTTGGACTGCTTATCTTTTACAAGCTCTATTCCTACCATTAAACCCTTCTGCCGTACGTCCCCTACATGTTTTAATAATTTAAACAGTTCCAATTCAGCACTAAGTAGTTGAGCTAAATGCTGGACATGATCAATTAACCTAGTTTGTTCAATGATATCTATGTTTGCTAGGGCCACTGCACAACCTACAGGATTTCCTGTAAAGGTATGACCATGATAAAAGGTTTTACCCTCGTGGAGCTCTCCCAAGAAAGCTTGGAAAATTGTTTCAGTGGTCAGAGTCGCTGAAACGGGTAAATAGCCCCCCGTCAGTCCCTTGGCAATACACATGATGTCAGGACTAACCTCTTCTTGCTCACAGGCAAATAAAGTTCCGGTACGACCAAAGCCAACAGCTACTTCGTCAGCGATCAATAAGATATTATACTTAGTACAAAGCTCGCGTATTTTTCGCAAGTACCCTTCGGGTGCCATAAGCATACCTGCGGCCCCTTGCACTAGGGGTTCAATAATCATACCGGCAATTTCTTGAATATGCTCAGCCATAATATTCTCAACAACCTGCACACAGGCTAAATCACACGCATCGCGCTCCCGACCCAACGAGCAACGATAACAATAAGGAGTAGGCACCCTGTACCCCTCAAACAACAAATCACGATAAGTAGCATGAAATAAATCCATACCACCAACGCTTACTGCTCCCACAGTATCTCCATGATAGGCCTCTTCAAGAGAGATAAATTTCTTTTTCTGACGCACTTGTGGGTCGGGTTGTTGCTGCCAAAACTGAAAAGCTATCTTGAGAGCTATCTCAACCGAAGTAGCACCTGCGTCTGAATAAAAAACCTTTTCCAAACCGTGAGGGGTAATTTCCACCAACTTTTTTGCTAATTTAATGGAAGGAACATTGGCTAATCCCAGTAACGTAGTATGAGCAATTTTATCCACTTGATCTTTGATAGCCTGAGTTAAGATTGGATGAGCATGACCATGTACAGTGACCCATAAGGAAGATATTCCGTCTAGATAACGATTACCCAGGACATCGATTAAGTAACTACCTTCGCCTCGTTCAATGATCAAAGGATCATTGGCTTTCCACATTTGCATTTGGGTAAAAGGATGCCAAACATAATCCTTATCCCACTGTGCCAATTGATTATAATCAAAATCTTGATCTTGAGTTGCACCTTGTTTCGGAAATTGATTCATCATTTCAATTCCTCCGTATATAATCTGACTTTCATTAATGCTTTATCGTCTTTAGTAATTGATCTAGATTAACATGCTTTTCAATCACTGAAATCAAGTCAGCAGCTTGAGGAATTTCACCCTCAACGGTAAGCCCCTCTACCTTCGGAACTAATCCTAGTATAGGTACCCCTGTCATTGTTTCAATTAAACCTGGATTAGTCCGCTCAGCCACTCCTGCGTTTAGATGTTCATACATATTAATAATAATTCCGGCGACATTAAGTCCTCTGGCCTTGGCATAAGCCACTGTCAAACAAGTGTGGTTAATCGTTCCCAGATTCGGCCGGGCAACGACTAGCAAAGGCAAATCCATTCTTACGGCCAAATCTGCCACTGTTATTTTTGTCCCTATTAGTGGAACTATTAATCCACCTGCCCCCTCTACTAAGGTAAGTTGATGCTCTGCCGATATCTTGCGAAAATGCTCCAGGATAGTTTCCAGGTTAATAGTCACACCTTCGACTTCGGCGGCCACAGCCGGGGCCAAAGACGCTTGCAGACAGATCGGATTTAATTCGCAGGAGGTATAAGGTAAGTCCGTTACTACTCCATAAAAATAAGCATCTTCAGATACCCATTGATTTTCACGAAGGATTCCACCACTCTGGATAGGTTTAATCGCTATGGCATCTGTACCGCGCCTCCTTAGAGCTCCTAATAGGCCAGCTGTTATCACGGTTTTTCCAATTCCGGTATCGGTACCGGTAATAAAAAATCCCTTGTTAGGCATCGACATATATTCACCATCCTATTGTAAACCTATTAGTAATTTATGGTTTACAATAAATATATACTTCTCCAACATTTAAGTCAACCATGTCAGTTAATATAATCTTAGGAGATCATAGGAGTCACTATAAGAGCGCGTCCCCTTTCGGATACGCGCTCTTCTTCATCCAATCGGGATAATTCAAGCCTGATCATTCGGTTTTTTTGAAGTATTATTGTTCTTAAGCTCCTTATCCATCCGGCAGGATTGGAGCTTCCGGTATAGCCTCAGACAAGCGCTTCAAATAAAATTCCACACCTTCTGGGGAAAAGGTACCTAGTTCGTTGACTACATAAACAAAATATTAAATTTTAAGGAACTCTTAATTAATGCATAATGCTTATTATTGAATTATGAATTATGAATTGTGCATTATGCATTATGCATTGCGCATTACGTTGTCTTCGTTTAGTGATTAAGATCTCTAAGATCTACGACCCGTTTAGCTTTACCTTCGCTACGCTGTAAGGTCCTAGGGGCAACAACTTTAATACGAGCATTAAGTCCTAGAACTTGGTGTAGCTCAGCACTTAAGCGTTCCTGCACGTTTTTCATAGCGTCATCACCTTGAGTGTGTAGTTCTTCTGAACATTCCACTAGAACTTCAAGATCGTCCATATGGCTGGCTCCACGGTCTACGACAATAACGTATTGAGGTTCAAGGTTTTTAACGGTTAGGATTACACTTTCGATTTGGGAAGGGAACACATTAACTCCTCGAATAATTAACATGTCATCGGTGCGTCCGGTGATGCGTTTCATTCGAGCCGTGGTCCGACCGCAAGTACAAGTTTCCGTATCGATGATAGTGCGATCTCTAGTTCTAAACCGAAGGACTGGGAAGGCTTCTTTGGTTAGAGAAGTGAGAACCATTTCCCCTTGGCTACCTAATGGACGAGCTTCACCTGTGACAGGATCGACAGTTTCTACTAAGAAATGATCTTCAGAGATATGCAACCCATCATGATAGGGACATTCAGAAGATACTCCCGGTCCCATCATTTCAGTAAGTCCGTAACAATCAAAAGCTTCTAGGTTAAGCTTTTCTTCGATTTCGCGTTTCATTTCCATGGTCCACGGTTCAGCTCCAAAAAAACCTACTTTAAGTTTAAGATCCCGCACGGGATCGATACCCATTTCTTTAGCTTGTTCAGCTAATACTAAGGCATAGGATGGGGTCGAAGTAAGAGCTGTCGCTCCAAAGTCCTGCCAGAGCATAACCTGGCGCTTGCTAAGTCCGCCGGAAACAGGAACGAC
>ORJL011205969.1_pt1 | contig 12879 bp, 12 predicted proteins | sample 1779941 | NCBI WGS metagenome assembly ORJL01 (sample SAMEA104232317, study PRJEB22302) | groundwater metagenome | biome: forest; feature: aquifer; material: groundwater | place: USA | collected 2011-08-07 | depth 5.8 m
ATCTTCCTAAGCCGTTCGTATTCGATGAATTGCTTGCCCGTATCAGGGCAGTGCTCCGTCGTCGTTCTCCGGGGAACGAAGGCATGTTGACAGTGGCTGACCTAAGAATTGACGTAAAAAGGCGGGAAGTGCACCGGGGCAACCGCCACATAGATCTGACGACAAGGGAATTCGATTTGCTGAAACTGCTGGGTCAACAGGCAGGTAGGCCTTTGAGCCGTGACTACATTGTCAGGTGTGTGTGGGGCTACGATTTTGATGGTGAGACTGACCCGGTCAAGGTGTACATCAACTTTCTCAGACGAAAGCTAAACGCAGCGGGAGAACCCGACCTGATCTACTCAGTGCGCGGCTTCGGCTATGCTCTCCGGGATAATTCATGCGAATAAGCCTGCGCTGGCAGATCTTCGTATGGTATGCACTGGCCATCCCGTTCATCATCTTTGGCATGGCGTATACATCTCAGAAGATATCAGTAGAAGGCCTTCGCACAGCCATTGACCAGCGCCTCCAGGACCGGAGCGGGTTAGTGGCCAACACCATCTTCTTGAACCCCAGGGCGAAGGTCGGCTATGAACGCTTGATTCAGCGACTAACCGAACAGGACCTGCCATATGTACCTGCCGTTCTCCGTATTGCTGACCCGACGCGTAAAGTCCTCGCCTCGTTCGGTGAAGTTCCGGAGCTGTTGCTCGTCGTAATGGACTACCAGCTAACTCTTCCTGAGATTGACGAGGGACGGTTTGAGACTATCCCAATGAGAGGCCGCGATGCTATTCGACTTTATACCTTGCCAGTCCGCGACCCTTCAACCAGAGAGATCATTGCGCTGATACAGACTGGCGACAGCCTCGCCCCTCTGGCAGCTTCCCAGGAACAGTTGTGGAGATACACTCTGATTGTGGGTGTAGGTGGCAGTGTCTTGGCGCTGGCAGTGGGACTAATGATTCTTCGCCGGGGATTCCGTCCGTTGGACAAGATACTAAGCCGAATGCGTGAGATTGGCGGAAGGAATCTTTCCATAAGAATTCCAGATGAATCAAGACCCCAAGAGCTGCAGCAATTGGCTGATACGTTGAATGAAGTGCTTCAGCAATTGGACACGGTGTTCAGGACGAGAGAGGCATTCTTTGCTAGCGTGTCTCATGACCTAAGAACACCCCTGACCGTGGTGCAGGGTCAAGTAGAGGTCTTGCTGAATTCGCCGTCCGTAGGTCAGGATACCAAGCGGAGTTTAGAAATAACGGCAAAAGAAATAAGACGACTGACTCGCATGACCAACAACCTTCTCCTTAGCGCACAGTTGGAGACAGCATCGGTATTCACTGCCGCAGACGTGGACTTGAGAGAACTGCTGGTAGAAGTAGCAAGGGAAATCCGATCATTGGCCCACGACGTAATCCTGACTGTTTCAACCCCCGACATCGTCGTTGTTCCGGGAGACTATGACATGATAAAACAGATGGTCCTGAATGTTGTTGACAACGCCGTTAAGTTTACGCCCAGAGGGGGGACAGTTGCCTTGACCCTTAGTGGGGATGACAGACACGCCATCATTACAGTATCAGACAACGGACCGGGAATATCACCTGAGAATCTGGCGCGGATTGGCAGTCCGTTCTTTAGAGCCGGCGCTGGCAGCAAATCCAGACGAGGCGGCACGGGGCTTGGTTTGTATGCCGCAAAACGGGTCATTGGCATCCATGGTGGCGAGATGGACGTGAATAGCCAGGAAGGCGTGGGCACGACAGTCGCAATTCGACTCCCACTCAAAGCCAGTTTGAAAGGCAATTAGAATATCCAGCTCACAGTGAACACTTGCTTGCTGACATCAGCGCGTCACACGAAAGATATCAATATTGATTTGATTATTTATCATCACCATTAGCCTCCGGAACCCAAAGTTATCATTCATATAAGCATTGAATTGACTCTGATACTCGCCTGAGACAAAAGAACTCAGGACCGCACTGGGCATAGGTGTGAGCTGTCGCTTCTCTCTTGTCGGTGGATCCGGTATTGCGTTCGTGGTCTGCTGCAAAGAGGGAAGCAGAATCAATATCAGAAATATCGCAGTTATCACTAGCTGGAAAATCCTTTCTCTCATATATATCTCCCGTTGACTTAGAAACGAAAGTAGATGAACGGGTTGTAAGTTGATCCCGATAGGGTGATAGCAGAATAGATTAGGATAATGATTGCCATTATGCCGTGAAGGTAATTGACTGCTTTTGAGCGTCTGACGACCTCCGTGATAGACGGGAATCGTTTAGTGAAGTACGGCAGGAAACTCAGTAAAGCTGCGATTCCAAGAAAGAACCAAACTTTGTTATTCATAAGAAAACCGATATTCCTCGTTGAGAAGTTAGTCCCGAACGAGAACATTGCCCTCAAATAACTAAAAGCTTCTAGAATTGAATCCGAACGGAAGAACACCCACCCGATAAGGATCAAGACGAATGTTCCCATAGCTAGAAGCAATTCAGGAATCTTGCGGGTTAGTGTCGCGGGCAGTGTTCTTTCAGCGGTTAGAAGTATGCCGTGGTAGATACCCCACACTAAGAAGGTCCAACTCGCCCCATGCCACAGGCCGCACAATGCGAAAACTACCCACAGATTGAGATAGGTCCTGAACGTTGAAAGTCTGCTGCCACCCAATGGGAGATACAAATAATCTCTCAACCAGTTCGTCAGTGACATATGCCACCTGCGCCAGAAATCTCGAATACTGGTCGCTATGTAAGGAAGATTGAAATTCTCGGGAAAGCTAAACCCAATCATGCGACCTATGCCGATAGCCATGTCCGAATAGCCATCGAAGTCAAAGTAGATCTGAAAGGTGTAACAGAGAATACCGAGCCAGGCGATAGGCAGGGTCAAATCATTGTATGATAGCTGAAACACCCTGTCCGCAATCGTTCCAATGGTATCGGCGATTAGCACCTTCTTCCCCAGTCCATAGCAAAACCTTGTTAGTCCTTCGTACATGTTCTGTAATGAATGGTCTCGAGTCATAAGCTGATCAGCTATGTCATGATACCTTACAATGGGCCCGGCAATGAGTTTTGGGAAAAGGGCAACAAAGAGCGCAAAGGCAACAAAGTCATCTTGTGGGGCGCTTACACCTTTGTAGATATCAATCATATAGCTCAGTTTCTGAAAGGTGAAGAAAGAAATGCCCACAGGTAATGCGATTTGTGGCCAGAAGAGAGAGTGAAAGCCGAAAAGGGAAAAGATATGTGAAATCTCGCCGACAAAGAAGTTCATGTACTTGAAGTAACCAAGAACCCCGAGATTGATGACAACAGAAATAGCTAAGACCAGCCTCTTGCGGCTCGTCTTGGCAAGAAGCAGACCCAGTACATAGTCTGCTACGGTCGAAAAAAAGAGTACCGGAACGAGACTGGGCGTGCCCCAGCTAAAGAACAGGTAACTAACGACAAGGGTAAATAGATTGCGGCTTTGGATAAACTTTCGCGGGATGGCATGGTAGATTATCAGGAATGCTCCCAGGAACCCGAAGAGAAATGTTATCGAGCTGAATACCATGGCTCTCTTTCCGTCCCCCTATTCATCTATCCCCAGTGCTTTGCTGCTGTTTGTTCTGAAGTATTCGGGATGAACACTGCTGTTCTATCGACACAGAGTGCTATTCTGGTCTGGCGTAAATAGCTATCTGCGAGATGCGATATTCACCGGGTTTGTCGCCAAGGTTGATACGGATGCTTCTTACAGGTCTCTGAACATCCTGGTCTGGGACCTCAAAGACAACCGTGTTATCCCCTTTATAAATATATCGGCCTTGTCCGGTATCCACATAGTCACCGCCCATCGTTGTGGAGAATTCAAAAGATATTCCATTAATAGCTGATGACGCAATCTTGATGACCAAATAGTATTTTCTCGAAGGTTCTAGTTGTTTAGGGGCAGTGGTGTAGAAGTAAGGAGCCGGGTCAGAGTCTCTCACTCTAACCAGGACCGCTTTATCCTGTACCACGAGCTCAGATTCATCCTCTGATTTCCAATCCTGCAAAAAGTCAGACAACTCCCAATTGTATCGCAGGGTAGTGGTGGCAAGGTCTACTTCCGGCGGTTCCGGTACTAGAGAGGCATACAAACTTTGGCGATAATGTTCCGCAATCTCGAAGATCACAATCCTGTGTCCATCTAGCCGGTTGTTAATATCCTGACGCAGAGATTGCGGCAACCTGAATTCTGTCCAAAGGGGAACGTAGGTTATCGAATTCGTCCAACCGCCTTTCATCAGTGCTATGACCTCAGGACTGAAACAGCTTCCGTACCACAAGATAGGTGGAGCCCCTGGTTCCGGACGCGTATCATATACCGGTTCCGGGGCCCCTTTTTCCTGCCATGGGACAAGGGATTCTAGCAGATCATTTAAATCGTTTCCATTCCCGGTATCGGTGACGCGATTTTGGGAGGTATCGACTGACAGTAGGTCGAATTGCGGTACTGGATGCTTCTGTCTGAGACGGGATAGAATCTCTTGCACCACGTAGTAATTCCCCAGGGAATTCCAGTTAACGTCGCGCATATAATATAGCCGATATCCTGTTTCCTTCTTCTTTTCTAGAAGGAGAGTCCTGCTGTCAATGAAATCGATACTTGTCTTACTCAAGGCTTTGGCAAAACGTTCATAAGCTGAGTTGATGTCGCCTTCGAGTTCGCCATATGTGTCTGGCATGAACTCAGGGTAGATGGTGTTTTTGTCTGGCGCCAGCAGAAACAAGAAATCAATCCCCCGCTCCCCCAAGCTGTCATTAATGCCGCTGAGTTCCCTGATGCACCGCTCTATTTGAGCATCATCCAAACCACCGTGCCAGAAAAGCTCATTGATGGGATCACCGGAGAAGAGCCAGTTATCTTTCCCCAAAACAACTTGAGGATATTCTGACAGGGGCTGGGTTTGTCTTCCGTCAGGCGCCAAGTCGCAGGATGCTAGCAACAGGGATAGCATCAAAAAGGTTGTCAGCTTTTGCCAAATAACGATCTTCTTCACTGTGCACTGCGACGGTAGTTCTTATTAGCGCTGTATATGGGCAACCGTCTGTTTTGTGGCTCTTGTTTAAGGTCTTGGTTTGTCCTTTGACGGGTGGGCCTCTCCTATTAGAATATCACCGTGAACCCCAACAATAGTTGAACCATGGTTAAAGAAAGTTAAAAAATGGTTAAAAGCGATGCTTGTTCCAAGCGGCGCCGCCACTACACTGGTGCGGCAAGCTCGTAGGCAGGCGAATGGATTGGTAATGACTTAACGTAGTGGCACTAGCCGTGCTTGAGGCTTTCCATATCCCCCAGGTGATATAGCACCGCCGTCACCACCGCCAGGGCGGCCGTTTCAGCACGCAAAATGCGCGGCCCCAGGGTCACCGGCACGATACCCTGATTCACGGCCAGTTCCACTTCAGCAGGCGTGATGCCTCCCTCGGACCCGATGAAAATAGATACGGTTTGAGGGGCGGGGCTACCCTTAGACATCTGGCTGTCCATGGCATTCCGGAGGCTGACCAGGGCTTCCTCTTCCCACGGCAACAGGCGAAATCCCGGCGCCGACCGGCACGCCCCGGCAAAAGGCATGACCGGGAGCAGTTCCGGCAGCTTTCCCCGGCTCGACTGTTCCGCCGCCTCCTGGATTATCCTCTTCCACCTTTCCATCTTCCCCGCAGAAACCCCGGCGGATGCCACACTTCTTTCCAGCACCACCGGCACGAAGGACGACACCCCCAGTTCGGTGGCTTTCTGCAGGACCAACTCGAACTTGTCGCCCTTCAATAGGCCCTGGTAGAGGCGGATATTAGTCCTCGGCTCCGCCGCGCAAGGTGTCTTACGCACGACCTCGCCGGTCACCGCGTCTTTGGTTATGTCAGAAAGAAGCACCTCATATTCCCACCCGGTGTTGTCCAGCACCACGAACCGCTCTCCCCTGGTGAGGCGAAGCACGTCCTTCACCTGGCGCCGGAGGTCGCCCCCCAACCGGACGGCGTCGCCGTCTATAGACCCTGGATCAACAAAGAAACGGTGCAAGAGAGAACCCCCTCACTCCCCGGCCTCAACCGGCTACCTGGCATCCCTGAAGATGCGGTGAAAGAGGTCGCTCTTTTCCTCATGGCCGTTATCCGAAGGCGGCGGCGTTTTTGGCAAAGTCTTGAACAGCTCCTTGAACAGGCGCTGCTGGTTATCGTCGAGGTCCGTGGGAGTAGTCACCGACAACGTCACAATCTGGTCTCCCCTCCCTCCGCCTTTGACATGGGCCACCCCTTTGCCCCGGAAGCGGAAAGTCTTGCCGTTCTGCGAGCCCGCTGGAATCTTGATGGTCTGCTTGCTCTCAAGAGTAGGCACTTCGACTTCGTCTCCCAGCGCGGCCTGGGCGATGTTCACCGGAAGTTCGTAGTGGATATCGTCGCCCCTCCGCATGAAAAAGGGGTGCGGCTCTACTTTCAGGCCCAGGTATAGGTCACCGGGAGGGCCGGAGTTGACGCCTACGTCACCCTGCCCCGACACGCGAATCTGGTATTCGCTGTCCACCCCCGCGGGGATATCCACGCTGACAGTCCGCTGCTGCCTCACCCGCCCGTTGCCCTTGCAGGGCTTGCACGGCTGGGTAATGACGCTGCCCTGGCCGCGGCACGCCTCGCAGGTGGAAACGTTGACGAACCGGCCGAAGACACTCTGCTGTACCCTCTTGACCTAGTCGGACCCCTTGCATTGCGGGCAACGTTGGGGCTTCGTCCCCGGCTCACAGCCGGTTCCGCCGCAATCCTGGCAGTACTCGACGCGCTGCACTTCGATGTCCTTCCGGCAGCCAAAGACAGCTTCTTTGAAGGAAATGGAAATGTCTGACCGGAGGTCCCGGCCCTGCTGCGCCCCCCTCTGGCCGCGCGCCCCGGCGCCGCCAAAAAAGGCGTCAAAAATGTCGCCGAATCCCTGAAACTCGGCGCCCTGGAACCCGCCGCCGCTCATCGAGTCTCCCGCGTGGCCGTAGGTGTCGTAGTTCGACCTCTTCTCGGGGTCACACAGACACTGATAGGCTTCGTTGATTTCTTTGAATCTCGCCTCAGCCCCATCATCCTTGTTACGGTCAGGATGGTACTGAAAGGCGAGCTTCCGGAAGGCCTTTTTCAGGTCTTCTTCGGTGGCCCCTCTGGGGACGCCAAGGATTTCATAGTAGTCTCTTTTTGTGGTCATTTCAAACCTGAATACCGGCTAAATACTAACCGGACATTGTACCACATCCGCTACCATCCGTCCCTGCCGGGGCCGAGGTAGTGGGCGGCCCTGGCAGGGCCGCCCACTGCTGAATACTATACTTCTCTGAATTCCCCTTCCACCGTCCCCTCACCCTTTGGCCCCGCTCCCGGAGGGGGTCCCTGCTGGCCGCCCGGAGGAGGTCCTCCAGGAGGAGGACCCGCCTGCTGGTAAACAGCCGAGCCCACTTTTTGCAGCACCTCGTTCAACTCTTGGGTAGCCCGCTTTATCTGGCCCACATCTTTGGCCTGGAGCGCGCTGCGCACCTGGGCGATCTTCCCATCTACCTGGCTCTTCAGGTCAGCCGGGACTTTATCGCCTACTTCCTTCATGGTCTTTTCAGCGTTATAGGCGAGATTGTCCGCCGTGTTGCGGACCTCCACCTCTTCCTTGCGCCGGGCATCCTCCGCGGCATGGGCCTCGGCCTCGTGCGTGAGCTTGGAAACCTCATCCTTGCTGAGGCCGCTGGAGGCGGTGATGACTATCTTCTGCTCGCGGCCGGTGCCTCTGTCATGGGCTTTGACACTCAGTATGCCGTTGGCATCAATGTCGAAAGTAACTTCCACCTGGGGCACCCCTCTGGGCGCCGGCAGGATGCCATCCAGGATAAACCTTCCCAGGGTGCGGTTGTCCGCCGCCATGGGACGTTCGCCCTGGAGAACGTGGATTTCCACGCTGGGCTGGTTGTCGCCGGCGGTGCTGAACACCTGGCTCTTCGAAGTCGGGATAGTGGTATTCCTGGGAATCAGGGGCGTGGCCACTCCTCCCAGGGTTTCGATGCCCAGGGTCAACGGCGTCACGTCGAGGAGCAGAACGTCCTTCACTTCGCCCTTGAGGACCCCGGCCTGGATGGCAGCGCCTAACGCCACCACTTCGTCGGGGTTGACGCCCCGGTGAGGTTCCCTGCCGAAGAACGTCTTTACTTTATCCTGAATGTAGGGCATCCGCGTGGGACCGCCCACCAGGATGATGTTGTTCACTTTGTCCACCGTCGTGCCGGCGTCGGTCAACGCCTGGCGCACCGGCCCGAAGGTCTTTTCGATCAAATCCCCGATCAGTTGCTCCAGCTTTCCCCGGCTCAAAGTCTTGGCCAGGTGCTTGGGCCCGCCGGCGTCCGCGGTGATAAAGGGAAGACTGATTTCCGTCTGTACCACAGTGGATAGCTCGACTTTCGCCTTTTCGGAGGCGTCCTTCAGACGCTGCAGGGCCATCCGGTCCTGATGCAAGTCTATTCCTGATTCCTTCTTGAACTCGTCGCACAGCCAGTCAATGATGCGCAGGTCGAAGTCCTCGGACCCCAGGTGAGTGTCTCCATTGGTGGACTTGACGTGAAAGGTGCCTTCGCCTATCTCCAGGATGGAGATGTCAAACGTGCCGCCGCCGAGGTCATAAACGGCGATGGTCTCGTCCTTCTTCTTGTCCAGCCCGTAAGCCAGCGATGAGGCCGTCGGCTCGTTGATGATGCGGAGCACCTCCAGCCCGGCGATCTTGCCCGCGTCCTTGGTCGCCTGGCGCTGGCTGTCGTTGAAGTAGGCCGGGACGGTGATGACGACTTCGGTAATCTTCTCACCCAGGTAAGCCTCGGCGTCTGCCTTCAGTTTCTGAAGGATCATGGCCGATATCTCCGGCGGGCTGTATTCCTTGCCCCCCATCATGACCTTGGCGTCGCCGTTGGAAGCGGCCACGATCTTGTACGGCAGTCTTTTTGAATCATACTGCACTGAAGCGTCGGAGAATTTCCGGCCCATCAGTCTCTTTACCTGGAAGATGGTGTTTTCCGGATTGGTGATAGCCTGGCGCTTGGCCAGTTGCCCCACCAGCCGTTCGCCGTTCTTGCTGATGGACACCACCGAAGGGGTGATCCGTTCGCCTTCGGCGTTGGCGATGACCTTAGGCTCACCGGCCTCCATGACGGCCATGCAACACTTGGTGGTACCCAAGTCTATTCCTATTACTTTTGCCACGTTAGTAACCTCCTGTTATTTGTATAATCGGTAGCGAGTAGAAAGGAGACAGTAGAAAGTAGGCAGACCGATGGGTTCTCCTCAACTTTCTCCTTTCTCCTTTCTACTTTCTTCCTCATTCTCTCTTCTTTTTTCTTTCTTCTTTCTTCTCTTGTTCCGCTATCCCGTTCCCAACAATCACCCTGGCCGGCCTCAGCAACCGGTCATAGAACTTGTAACCCTTCTCTACTTCGGCCAGCACCACGTTCTCCTCGCCTTCCTGGTAAGAAATGGCCTCATGGACAAAAGGATCAAACGGCAGCCCGACGGCGTTCACGGGAACCAGCCCGTTGGCCTCCAGGGAAGTCTGAAGCTTCCGCTGGATAAGTTTTATCCCTTCCGTCCAGGCCGCGCCGGAGTCCGCGGGGAGGGCGGCCACCGCCCGCTGCAGGTCGTCCAGCACCGGCAGCAGGTTCATCACCAGGTGAGAATTGCCGTACTTGACGGCTTCCTGCCTTTCCTTCTCACTCGTCTTCTTATAGTTGAGCAGGTCCGCCTGAGCCCTCTGCCAGTTGTACAAATATTGAAGGGTCTTGGTCTTCTCTTCTTCCAGGGCCTTCCGCAAAGACTCCGCGTCGTTCAGTTCCGGGGGGGCGCCCGTTTCGCCTTCGGCTTCCGGCGCCTTTTCCTGTTCTTCGTTTATCAATTCTTCGCCCTTCCATAGAGCTCGCTGACGAGTTCGCTCATCAACGTGGACATGTAACGCACCGTGGCAATAGTATAGTCATACCGCATCCGGGTCGGGCCCAGAACTCCCAGCAGCCCGCCGATCTCGCCGGGTATTCCGTACCGGCTGACCACCAGGCTGCAATCCCTGATACCCTCTTCGCGGTTCTCATCTCCGATGACAACCTTAACCCCTTCTTCCTGGGTCATATCCGGAAGCATCCCGTTGAGGAGGCTTCTCTCCTCCAGCACTTCCATCAGGCCGAGCGGAAGCGCCTGCCCCACGAACTCCGGCTGGCTAAGCATGTGCCGCACGCCGTGCAGATAGATATCTTCATACTGCGAACTGTCGTCGGCCTCCATCAATTCGACAATATTCCTGGTGACCTGCTTTTCTATGGGCGACAGCTCAACCTTCAGGCCGGCTATCTCCACCGAGGTCAACGAACGGTACATCCCGTTCAACCGGTTGGCCACCGACCACATTTCGTCCTGGCTGCAAGCGACGTCCAGAGATAACAACTGCTGCTTGACGCGGGCCTCCCTCAGCACCAGCACCAGGAGCGCCAGAACCTCCTGCACGCTGACCAGTTCGACATGCTTGAACCGGCATTGCGTCGACTTCGGAACCGTAACCAGCGCGGCGTTCTGAGATATCCGTGACAACACCGCTGCCGCCAGCCTGGTCCACTCACCCAGGTGGGTCTCCACCTGATGGAACAGGTGCTGGATAAGAATCTGCTCCTGCGAGGGCAACTCCCTCGTTTCCAACAGCGATTCCACGTAGTACCGGTAGGCTCGATCCAACGGAACGGCCCCCGCCGACGTGTGAGGCCGGTGGATAAAACCCTCCTCCTCAAGCGCCACCATGTCGTTGCGAACGGTGGCGGTACTCGCGTCCAGCTTATACTTGCGGACAATAGTCTCCGAAGACACCGGCTGGGCCGACACGATATACTCGCTCACCACCGCCTTTATGATTATCCTTCTTCGATTTGACAGCCTCGACTCCGCCCGCATTGTGCTCGCTCCGTTCATTTCAATGATAATTAGCACTCGGCACTGCCAACTGCTAATTACACCTAAAAATGTATCATTACCCTTTGCTTTTGTCAACAAAGGCGGCGCGCCCGGAGTCTCGCGCCCGGAGCCTCGACACAGTAGCCTTGACCTTCAGCTTGCCATCCCTGCCGCCTTTCTCGTCTCTCCTCACAATAATCTGCCTGCGCTCCAATACAAGTGCCGTATATTTGTTGAGGCTCATAGCGCGTGCCGCTGCCTCCTGCGCCAGGTGAGCATGCAATTCAGGGTCCACGCGAATATTGATATTCCCGCTATACTCAGTTTGAGGTTCGGGGACGGATATTCCATCCCTCAGATAGGCAGAAATTGCCATGATCATGTGAGTGTCCAAACACTCAAGAGCCTCTTGCGCTGTTTTCCCGTCACCCAGAACATGGGGTATTTCCAGAACACGGGCCAGGTAGCAGATACCGCCGTCGTTATCTCTATCTCTCTTTATCACGATGGTATATGGCAATTTCATATAGTAATCGATCTCATTTTCCATGGTTACCTCGTTTTCTGCTTGTCAATTATCCGCAGCAGCTCTTCCACATAGTGGAAATTCATCGGGTTTTGCTTTCTATACGGATAGCGTATGTTTCCGATACAGGCTAACGCATGATTACCGCCGGATTCCACTTTGCCATACTGGCATATCAGCCACTCGAAATCTTCCTGGCTGACATTCCTACTATTCCGGCGTATTCTTTCCTCTCGTTTACCTGCCCTTGTCATCGCCTTCATGCTACCATATATGGTATCATTTGTCTAACACGCAAGCTAACCACACCCGCTATAGACTCAGAAGTCCAGAGTCTGATATACTATAGCCACTTTGGAAATAATCTGGTTAGGCCATTCTTGTTTCCGCGTCAAAGGAAAACAGGGAGTGGTCGTCACTGATCCCTTCTCCCCGGAGTTCGGCTACAAGGCGGGCAAACTGGAGGCGGACATCGTCACCGTCAGCCACCAACACCCCGGGCACAACTATGCCTCCGCCGTGGCGCCCGTCGCCTCAAGCGTTGCCGAGACTCCTGACGGTTCGCCCTTCTGCTCCAGGCCCAAGATCGTCCACGGCCCCGGAGAGTACGACATCGCCAACATCTGGGTTACCGGCGTAACTTCGTTCCACGATAACGAAAAGGGCGCCAAGAGGGGCAAGAACTGCATCTACCTCATCCAGGTTGACGATCTGACCCTCTGCCACCTGGGCGACATAGGACACCCCCTATCCGCCCAGCAAGTCCAGGAACTGGGCCCCATCCAGGTCCTCTTTCTCCCCGTGGGCGGCAATTCCACCATAGACGCCGCAGCCGCCGCCGAGATGGTCCGCGCCATAGACGCCAAGCTGGTCATCCCCATGCACTACAAGACGGCAGCCGTCTCCGCTCCCCTCGACCCCATCGACAACTTCCTCAAGCAGATGGCACTCACCGAAGTCACTCCGCAGGCCAGGATATCCGTCACCCGCAACAGTCTTCCCGACGAGACCAAGGTGGTTGTGCTGGATTATCCCCACTAGGCCGCGAAGAAAGAAGGAGGAAGAGAGAAGAGGGAATGGAGAAGATGACGGCGAAGACTTTTGAAGACCTCGTTGCCTGGCAGCAAGCTCACCGATGCGTCTTGCAGGTATACCGTGTCAGTGAATCTTTCCTGCGAAGGCGACAATCCACGGGGGCGGGGAACGGTGGTTACATCAGGCCCGCGCAGGCACGGAGGCCTGCGGTACCACCGGCCTGTCATTGCTACGAAAATACTGTCTCAGACGGCCCGTTTCGTGACTAAGACGTCGTATCCCATTCGCTCGATGCGGGCGACTGACCGGTTTAGTACCTTGGTTTCATTGAGCAGGTCGTGAAAATGTTCTCCGAGGTTCTGG
>ORJL010894479.1_pt1 | contig 12878 bp, 11 predicted proteins | sample 1779941 | NCBI WGS metagenome assembly ORJL01 (sample SAMEA104232317, study PRJEB22302) | groundwater metagenome | biome: forest; feature: aquifer; material: groundwater | place: USA | collected 2011-08-07 | depth 5.8 m
AAATACATAAAAAATATGTAAAAAATAATCTATAAAATAATAAAAAATAACAAAAAATATAAAAGCAATAAAATAATTAAATATACTACCTATATTAAAAGTAATATATTTTAAAAAGAAATTAAAAAAATAATTCCCAAATATATAAATAAATAAAGTTAAAATATATATATAAAAGCAAAAAGAAAAAATTCCTATAAAAGGAAAATAAAAATAACTGAAAGCACAAGAAAACACAGAATTAAAGAAAGAAAACATAAAAGTAAAAGAAAGGAAACCAAATAATAAAGAAACAAAACCCCAAATAAAATAAGAGAAAGAAGAACAAAAAAGACTAAAAACCCTATTTAACAAAAAATAAGAGAAAGAAAGCAAAGATATGCAAAAATAAAGGAAACCAATAAATAAAGAAAGAAAGCAAAAAATTAAATAAGAGAAAGAAGAAAAAATTCACCAATTCTTATTAGTAGATAGGTTAACAAATTTTCTCATAATATCACAAAAATACACATATAATTCCTTAGTTGTCTTAAATTATATATATTAAATAATAAATATACATACATACTTTTAACCATATGTATTAAAAGTCTTAATAGTACGAGGTATATTCTGATCCATAATAGGATTTATAAAGCCTTAGGTTATATTAACGAATATACACGAGGTATATTCTAATCCGTAATATATAAATAAAAAATAACAAATTAGAATAATAAAATTACTCTACTCAATCTACCAAATTTTAAACAAAATTTATGAATTCATAATTGGTTAATATGCATATAACAAATTAATGAATAATAAAAATACTATCATCTAAATAAATATTCATTAAAAGAAATAAAACATAACCTTGTAAAAAGGCAATGAAAATTTCAAGTAAAAAAATAAATAAAATAATAGCATAAGAAAATATACCATAAATTCCTAATAAAATAGTAAAATAAGCCAAAATATTTAACAGTAAATGACCAGCAACCATATTAGAGGCTAATCTACAAGCTAAAGAAATAATTCTAGAAAAATTAGAAATAATTTCAATAGGAATAAGTAAAAAAGACAAACTAAAAGGAATATTAGGGACAAAAATACTAAAATAATACAAATTAAAATTATTAAATCTTAGAAATAAAACTAAAAATCAAATAAAGAAAGAGAAAAAAAAAGTTAAAGAAAAATAAGCCGATAAACATAAAGTATAACTCAGTAAACCTAATAAATTAGTAATTGTTATAAAAATAAATATCACAAATAATAAATTCTCAATAAAATTAAATAAAATCCAATAGTCTAATAAGAGAAAAATCCCTAATACAAGACAAAAGATAATAAAAAAAGAGAAATTAAAATTATCGATATTAAACCAGATAAATTTTATGTTAAAAACCTCTAGAGGTGAGAACATAAAAAGTACCTAGAGATTAACAGTAGATAAAAATAAGATCACAAGAGTGATAAAGGTAAACAAAAAGAAGAAATTTCTCAATTAATAATATCAATTTGAGGCATAAATCAAGTAAGAAAAAAATAATACAAGATATGTGAGGATCAAACTCACAAAATAGAAATGACAAATCTATGTATTAATCAATTATACTAATATCCGGTATTATATTAATATACGGATACCATATAACCAACCCCTAAAAAAGAAATAAACTAAGAACTAAGAACTAAGAACTAAGAATATAAGATAAATTTTTAATTTTAGAAATAGTAGCAAAAATATGATACAAAACCATGTATAATTGATCAAGATGCAGAAGAGAATCAGCTTTAGATTTATCAAGATGAAAAAAATTCAAATCATAATCCATAATAGCCTTAAGGAAATCCAGACCTAACACATGTCTATTCAAATCCATAGTAGGACAAATATTAAAATTGGGATCAAGGGAAAAAGAAGGACAAACAAATTTAGAAGGTAAACTTCCCTCAAAATAATTTAAAACCTGAACATTCTTAGATTTATTAACTAAAACATTCTTAATTTGTTCCTCATGATATTCGTATAAACAAAGAATATCAATTTTATTATCTAAATTACTTAGATATAATAATAAACAATAAAGTTTATTAAAATACATATTGTAAAATAATTGATAAATAAAAGGATGATGAGGTAAATAATTAAAAAAAATACCACAAGAATCAGGTTTATATTTCAATTCTAAAGATTTATCCTCTAATTTAAATAAATTAGGATTTTTAAGATATTGATCTAACAATAAATTAAAATGAATTAAATCTTTATTCTCTCTTAAATTCTTAAACCCCTTAACAAAATTTATATTATTATCCCAAAGAAACTTATGATCAAAAATCATAGAACATCTATTAAAAAAAAAGAAAGAATCATTACTGTCTTTCACAAATTTTAAAGGACATAAAATATCCCCTTTAGAATAATGACACCCTTTTTCATAAAAGGAGATAGTATAATCCATATTACCTAAATTAGCAAAATTCATATTAGGAACACCAGAATAATAAAAAGATAAATAAGGATCATTTATATTAGCCCCATCAATACAATTTATATCCAGATCTCTTTTAATACAAAAATCACTATAACTAGACATATACCCTAATCTATTATTAGGATAAACCAAAGGAAATTTATAAGAATATAAAAAAGAATTGGAATTTACTAAATGTCTAATATTATTAACAGAACATAAGATATCGTTAATATTCATACCATCCTGTCAATTATATATATTTTTATTATTAAAATAGGTGCTATCTTGCAAAAAAAATCTAATAGAATTGTAAAATTCAGGGTGATGGCTAAAAATATCGCATAAATTATTAATTAACACGATATTCTCATTAAAAAAAGAATAAGGAACTTTATTGTCAGATAACCCCATAAAAGAATAATTTAAAGGAGTAAATCCATTAATTGGTGTAAAAGAATTATAAAAATTGGAGACAAGAACCGATCTACCTCAATCATATTTAAAATTAGATTTAGCTATATCAGCTATTTCAATTCTAAAATTTTTAAGTTTTTCTTCCTCATTCTCCTTAATATTATCAAAGGAACCCCATGTAAAATAAGCTAAATTAATATTATTATCAAAAATATCAAAATAAAATAAAATAAAAAAACAAATAAAACAAAAGAAATAAGAATTAAATCTAATAAATAAAGAGACAAAAAATATACAAATATTTTTAAAACAAACAAATAAAAAAGAAAACATTAAAAATAAAAAATTAAAAATAATCAATAAAAAAGAAACAGTATAATATATAAAAATAAATAAACAAAAAGAAAAATTCCATCTCTTAAATAAAGAGACAAAAAATATATAATACGGATTTTTATACACCTGCATTAAAAATCCTTGAGAAATATTCTTATATATACTAAAAAAAATAATCAAAGGTGAAAACAGAAGGGTACAACAGGTACAACTTATATATAAGTAAAAAAAGAAAATAACTATACTAAAGATAGTATAATAATAAAATATACAAAAGAAACCAAAAATCAATATATAATATAAATTATACATTAAAAATATAAAAGTATACCAAATATGTCGTAAGAATTGAACTCACAACTAAGACTTTTGCAGAGTCCAGTTAAACCTAAAGACATTTATATTATATATAAATTAAGAAAAATAAAACATAGATAAAATTAAAACAAAAATAAGTAATTCTCTTCAAGTAAATAAAATAATATCAAATCATCTAATTCTACAAAAAGAAGATCTAATAATAATAAATAAATATAAAATGAAAAGAGACAATAAAACCAAACCATTAAAAAACAGAGAACTCAAAATAAAACAGTGAATAATTAAATGAAGATATTCACCTAAAAAAAAAGAACAAACAGAATAGAAGAATATTCCACATTATAACCAGATACTAATTCAGATTCAGATTCAGGTAAATCAAAAGGAATTCTATTAGTTTCCATAAGAACAATAATAAATAAAAAAGGAAAAACTAAAACCAAAATAAACAAATTTCAATTAAAGACTTGTAAAGATAAAATATCAAAAAAGTTAAAAGAACAAGAAATAATACCAAAAATAAATAAAATAAAAGGAATTAAAATTTCATAAGAAAGAGATTGAATAATCCCTCTAATAGAACCTAAAATAGCAAAATTATTAAAAGAAGATCAACCCCCTCAAATAATAGGATAAATAGATAAACAACCAATAGTAATAAGTCAAAATAAACCAAAATACATATCAAATCAAGACAAATTAATAAAAGGAATAGGAATAAAAAGAAAATAAATAAGAGATAAAAATAACATAGCAAAAGAAGAAACTAAATAAATAAGAAAATCCGATTTATTATTAAATAAAATATTTTTAAGAAATAATTTAATACCATCAAATAAAGGTTGAATAAAAAATAAAAAATTAGGACCAACTCTAAACTGAAAATTAGAGATTAGTTTCCTCTCAAAAAGAGTTAAAAATGCTATTGATACTAATATTAATAAAAATTGTATTATTATTATTAACAATTTCTATATATATATTAACATATATTAGTTAATATAAATTATGGCGTATAAAATAAAATTATTTTTTAGCAAGAATACCTCATTTATTAAATAATTTTTTAGAATGATTTCTCCCACCATTTTTATGATCAACAGGGTTCATACCAATACCATTAACTCTAGGTTTAATACCATAAAATCAATTTTGACCAAATCTTAAACAAGTAGAATAATTAATATCACCAAAACCCACCAAAACCAAAGAAGAAACATTAACAATATTAAATAATTTTTTATTAAATTTAAATAAAGAATCTTTTACAAAAATAGCAATACCACCACCAGATCTAAATAATAGATAAGAATTCCAAATAGACAAACCATTTAATAAAGAGAAAATAGGAACAGATCCACCTATATTAAAATTGAAAAAACAAAACCAAAAAGAAGTTCATAAAGAAAATTTATAAACAATCAAAGAATTAAAAATATTAAAACAATGAGAAAATTTAAAACTAAATTTAGAAGTAACAATAGAATTAATAAATAACATTAAAGTAAAAATAAAAAATAACAACCCCCAATAAGGAGACTTAACCAACTAAATAAAGAATTAACAGGAAGAGAACCTAATCAAGATAAAAGTATAAAACAAATAACAAAACAAGAAAATTTAACCAATTTAATAAAAGAAAAAGATCTAGAATTAAATATATCAATAAAAGGTAAAAAAATTAAAAATAAAATAGAAAAAACTAAACCTAAAACACCAAAAACTTTATTAGGTATAGCTCTTAATATGGCATAAGCAAATAAAAAATATCATTCAGGTTTAATATGTAAAGGAGTAACTAAAGAATTCCCTTCAATATAATTATCAGAATCACCAAATAAATTAGGAAAATAAAAAACAAATAAACAAAAAATAAAACCTATAACAAAAATACCTAATAAATCTTTTATACTATAAAAAATAAAAAATAAAATTTTACTATAAGAATCAATAAATCCTAAAGGATTAGTAGAACCCTTAACATGAAGAAATAAAATATGACAAAAAATTAAAGCAATAAGAACAAAAGGAAGAATAAAATGTAAACTAAAAAATCTAGATAAAGTAGGAGAACTAATAGAGAAACTACCTCAAATTAAATTAACAATAAAATTACCAAAAAAAGGAATAACAGAAAATAAACTAGTAATAACAGTAGCCCCTCATAAAGACATTTGACCAAAAGGTAAAACATATCCTAAAAAAGAAATAGCCATTAAAATAAATAAAATACAAATACCAGAAAATCAAACAAATAAATTTCTATAATTAGAATAAAACAAATTTCTAGCAATATGTAAATAAATAAAAATAAAAAAAAAAGAAGCACCATTAGAATGAATATATCTAAATAATCATCCAAAATTAATATCCCTCATAATATGTTCAATAGATCAAAAAGAAAAATCAATAAAATTAATATAGTGAAAAGATAATAAAATCCCAGATAAAAGTTGATTACATAAAAAAAAAATTAATAGTGAACCAAAATTTCAAAAATAGTTAAGATTGAGAGGAGTCACTAAATATAACATACTCTTTAATAAATATGTTATATTAAAATTAATAATAATATAATAAAATATTTAATAATATTTAAATATAATTAATAAATTCTAAGATATATAAATATATATTAACTAAAGAATAATATATAGTAATATATTACCTACAATTATTATAGGATTTATAAAGCCCTAGTTGATAAATCCGTTATATAAAAATATAAAAAAAAAATATAAAGATATAAAAATAAAATATATTATAGATCTTCATCAAAACTATCCTCACTATCCTCACCCTCATCACTAGAGTCCAATTCATCTCAAAAAGCATCCAAAGGTTCAGAATACTCTAATAAAAGTGGAGTACTTTCATTAGCAAATTTGGAGAAAAGAAACTCATCATGTAATATATTAAAAATAAAATATGAAGGATTAATATAAGCAGATGAGGATAGTTTAATGATGTTATTACTAATAGAATTATAATCTTCTAATAAATAGAAAAGAGAATAATTCAAATTACTAAATAAAAATTTCAGAATAGGTCAAAGATCCGAACTATTAGAAGAGATAAAACCATTAACAGCCAAAGTAAAATAAATTCCTAAATGATTATCCTCAATAAATATAACAGAATCTGAAACAGATCCAATCATATTAACTTCTCAGATAAGAAAATATTCTAAATGACCATTATGATCTAAAACTAAACAAATAGAACCAATATCTAAGACTTTAAAATTCATAAAATTAATAAAATAGTAAATAGTTAATCTGGTAACAACCCTATTAGTAATAACACCAGAAGGTCTATAATATAATATAAATAAATTATTATAAAAATTAGAAATTTTAATATCAACAACAAAATTAAAGAAATTATTATATTCAATAGTAGGACTCCCCTCAATCTTAACTATATAATTTAATTTATTCAATAATAAATAGTCATTAACTAGAGTATAAAGGAATTGAACCTCTATTAATAGATCCTAAATCTATAGTGTAAACCAATATTCACCAATACTAATAATATAATATATATAAATAAAAAATAGTGGAAAAGATTGAGTTGAACAATCAATTGTAGATCATGAGCCTAACAGTTTACATTAACTTATTTTCCAAAAACATAAGATATTTTAAGAATTGAACTTAAAACCATTATGCTGTAAACATAAAATTTTACCAATTAAACTAAATATATTAAAAAAATAAATAAAAATTAATAAAAAACAAAGTAAATAAGGACTCGAACCTAAATAAATAGAATCAAAATCTAGAGTGTTAACCAATTACACAATTTACAAACAGTTTTAGATATATAAACAGTGAATTAAGGATTTGAACCTTAGAAAAGATGTTTTCAAAACATATTCAATAGACCACTCTGACAATTCAAAAGATATTAATATAATGTAAGTATATAAAAATATATACTTGGATGAGTAAAATAGGATTAGAATATACCTCGTGCGTAGCATGTATGTATATTCGTAAATATAAAGCCTTAGGTTATAAATCCGTAATATATAAATATAATAAAAAAATTAAAAAATAAAATGTTTAAAAAGGAGTCTAACCTTTAACATATAGATTAACAATCTATCGTTCTAACATTGAACTATTAAAAATTTTAAGAAGTTAATAAAAATTTTAAGAAGTTGATATATATTTTAAGAAGTTGATATATAATTTAAGAAGTTAATAAAAATTTTAAGAAGTTAATATATTTAAGAAGAAGTAAAAATAAATAAGAAGAAGTAAAAATAAAAATGAAGAAGTAAAAATAAATAAGATTAAGTAGGTTTAGAAAAAGAATAGAATCCCTTACTTCAACAAGGAGTAATTTTTTCTAAATAAAAAGGAGATAAATTGAAAGAAGAAGAAACAGATAAAAATAATAATTTATATCTATTAATAATTCAACAATCCATAAAAATATAAAAATAAAAATTAACAGATTTATTTAAATTCATAAATAAAAAATTATTAACAACTTTAAATCTAGAACCAACAATATTATTATAAAGAAAAGAAAAAATCAAAATAAAAGTAAAAAAATAACAAAAAATTAAACAGAAACAAAACAGATAGGCATAAAGCTATGACCATATCCACAAAGTTCCGAACATTGTCCAAAAAATCAACCTTTTCTTAAAATATGAACAACAGATTCATTAATTTTACCAGGAATACTATCAATTTTAAAACCTAAAGAAGGAATAGTTAAAGAATGAATAACATCCATAGAAGTAGTTAAAATTAATAAATCAGAATGATTATTAATAACAATAGGATTATCGATTTCAAGAAAAGGAAAAGTACCAAAATTTAAAGAATTAACCATAAATAAATTGATATCATTAAATTCTCAAAATCATTGATGACCAATAACTTTAATAGTAGAATCAAAGAAAATATTATCATCAATATAATAAAGAGAATTAAAACTTTCTCACATAAATAAAATGAGAATAAAAGTAGGAGTAAAAGTTCAAATTAATTCTAAAAAATCCGATTCAATTCAACCAATAACAGGAAGAAGAGAATTAGAGAACACGATATCAAAAAAAAAGAAAAGAACAATACAAAAAAAGAATAAAATAAAAGAATGTATGAAAAAATATAATAAAATAATACTAAGAAATTCTAGACTGGCCCAGTCCTGAAATCCCAGTCTTCAAAAATCATAAGAATCATAAAATAAATGACAGAAGAATTGAACTTCCAAAGAAGAGATTTTAAGTCACTCGTGTCTACCATTTCACCAGTCATATAAACAAATAAAATTAAAATTTACGAATATATAATACGTATTTTTAACCATATGTATTATATAATAAATATACATACATACTTTTAACCATATGCTTTAAAAGTCTTAATATATACTTGGTACGAGGTATATTCTACAATGTACGAGATATATTCTATTAACGAATATAACAACTAAACAAATAAATTAAGATTTTTTAAAATTAGTTTTAATACCATATTTACTAGGAGAGGACTTTCTATTAAATACAGGTTTACAATCAAAAACCCCTCTAATAATTTTATAAATAACCCCAGGTAAATCATTAGCTCTACCCCCTCTAATTAACACATTATTAAATTCTTTTAAATCATGACCAATACCAATAATAGCAGCCAAAGTATTAAATTTAAAAACTCTTTTAAATCTAAGAAGAGCAATCTTTCTATTAGCAGAATGAGGTTTCTTAGGTTTCATAATCTTAGGTCTAATAACAACTAATTTTCTAAAAGGACCACCACAAAGAGATCTTAACATATTAAATAATAATAAAAAATTTATTCAGTTTCCTTTGTAAATTTCAAGAATGAAAAGCAATTCTATTAATAAAAAAATGAAACATAATACCTCTAGATTTACCAGTTAAAAGACAAAAATTTCTATAAAAAATTAAATTAAACATAAATATAAGTAATCATGAATGATCATATATTAAATATGCCAGATTCTTAAATAAAGGTTTAAAAATAAAATTAAAATGAACTAAATTTCTTTTAAGATAATCAAAAATCAGAGAAAAATGTCATAACATTTAAAAAAGAATAGAATTAAACAAAGATCACTTTAAAAGAATACAAAAAATAGCTAAACAAGATTCAATAGCTGATAAAAGTAAAATAAAAATAGGTAAGGAAAATAATGAAAATAAATTAAAATAACAAAATATTGAAGAAAAATAAAAGAAAAAAGATAGTCATATTATCTCTAAATAGATAAATGCAAAAAAATAATTGAATAAAGAAGAAACAAAAGATATAAAAGAAATTAAAAAGAAAAAATAAGCTAGAAAAATATTCATAGTAATAATTTACATTAGAGTTGAACTAATAAATGCTAAGTGGAAATTAACAGTTTTACATTAAACTAGTAAATAAATTAAGATAAAAAATGTAATTTAAATAACTCTACATAATATAATAATACAAATACTAATTTAAATTAAATATATTCATCCAAATCCAAAAATATTTAAATATTAAAAAAATTAAAACAATTTTAATATGTTAATATAATTAAAAAAATATAAAAAAATATTAAATAACTCCACATAGTATAATTATAAAAATACTAATAAAATTTTAATAAACACATAAAATTAAAACAATTTAAATATATTAATATAATTAAAAAAATAAAAAAAAATATTAAATAACTCCACATAATATAATAGCACAATAATAAATAACATAAAGAATAAAAAAATATTAATAAAACTAAAACAGACAACCAAATCCAAAAAAGTAATAAAAGATACAATTAAGATAAGAAAAGTCCCTCATTAGTAGAGATAAAAACAAAACCAATCAAACAATTTTTTTTCAAATTGAAAGATTTAAAATTCAAATGAGAATAAAATAAAGAAGGAAAAGAACTCAAATAATTAGAATAAGAAATAAAAGATAAAAAGAAAGTTAAATCATTAGTAAAAGAATTAATGATAAAACCATAAGAAACAGACCCCATAGAATAAGGATTAAACATATAATAAAAAGAAATGGTAAAAATCAAAATAAAAAGAAAACCCAAAAATCAAATAAAATAAAATAGATAACAAAATAACCAAGAACAAAGGAATATCAAATCTTGGTAAAAAGAGACAAGAACCAAATAACAAATTAATAGAGAAAACAAAACTATAAAAAACAGTAAATAAAATAATCAAACCAAAAATCCCAATAAAAAGTGGAGAAAAAAAAACAATACCACCAAGAATAAGAAATTCAGATCAAAAATTTAAAGTAGGAGGAAGAGCAATATTAGATAAAATAAATAAAAAGAAAAATATAGCAAAAACAGGTAAAGAATTAGCAATACCTCTATAGTAAAAAATTAATCTAGTATGAAAAGAATCATATAGAAAAGTAACTAAAATAAAAAGTGCAGAAGAAGTTAACGCATGAACATATAATAAAGAATTCCCTCCAATAAAAGAAAAAAGAGAACAAGAAAAATAAGCAACAGCCACTAACGACATATGCGCAATAGAAGTATATGCAATAAATTTCTTTAAATCAGATTGAGAAAAGGCAAGAAAACAACCTAATAAAGAGGATATTAATCCTAGAGATATTAAATATGGAACAAATATATTTATTATATCAACTATAAAAAAATATACAAATTTATAAAAGAAGAGACCTCCCAATTTTAGTAATAATGCAGCTAAAATTAATGAACCAGATAATGGTGCATCAGTATGAGCTAATGGTAATCAAATGTGAAATGGGATAATAGGTAATTTAAAAAGAAAAGGAAGAACTAAAGGAATAAACAAAATGAATTGAATATTCACAGGAATATGAATAGAATGTAACAAAAAAATATTCGAACTCTTAAATAAAATGAGTATTATAAAAATAGCAACAAAAAAGAAAAAAGAACTAAAAATAGTAAACCCAATAAAATATAAAGAAGACAGTAATTTATACTGACTACTAGATAAATTAATAAGAAGAAAAATGGGAATAACTATAGATTCAAAAGAGATGAAAAAAATAATTAAATCATTTGTAATTATACAAAAGAATATTAATAAATGTATAATAACAAACAAAAATCTAAAATATGAAGAACTAGAAGATATACATATAATAGATAAAGTAAATAGATTTAAAAAAATTAAGAATAAATTACTAAAATCACAAGAAAACACAGAATTAAAGAAAGTAAAACAATAATTAAAAGAAAGGAAACCAAATAATAAAGAAACAAAACTCCAAATTAAATAAGAGAAAGAAGAAAAAAAAATAACCAAAAAACTCAAACAACCAATAATATAATACATCATTTAAAATATAATTAATAAAGCCTCGTTTAAAATAAATATATAAAATAATTTATAATATATATATAAATATAATAACTAAAGAATAAAATAAAATAATATAATACCTACATCCCCAAATACTCCAATACTTATAAGTAGATATGTTAACAAAAAATCTAATAATAACACAAAAAGACACAATATATACTAAAATATCCAAATATTAAAAAATACGCATAACAGAGAAAATAAACCAAATAAAAAAATAAACAGAGAAAATAAGGAAATATTTAACATATTTACAATCATCAAAATCTAAATATTTTTAAAAGCCTAAAACCCCAAATAAAAGACATAAAAAAGAACAAACACAGACCAAAGAGTGTAAAAATAAGACAAATCAAAAAAATCAAAATAAAATTCAAATAAAATCCAAAAAATTCTCTAATTCTTATTAGTAAACAGGTTAACAAACTTTCTCATAAAAGCGCAAAAGTCATAAATTTATATATATATCAATATTTATTATATTTAGTTATGGGTATGTTATATTTTATATATTTTTAAACTTTAATTTTCAAAAAAATAAGTAAAAAAAATCAATGTGGGTCAGCTACATGTAAATTATTAATAGAAAAATTTTAAATTATTGATATTTTTATTTTTTCCAAAATAATTAACAAAATAATTAAAAAATGAAAATAAAAAAAATTTTATATAATGTAAAATAATGTAAAATTCTGATATATTAATAATATAAAAATAATAATATATATAAAAACAAGAAAAATAAATCAAAAATAAAATAATCAAGCTCAAGATATAGTTAAACAATCAGTTACCAAAAAGAGATAAAAATTAAGAGAGTATTCAAATAAGGGGTTAAAAGTAGTGGTGTAAAAGTAGTGATATAAGAGTAGTGAGTTTAGTAATACATGTCACAAAGAGAGTTAAATAATCAGAAGTCAAATGAGTATTCTAATAAGGTGCTAAAAGTAGTGAGATTAGTTATACATGTCACAAAGAAAAGAATA
>ORJL010109090.1_pt1 | contig 12877 bp, 8 predicted proteins | sample 1779941 | NCBI WGS metagenome assembly ORJL01 (sample SAMEA104232317, study PRJEB22302) | groundwater metagenome | biome: forest; feature: aquifer; material: groundwater | place: USA | collected 2011-08-07 | depth 5.8 m
CATGTCGGCGCCCAGGACCACCATGTTGAGGATGAATTCGCTGACATTGATCACGAGGCCTGCGACGATTCCACCGACAACGACCCGCGTTGTGTTGATACCACTCACGTTGCACCTCCCCGGAATCGCATGGTCGAGTCAACCGAATCTACCGGGTCGAATCGAGCAACTCCAGCATTGCGGACCAAGCCTCGCGCCGCTCAACCAAGGCGCTCGTTAGAGCACCTGCGGCCACTCCCAATTTGAGGAAGCTTCTACGGCTGTGCAGCATCGAGTCTTCTCAGTGATCCGACGCTCAGATGCAAGGCACTGGCGGCGGCTTCGTGGACGTCCCTGGCTGCCGCCCCGTCCGGATGAGCGGCGAGGTGACGAAATACTCACTCTGGACGAGGCCGCTGGCGTACTGGCGTGTCACGATGTGCTTGAGAGCGATGTCGCGCTGCGTGACGCCAAAGAGCGGGATCCCGGTGCCGATGAGCACAGGAACGCGCGTGATAATGAGGCGCTGAATAAGCCCGGCCTGAAGAAACCGCTGAATGGTGATCCCGCCATCCACGTAAACATGCCGGATGCCGCGAGCGGCAAGCTGCGAAACGATCTCGGCCGGATCCCCTGACATACGCTCCACCACAGCCCCCGGTGGGGCGGGGACGAGCGTGCGAGTGCTGAGCACGAAGACGGGCTTCTCACCATATGGCCACGTGTCGAACGTTAAGACCGTCTCGAAGGTCTTGCGGCCTATGACCAACGCATCCACCGTGACCATGAACTCATCGTAGCCGTGGGGTTCGCCACCGCCCGGCGGCAGCCAGTCGAGGTCGCCGTTGGCTCGAGCGATGAAGCCATCGAGGCTAGTGCCAATAAAGACTGATGCTGTCACTTGCGAGTCCTCTCGTTGCCGCAGCCAACAGCCAGTCTGCGCCCAGCCCCACATGGACGCAAGTCGCGGACTTCCACGTCGTTGCACCCGAACGCGACCGCGGTCGCCTCCCACGGTTGGCTGCAAACGCCGGTCAGCATATGCCGCGCTGCAGCCGATCCGCTGGACTCCGAACGCCGAGCCGGCCTCGAGCTAGGGCCTGGATGCGGGGAAGTGCGCCTCGTACCACCTGATGCTCCGGTCGATGCTGTCCACGACGTGCTTCGATTCGCGGATGCCGTGGCCTTCACGCGGGTAGCGGACCATCACCGCTTCGGTCCCCACGTCCCGCAGGCCGATGTAGAACTGCTCCGCCTCCGCAATCGGCACGTCGTTGTCGTTCTCACCGTGCATCAGCAGCGTCGGCGTGTGTGCGTTGGCAACGTGGCGGATGGCCGAGCGCTCGAGCAGCGTGTCCATCAGGTTGCCCTGGTGCGGAAACACGCCCCACTCCATCTGCTCGTACTGGTTGTAGTACGTCATGTAGTTGTAGCTGATCAGATTGATGATGGCGGCCGTCGGAATCGCCGCCTTGAACACGCTCGTCTGCGTGATCAGCCACGCGCTCAACTGCCCGCCGTAGCTCGTGCCCTCGACGCCGAGCCGGTCGCGATCGATCCACTGATGCCGCCGCATCGCCGCGCTCAACCCGTAGAGCACGTCCTGCCCTTCCTTGCCGTTCTGGTCGGCGAACACGGCATCGGTGAACGCCTGGCCGTAGCCGGTGGATCCGCGGAAGTTCACCATCAGCGTCGCCCAGCCGTGCGCCGCGTACACCTGGTTCTTGAAGTTGAACGCCGGTCCCTGCTGGCCGTGCGGTCCGCCGTGGATGTTGACGATCAACGGGTACTTGGTCCGGCTGAAGCCGGACACTACACCAGAGGGGTCGAAATCAGAGGGGTCGAAATCAGAGGGCTCGAGCCCGATCGGCTTCGTCAGGAACGCTTCGACCTCGAACTTGTTGTCGTTCGAGATGAACGTGAACGATTCCACCTCGGCGAGCCGCTTGCCGGCGAGCACCGACGCGTTGAGATCGGTCAGCTTCCGTCCAGCGACATACAGCTCCGCCTGATCTGACGGGCTCGCGAAGGTGTACGCAACGACGCCTTTCGCCGTCGAGACCGCGCCGACCGATCCCGGCTCGCCGACGATGCGCTCTGCCGGGCAGGCCTGAAGGCCTGCGCTACATGTGAGGGGCAACCGATAGAGACGCGAATTGCCCCGCTCTTGAACGGTGAACAGCACCGCGCGGCCATCGGCGGTCCATTCCGGCGCGCCCTGGCGGTTGTCGATCCCGCGCCCGATCTCCCGTCGGTTCGTGCCGTCCGCGCCCATCACCCAGACGTGCGTATCCTCCATCGTCGTCTCGAGATCGGTCAGACCGCGCTTGGTCGCCTGGTAGGCGATCGTCTTGCCGTCCGGCGACCAGCGCGGGCGATATTCCGCGCTCTCCGTCGAGGTCAGGCGGCGGATCGACCTGTCGGCGACCTTCAGCGTGAACAGGTCGTAGTTGAAGAACTGATCCTCGTTCGGCTCGCGATTCGAGACCAACGCGATCTCCTCGCCGTTCGGCGACCAGTCGATCGAGTGCTCGTAGTGGGTGCCGTCGGTGAGCTGATCGATGCGTCCCGAGACCACGTCGGCCACGAAGATGTGCAGGCGGCGGTTGTCGTTGAACCGCGTCATGCCTTCGGCGGCGTCCGGCTTGTAGAGATAGCGCGTGATCACGATCGGATCGCCGGTGGCGTCCGCTGTTTCGGGTCCGGGCACCGACGAGACGAACGCGATGCGCTTTCCCTCCGGCGACCATGCGATGGTCTTCCCCGTCGTCGGCAGCGGGCTGTTGGTGCCGGACATCTCCGCGAGGAAGCGTGCGCCGGTCCCGTCCGGGCGCGCGACGAGGAGACCGGACTTGTCGCCGAGGCGGCCGCTGTAGGCGATCGACTGGCCGTCGGGTGCCCACTCGGGGTTTCCCGACGGCTCCTTGTCTCCGCCGAACCGCACCGTCCTGCCATCGGCGAGCGTCATCACCCACAGCTGACCGTACGGCCGGCGAGCACCGTCGTTGTTCTCGACGACGTAGGCGACGCGCGTGCCGTCGGGCGATAGTTGCACGCCGGACACCGAGCGCAGCTTCAGGAGGTCGCTGCTCTGCAGGCCTGGTTGGGCGAACGCGATGCCGGAACCACCCAGAACGAATACGTAACACAGTACGCCGCGAGCACGCATGTGTGTCCTCTGTAGCATTTGCATCTCTTGTAGTGCAGGCCTTCAGGCCTGCCGTGAAACCGGTATTCTACATCCCCGTTGTGCCGATGGACCGGCCAAGGACAACGCCACGATCGACGGAAAGCGTTATCCTATGGCCCGATGGAGGGAAGACACATGCGCCGTTCGTTGACGACGGTGATGGTGATGCTGCTGGCGGCGGGCGCGGTTGGCGTGCGTGCCGACGAGAAGCGCTGGTGGTCGCACGTCGAGGCGCTGGCCAACGACGGCATGGAAGGCCGCAACACCGGCAGCCCGGCGCACAAGCGCGCGGCCGAGTACGTCGCGGCGCAGTTCGCGAAGGCCGGCCTCGAGCCCGCGGGCCACGGCGGGTATATCCAGCCGGTGGCGTTCAAGACGCGCCGCATCGTCGAGGCGCAATCGAGCCTCGCGCTCGTGAAGAACGGCAAGAGCGAGCCGCTCACGCTCGGCGAAGACGCCAACATCAGCGTGCGCGTCGATCCCGCGCCGACGGTGGACGCGCCGCTCGTGTTCGTCGGGTACGGCCTGAGCATCCCCGAGCGGGACATCAACGACCTCGCGGGCGTGAGCTTGAAGGGCGCCGTCGTCGTCTACATCTCGGCGACGCCGCCGTCGCTCCCCGGCCCGCTCCAGGCGCACTTCGGTTCAGCGGCCGAGCGCTGGAAGATGTACAAAGCGGCCGGCGCCATCGGCACCGTCAGCATCGCCAACCCGAAGAGCATGGACATCCCGTGGGCGCGCTCGACGCTCGCGCGGCTCCAGCCGGCGATGTCGCTGGCGGAGACCTCGCTCGAGGACGCACCGGGTCAGCAGCTCGCGGTGACGATGAACCCCGCGCACGCCGACAGGCTCTTCGCAGATTCCGGACACACGTTTCAGGAGCTGCTCGCGCTGGTCGACGAGGGTCAGCCCGTGCCAAGCTTCGCGCTGCCCGCGCGGCTGAAGGCGACGGCGAAGGTCGAGCGCTCGTCGGTCGAATCGCAAAACGTCGCCGGCATCCTGCGCGGCTCGGACCCCAAGCGTCGCTCGGAATACGTCGTCGTGTCGGCGCATCTCGACCATGTCGGCGTCGGCGAGCCGACCAGCGGCGACCGCATCTACAACGGCGCGATGGACAACGCGTCCGGCATCGCGGCGATACTCGAAGTGGCGGCGTCGCTCCACGACTCGGGCGCGAAGCCGGCCCGATCGATTCTGTTCGTCGCGGTGACGGGCGAGGAGAAAGGCGTCCTCGGGTCGCGCCACTTCGCGGCGCATCCGCCCGTCCCGCGCGCCAGCCTCGTCGCCAACGTGAACACCGACATGTTCCTGCCACTCTTCCCGCTCAAGACGCTGATGGTGCTCGGGCTCGACGAATCCGATCTCGGCGAGGACCTCCGGGCCACGGCGGCAGCGCTCGGGCTGGGGGTGCAGGCAGCCCCGGAGCCGCAGCGGAACCGGTTCGTCCGCAGCGATCAGTACAGCTTCGTCAAGGTGGGCATTCCGGCGCTCGCCATGAAGGTCGGATACGAGGCGAACACGCCCGAGGCCGCGATCGCGGCGAAGTGGACGGCCGAGCGCTACCACGCGCCGTCGGACGACCTGAACCAGCCGATAGAGGTGTCGGCCGCCGGCCAGTACGTGGAGGTCGTGCGCGATCTCGCCGTCCGCATCGCCAACCGGACCGACCGCCCGAAGTGGAACGACACGAGCTTCTTCAAACGATTCGCCAGGTGATCGCGCGCGCGCCTATTACCTGAGGGCGGCGAGTACGCGTGATCCGAAGGCCGATGCCGCTCGAACTCTTCGAGCAGATCCCGCCGGTATCGACGAAAGACCTCGCAGAGCTCGGCGCGCTCGTCTTCGCACGCAGCGTGTCTTCCAAGGGAGCCTACGTGCGGCTTGAGCCGCGGCGCGCGTCTCTTCGCGCCGCCGGCTCCAAGCCGATGGGAGCCGACTGGCACCAATCCAGGTTCGACCGGGCGTGCGACTCCAGGCCGGCGATCGGACGCTTAAGTCAAGAGCCTCATTGGGTGTTTGTGAGCCAGTGCATCAGGTTGAGTATGAATTGGGGATTCTGTCTGGCAATCGCGGCGTTCATGCCCATCGGATGATAGTCCGGCCCCGACAGTTGGGCGGTGAACATTGCCGCCTCACCAAACACGGCGACTCGCCCCTCACCGAACAGCAACACCGCGCCCTGCAAATGACCTTTCACTGGAACCTGGCTCTTATCGTTCTGCTCGGAGAATGAGTACACGTCGGACCCGAAGACGAGCAAAGGCTCGCCGCGGGCCTCCATCTCGAACGAGGAACCAGCGAACGTTGCCACTTCGGTGATCCCGTTCGTTATTGGATGGTCCATTAATGTGCGATCTCGTTTTCGAAACACCAGTCGGCCAGTGGGGTCGTCCGGCCTCCTCGCCATGCCGCTACGAAAGCGCATCCCGAACGCCTGACCCAACGCTTCCGCCGCCGGAGCCCACGGTTGATGATCGGCAATCAACAGCAGCGACCCGCCACCTGCGACCCAATTCCGCACCGCCGCGATCTCGTCGGCGCTGAACGCTGAGCGGTCTGTCGAGCCCCTCGGATCTTCCTCGCGGTTCGCGTTGGAGACCACCAGCACTCGACCGTTCCGAAGCGCTTCCGCCGTGAACCGCACGGCCGATGCTTTGACGACGTAGCCGTCTTGCCGCAGCAACTCCGCAAACGGCCCATACCGCCCGGTGGCTGTGTGAAAATTTCGGTGGGCCTCGTCGATTTGCACCACGGGCCCGGTCCCAGCCCGATAGGCTGGCGTCTCGACTGTCGGCCGAAAGGCCATGTCGGCCACTTGCTGGGCGCCGAGTGCCCCGAGCGGCGTAAATCTGCCCAGAGCCGCGAGCGTGAGAACAAGGGCTACGACAGGCGCTTTCATATGGCCTCCTTCGGAGGCGTGCCTACTTTCAGACTCGGCCATATCAACGATCGCGGCTCACCAGACCGCAGAGGACGGTGGCAATAACGCTCGGGAGAACGCCAAGAACCAATTCGATGTCACGGTCCTCCTCTCGCAGCCAACAACCACTATCCTCGAGAATCTTCAGCCCGCTCCATCTCCAACTGGCGCCGGATGTTAACACGACCCTCCGGCTCAGCTACGGCCCGTGGATGGCTGCACGGCATCCTGTCCACGACGTGCTTCGATTCGCGGAGGGCGTGCCTTCACGCGGGTAGCGGACCATCACCGCCTCGGTCCCCTCGTCCCGCAGCGATCAGCGGGTAGGTCCGGCTGAAGCCGGACACCACCTACGGGCTCGGACGTGTGGTCCGGCCGAAGCCGGACGCCACGACCGACGGACACGAGCTTCTTCAAGCGATTCGCCAGGTGATTGCGCGCGCGCCTAGTCCCTGGCCTTGCGCAGCGTCGCGGCGAAGGCGTCGCGGCCTGCCTGCGGGTCGTACACGATCACCGCCATCAGCCATGGCGCAAACTTTAGCGTATGCGGCACCGTTTTCCATTTAGAGTGAGGGCGTGGATGCAACGACTCTGAACGGCGTCTCGGTGCTGGTGGCTGGTGCGGGGCTCGCCGGCCTCGCGGCGGCGCACGATCTCACGGCCCTGGGCGCCAGCGTCTCCGTCGTGGACGTGCGCGAGCGCGTCGGCGGCCGCGTCTGGACGATTCGCGACGGGTTCGCCGAGCGCCAGCACGCCGAAGCCGGCGGCGACATGATCGACGAGGACCAGCACGCCATCCGGGAGCTGGCCGGACAGCTCGGGCTGAAGCTGACCCGCATCCTGCGCGGCGGTTTCGGCTACGTGCGCCTGGACGGCCTGGGCAAGCCGCGCATCGTGCCGCGCAGCGCGCTGCGCGGATGGGATCGGCTGGCCCCCCAGCTGAAGGATCTGACCACGCTGTACACCCTCGCGGAACAGCGTTGGGACTCGCCCATCACCGCGGAGCTGGCGCGCCGGTCGGTGGCGACGTGGCTCGACGAGGTGAAGGCCGACGAAGAGCTGCGGGCCACGGCGATGGGGCTGCGCGGCTTCTTTCTCGCGGACCCCGACGAGCTGTCGCTCGTCGCGCTGGTCGATCAGTTTTCCGCCGGCGATGCGCCCGGGCCGGGCGCGATGTATCGCATCGACGGGGGCAACGACCGGCTCGCGACCGCGCTGGCCGCCCCGCTCGGCGACCGCCTGCACCTGGGCACCGACGTCGTCGCGCTGTCGCACCGCGGGCGCACGGTCCGCGTGAGCGTGAAGAACGGCCGCGCGCTCTCGCAGATCAACTGCGACTATGTCGTGCTCGCGCTGCCGGCGACCCTGCTGCGCCGGATTCCGATCACGCCGGCGCTGCCCGCTCAGCAGCACGACGCCGTCGTCCACCTCAAGTACGGCCGCGCCACGAGGACGCTCCTGCAGTTTCCCCACCGTTTCTGGCGCGCGCCGGGCCGCCCGCGCGCGTTCGGGTCGCCGCTGCCGTTCGGGGCCGTGTGGGACGGCAATGAGGAACAGCGCGGCCGCGCCGGCATCCTGAGCCTGCTGGCCGGCGGCGGCGCGAGCGACGCCACGCAGACCATGGTCGCCAAGGACGGCGCGCGGGGCCTCGCGCTGTCGCTCGACTGGCTCGGATCACACGGCACCGACGTCACCGCCTCGCGCCAGATCGTCTGGGAGCAGGATCCGTTTGCCCGCGGCGGCTACGCGTACTTCGATCCGGGGTTCGACCCGGCCCTGCGGGCCTGGCTGGCCCGGCCGGCGGGGCGCCTGTTCTTCGCCGGCGAGCACACCAGCATCAGGTGGCAGGGCTACATGAACGGCGCCGTCGAGAGCGGCCGCAGGGCCGCCGCCGAAGTCGCCGCCGTCCACACGGCCGCCTGATCAGACGAAAAGACGAGGTACAGTCGCGCCGCATGTCTGTCGCATCCGAAGCCGGGCTGGTGCGCGCCATCGGCGCGCGCCAGCTGACCGCGAGCATCATCAACGTCACCGTCGGCGCCGGCATCTTCGTGCTGCCGGCGGCCGTCGCCGCCGGACTCGGCCCCGCCGCGCCGATGGCCTACATCGTCTGCGCGGTGCTGATGGCGCTGATCGTCTGCTGCTTCGCGGCGGCGGGCAGCCGCGTGTCGCTGACCGGCGGGCTCTACGCGTATGTCGAGGTGGCGTTCGGCCCGTTCGTCGGATTCCTCGCCGGGGTGCTGTATTTCCTCATGGCCACGTTCGCGGTGGCGTCGGTCGCCAGTGCGTTCGCCGGATCCGTCGGGGCGGCGTGGCCGCAAACCGCGACGCCCGTGGGGCGCTCGATTGTGATCGTGGCGCTCTTCGCCGGACTCGCCGGCGTCAACGTGCGCGGCGTGAAGCTCGGCGTCCGGCTCGTCGAGCTGACGGCGGTTCTCAAGCTGCTGCCGCTGCTGGTGCTGGTCGCCGCCGGCATCTGGTTCGTCAACCCCGAGTACCTGCGATGGCCGGCGGTGCCGACCGTCTCCGCGGTCGGACGGACCGCCATCATCCTGATCTTCGCGTTCGTCGGGCTCGAAGTGGCGCTCGTCCCGAGCGGCGAGGTCCGCGATCCGGCGCGCACGGTGCCGCGGGCGCTCTTCTCCGCGCTCGCGATCACGACGACGCTGTATCTGCTGATTCAGGGGGTCGCGCAGGGCTTGCTGGGGCCGGCGATGGCCGAACACGCGGCGGCGCCGCTCGCCGAAGCCGCGAGCCGCGTGCTCGGACACGGCGGCCGGCTGCTCGTGCTGGCCGGCGCGATGATCTCGATGTTCGGCTACGTGTCAGGCGACATGCTCGGCAGCCCGCGGGCGTTGTTCGCCTTCGCGCGCGACGGCTCGCTGCCGAGCGTCCTGGCGCGCGTGCATCCGCGGTTTCACACGCCCTACGTCGCGATCGCCGTCCACGCCTGCATCGTCGGCACGCTGGCGGCGAGCAGCAGCTTCACGCAGCTCGCCATCCTGGCGAACGTCGCCGCGCTGACGCTGTATCTGATGTGCGTGGTGGCGTCCTACGAGCTGCAGCGGCGCAACGTGCGGGCCGACGGCACCCCGTTCGCCGTCCCCGGCGGGCCGGTGATTCCGCTGCTCGCGGCGGCCGCCATCGTCTGGCTGCTGTCGAACGCCACGCGCCGGGAGCTCGCCGTCGAGGCGCTGGTCGTCGTCGTCGCGGCACTGTTCTATTTCATCCGCAGGAGGGGCGGCCAGCTGTGAGGCGGATCGCACAGCGCTTTGCCGCGAGGGGCGCGCGTACGGGCAATCGCGAGCGGCGATGATCCCGGCCTGCGATCGATCGGATCGTAGACGGCGACGATCGACCCAAGCGTGGCAAGCGGCGGCCAGTCGAGGGCGCCGGTGCGGTTCAGAACGCCGAACCGCTGCCTGAACGCGTCCACTTCCCCGCCATCGAGGACGAAATACGGCCGCCTGCCCACCGACTGCAGGTAGTCGACGGTCCGGTCCAGCCACACCGGGTCGAGCACGTCGTATTTCAGAGTCAGGCGGCCGGCGTAGATCCGCAGCGATCCGCTGTGCTGCACGCTGAGGATGACGGCATCGGGCGGCGTGTGGCTGTCGATGAATCGCGCGACGTCGACGTAGCGGCGCTCGCCGCGACCGAGGTCGAACACGCTTCGATTGGCGGCGACGGAAAGGCCGTGCCACGCGAGCAGCCCCGCCATCGTCGCGATCGCCACTGGATACGCCGCTCGCATCGAGCGCCGTGCGATGGCCTCGAGGGCGGCCGCTGTCAGCAGCATCATCACCGGCCACATGGGCAGCAGAAACCGGAGGTACCACCACACGTCGAAGGGCCGGTAAAACACGTAGGAGGCGATGACGCACGCCATCGCGCCGCCGAGCAGGAGTCGCGCATGCGCGATGCGCGCCGGCGGAAACCACCGTGGCGCCATGAAGTACAACGCCGCGAGCGCCACGGCCGGTGTCTCGACGTCGCCCATCCACACCGCATAGTGCCGGAGGTTGGCGGCGCCGAATCGCAACGAGTAGAGATCCGCCGTGGTGCCGTAGCCCGACGTCCATGGCGATCCGTAGAGCGTCGCGTTCAGCCAGGCGATGCCGACGATCCCGGGTGCCATCCCGGTCGCGAGGCCGAGGGCGGACACGACAGCGGCGCGGCCGCCCCGGTCGCGCCACTCGACCAGCGCGCTCCACCCGAGCAGCACCAGCGCGAGCGGCGCGAGGTTCGGGCGAATCGCGATCGTCGCGCTCATGGCGAGCCCGGCCGCGATCGGCCGTCTCACGACAGCCAGCACGAGCGCGAGCGTCCAGGCCGCCGTCACCGGCACGTCGCTCATCGCATTCATCAACTGATAGAGAAAGACCGGGCTCGTCGCGACGAGAGCCGCGCCCCAGAGCGCGATGCCCGGCCCGTCGAACACCCGGCGGCCCAGCGCATAGGTGAGCCAGACCGTCAGCGCCCCAGAGAGCGGCACCACCAGGAATGCGCCGCAGAAACCGCCGAAGGTCTGAAAGAACGCCATCAACAGCGGCAGCCCAGGCGCGTACATCGGGACGATGGCGTCGGATCGGCCGGGGGCGGGACGATAGCCGAGCGGCGTCCAGGTCGCGGCCGCAAGAGGCCAGGGCGACCGACCGATGACGTCCTCCTGGACGACCAGACTGCCCTGCCGCCAGAGCCCGGCCTGACTGACGTAGCCGTACGAATCCGATCCGCCGGCCACCATCACGCCCCAGTGCACGCCGGCGGAGAGTGCCGCCAGCGCGAGCACGGCCGCCAGCATCCCCGCCAGCCGTCTGGTCCGGCTCAGGGTCATCAGGGATTGCGCTGGTGGACGACCTTGCCCCCGACGATGGTCGCGAGCACCCTGACGTCTTTGATCTCCGCCGGCGGGATGGTGAAGATATCGTTGCTCAGGATCACGAGGTCGGCGAGCTTGCCGCGCGCGAGCGTGCCCTTTTCGGCGTCCTGAAACTCGGCAAACGCGGACCCGCTTGTGTACGCCGCCACGGCCTCCGCGATCGTGATCTTCTGCTGGGGCACCCATCCGCCCGGGTTCCTGCCGTCGAGCGTCGCGCGCGTCGTCGCCGCGTAGAGCGTCAGCATCGGGTTGAGCGGCGCGACGGACCAGTCGGTGCCGAGCGAGAGGCGGACGCCCTTGTCGAGCAGCGTCCGGAAGGCGTAGGTGGTCCTGACGCGCTCGGCGCCGATCCGCCGCTCGGCGAAGCGGCCGTCATCGATCGCGTGATACGGCTGAACGGACGCGACGACGTGCAGCCGCGCGAAGCGATCGAAATCCTTCGGCGCGATGTGCTGCGCGTGCTCGATGCGGAGCCGCCGGTCGCGCTCGCCATCGGCGCGGACGATGTCGTCGAAGAGATCCAGGACCTGCGAGATGCCGGCGTCGCCGATGGCGTGAATGCACAGCTGCAGGCCCGCGTGGTCCGCGGCCATCAGCCGGATGCGCATCTGATTCACGTCCTGCATCTCCTCCGAGAGCAGGCCGCGCGTGCCGGGCGCGTCGGTGTAGGGCTGGAAGAAGTACGCGGTCGTCGATCCGAGTGAACCGTCGGCGTATCCCTTGACGGCGCCGATGCGAAGCCAGGACGATCCGAACGCCCGATGGATGCCGAGCCTGGCCTGGTCGTACCAACCGGTTTCCATCGGCGCGGCGTAGATCCGTGCGGTGAGCTCGCCGCGGTTGACCAGGTCCGCGTACACCGCGATGTCCTCGGGCACCGGATTCATGTCCTGCACGCTCGTGACGCCGAGCGTGGCCGCGTGCTCGAGCGCCCGCTTCACGCGGTGCCGGCGCTGCGCCGGCGTCATCTTCGGGATGACGCGCCTCACCTCGTCCATGGCGGCGTCTTTGAGGATGCCCGTCGGAAAGCCCGTCGTCGCGTCGCGGACGAACGCGCCGCCCGGCGGATCGGGGGTGTGCTCCGTGATCCCCGCCCGACCGAGCGCGGCGGAGTTGGCGAGCGCCATGTGGCCGTCGTACCGGCTGACGAACACCGGCGTGCCGTTGGTGACGTCGTCGATCAACTGGCGCGTGGGAAGCGCGGCCGGCGTCCACCGCTGATCGTCCCAGTCGCCGCCGAGGATCCACTCACCAGGCTTCGCCCTGGCGCGCTCGCTGATGCGCCGCGCGAGCTCCACCTGGCTGTCTGCGTCCTTCAAGTCGACGTTGTCGAGCTGCGTGCCCCCGTCCACGAAATGGACGTGCGCGTCGTTGAAGCCGGGCACCACCCGGCGACCGTCGGCGTCGATCACGGTGGTGTTCGGCCCGCGCCACGGCTCGATCTCGTCGGCGCCGCCGACCTCGACGATGCGGTCGCCGATGATCGCAAGAGATTGCGCGTCAGGCTGCGAGGGATTGCCGGTCCAGATGGCCGCGCGCGTGATGACGAGGTCCGCGGCGGGCCGCGCCGGGCGCGAGCAGGCGATGGCGACCGCGGAGACCGCCGCACCGATCGCGATGGCGGCTCTCGCCGGCGTGAGGGACATGCGCGAGGTGGATTATAGCGTGCAGCGGTCGCGAAACGTGTTTGACAAGCCGCCGTGACGATGGCATCGTCGTCTTGAGGTCAGGCCCTGCGCGGAACGATGGGGAGGTTTGTATGGGTACACCTGATCTCGGCCTCCGTCTCCGGAACCGTCTGGGGCTCGAGGCGTGCGAGGATCTGAGCGACGTGTTCGAGGAGGTCCAGACCGACATGCTCACCATGACGACCGAGCGGTTCGACGGACGGCTCATCGCCGTCGCG
>ORJL010229028.1_pt1 | contig 12877 bp, 23 predicted proteins | sample 1779941 | NCBI WGS metagenome assembly ORJL01 (sample SAMEA104232317, study PRJEB22302) | groundwater metagenome | biome: forest; feature: aquifer; material: groundwater | place: USA | collected 2011-08-07 | depth 5.8 m
AAAATTATGAATCAAAAATTCGTTTGTGTTGTTGAATGGGATTGGTTGAATTTTGAAAAGAAATTCTCTTTTCGGGTGAAAGATTCTTTTGCTGAAAAAATGAAATCAAATTTGTTGACGGAAAATTCACAAATCAAAACTACAGACTTCAAATTTGGACAAATCCGGGCAATAAACTAACTTTATTGGATTTCTGAAACTAATACTAAAAACTTTAACTATTAGAAAAACTGAAATGTTTGGAATTTCTGAATTTGGAATTGACAATTTTGACCATATAAAGTAAATTTAACTAATGATAACACAACACAATGAATGGTTTTGTTTTGAATCCGATGATGGAAATTTCGGAGTGTTTTTTTGAATGATTCAACGATTTATCTTACTTTATGGGCTTGACAATCTCTTCCCATATAGTAGAATGGTGCGCGAAGTGAAACAGTAAACAAAAAACAAAAACAGAAAGAAAAAACAAAATGAGTGAAAAAGTAACAATTGAAACAAACCGGGTTTTCGCCGAAATTGATTGGCGGAAGATTGTAATGGAAAAGGAAAACAATCCAAGAGAAGACATGGGGGACATAAAGGAGTTGGCGAACGAAATCAGGGCAGTGGGAAGGATTTTGGTTCCGTTGCTTGTTCATGAGGCGGATTCGGACGGAAATCATTTGTTGGAACATGGCAACCGTCGAATGGTAGCGTTGACCAAACTGGAGGATGACGGTTTCAAGATTGCAACTGTACCGGTCGAAATTGTTCCAGAAACTTTTGATCGGCGACAAGCCCTAATCAATCATTTAATTCAAAACAATGGAAAACCACTTAGCTCTTTGGAGCAAGGAAATGTTTTTAAGTTACTTGAAGAAATGGGGTTGGCTAGAAAGGAAATTGCGGAAGCTACAGGGCGCACGCAATCACACATTGGAAATATGCTCTCTCTCGTGGAAAGTTTCGGCAAACCAGTGAAAGATGCAATTAATTCAAACAAAATTTCTGCGACACGAGCTTTGGAAATTTTGAAGGAATCAAAAAATGCTGAAAAAGCAACTGGAATTATTTTGCTGGCCGTTGAAGGCGCGGCAAAAGCTGGTAAGCCAAAAGCAACGAAGCAAGGTGGTAAGCGGAAGCCAAAAACTCCAAAATCGACTAAAGGCCGGCACACTTACAACAAAGTGAGTGAAGGAGTAACCAAGCCAGAAAAAAAGCAATTGGCGCTTTTTTTCCATGATTGCCACGAATTCATCAATTCTCCGAGTGCGCTAGATCGTCGCATGGTTGATGAGATTCTTGAAGTTGACGAAAAGGGAATTTATCACGTTCGCATCGTTGATTTCGTCAAACTTCGTGAACGTCTGGAAAAGGAATTGAAAGATTCGGATAAGGACTAGCTTTAGAACCCTGCTAAAAGTTCAACTCAAAGGAGTAACCGCCGATGAATCAATCGGCGGTTTTTGTTTTGTAATTCTAGCTGATTCTCCGTTTGGCAATTTGTCACTTTTTAATAAGTTATCTTCTTTCCAAAGTGATTGCAAATTTGTAAAATGAAAACATTTCAGTTGTTCTTCTTTTTTGGATAAATCGAAAGCGGCACAAGGAATAATGTGATCGACATGCCAAATCGGGCCATAATTTTCCCAAGTCATACCTTCGACAAACTGAGATTCCAAATGTTTTTTTAATTCAATCAATGAACAACCCAAGAAAGAGAGAGATTTTTCAGATTTTGGAATATTTTTTTGTTTAAGGGCGAGCCGCAATCTTGCTCTGTAATTTTGTGTCAAACGAAAAATTATATCGGTTTTGTAACGAAGTAAAGCATGGGCATTTATTTTGTTTCTATTATTTTTGAAATATTTCTGATTTTTATTCTGAAATTTCAATTTATTTTGTTTGTAATATTCGGATTTTTTGTGTTTAATTATTTCTTTGTTTTTTTCATAATACTCCAAACTTTTTTGTTTGAATTGTTGTTTGTTTAATTCATAAAATTTTGTCTTACTTTGTTTGATTTTTTCTTTGTTTTGTTTTTGGTACTCAGAAACTTTTTGTTTTTTTCGTTTTCTTAATTCTGGATTATTTTTATATCTATTTGAAGCTTTTTTAAGTCTGCAATTTTTACATTGATTTCTTTTCAAATAAAACTCATTTTCTTCCTTTACTTCCTGGCAGTGTGAACAAATTTTCATAAGCAAATTTTCTTTTCATTATTATATTTGCTTATACAATTTTGGCAAAAAAATCGTCATTTCGGGCCGAAAAAAATCCCTTGACAATCTGCTCCGATATAGTAGAATCGTGAAAAGTTAGATAACTAGAAATAGAAATCAAAAAAACTATGAACAGACAAAAAGCTCGAATAACGGTAAAGTTTCAACGTCCAATCGGTCAAAAGTTTCCGACTCTTGGGCATTGCACAGTTGAATTGATTTCTGGTAATCAAAGTGAATTTATCGGAAATTTTTCGACTGCGGATCAAGCAATTAATGAAATTGCAAAAAGAGGATTCGATGGAAATGCAACTCTTGTGTTGTAAAAAATCCAAACAAAAAAAATTAGAGAAATAAAAACAAACAAAAAATTATGAGAAAAATGAAATGGAACGTAGTTGTCGATCCAGAGTGCGGAATCTGTCTGGAATGCATTGAACCCGAAGGAGATGGAGTTTATTTGTATAATTTTTCATCCATTCGGGAAGCGAAACAGCTCCAAAAAGTTTTAGAAACTAGTAACGCGAAGGTTGGTCAAGCCTGAAATAAAAACCAAACAAAAAGATTTCTGAAAAGAGAGTCGCCCGATGAATTCGGGTGACTTTTTATTTCAATTTTTTTCATTATAAAAACTTATTTTATGAATAAGTAAACAAACAAAGTGAGTTTTAGGCCGAAAAGATTTTGACATTACACTTGATAGGGTGTAAAGTTTTAACAGTAAGAGGGATTAGTAAAAAGGAAAGTTCTTTGAAATTGAAACTGGATTATCGACAGCTTGGTTGAGGATTAAAACTGTCTCGCTAAAACACCAAGTTGACAAAATGGCGACAAACGAAATGCTTTTGCGAGCAGAGTAGGAGAAACGCCAATCCAATCGCAAAATTGGAAAACAGTTTTTATATCTTTTGGGCTATGCTTCGGCAAAATACAAATGCCAGTTTCAATTTTAGATAATTTTTGAAGCGTTTCGGCGATAGCTGGCGCTTTTTGAGACAGAAAGGCCGTCCGAAGGTTTGGACGGTCTTTTTTTGTACTAATTAGTTTTTCTTTTCATTCAGAAGAAATTCTGAATTGAAAAATTTAATGTAACCTTTTTCAATTAGTTTGACTTCTTCGGTTGGCACGGTGTCAATCAATTTTATGCAGGGTTTCAATCCAATTGAACGAAGACTTTTAATCCATTTGGTTTTTTTATCCCAAGAAAATTTTTTGTATAAATGGCTTGCCAGTCTGATTTTCATATTTTTTGTGCGGCCAATGTAACGAATGATTTCTGGCGTTCTCGGATCAAAAAGACCATAGATAAATGATTTGGAATAATTTTCAAACATACATAAAAGATGCTTTCTTTGACTATTAAACCCTCTAATGTATCTCATGTCAAGATTGATTCTCTAAAAGAATTAGAAAATTTAATAATTGATATAAGTAATTGATAATGAAAGAAAATAGATTAGATTTATTTAAAAAATAGATTAGATTTTTGAATGATGGTTTTGTTTCAACTTTTCTAATTACTTAAATTTCAAATACTTATGAATAAAAAATGATTAAAACAACTAATAATCTAAATAAGAGAGGATAATGATTAAAAAATTGAATGATAATATAAAATTTTTGAATGAAAATTTGTAGCGGCGCTGATTAAATTATATTTCTCAAAATATTATACATAGCAGCTCTATGTATGAATTTTTCCCTAATTCATTAAATCATTTTTTCTAATCATTAGTTATTTAGTCAATTTACTTTATGGTACGGAAGTTGAATGGCTCTAGGATCGTTCATAACTGTCAAAGTTCAGTATTCATAAAGTCTTAATCATCAAGTAGTTAAAGGTGATGATACAGGTCATTAGTATGACCATAGCGGAGCTTTTGAAATTTATCGTTAAAGGATTTTGTTACTGTTATTTCAGTAAATACAGAAATCTAAAATTTTCAAATAATTTTTTTCGATGAACCATTAGGGAAATTTACCTATTAAATTAACTTTACTTCTATAAGGAAAAATAATCAAAATGATTAGAAATTGTTATAATTAGAGAAAATTATAGTGTGAGTTAGGCTCTGTGTTAATTCACTCGGTGCCTATTTTAGAACTTGCTAATTCACAATAGAAGTGTAACTAATAATAAATAACTCTTATGAATGAAAAAATACTAGCTAATGAGGTAAAAAATTGGTTTAATGAACGGGCGGGCGACAAAAACAAATGGAATAGAAATTTAGTCGGCCAAACTATAAAAAATTGTTTGAAAAATTTAGGCAATTGGAAAAATGCGCCACGAGGTAATCCAGCTAAGGGGAAAAGGGTTGCGCTCGAAAACAAAATGAAACGAGAGTGTAATTGGTAAAAAATTAAATGAAAAAATTTGGGCCAATAAGCGAGAAAAATTGTCTAGTGCCCCCAAAAAATAATGATTAGAAAATCTTATCTTAAAAATAAGTTTTTAGAATGAAAGATTTCTGAAAAAAAGAGTTGACAATATAGTATGGTTTGGTAAATTTTGAGAATGAAAAGAGAGATGATTGAAATAAGTGGCAACACATGAAACTTGAAAAAATAGGAGAAAAATACTCATGGACTGAATTAACGCTGTCGGAATTAGTGTCTGTCAGACTCTCATTGGAAGAAACACTACACATTCCAACGGTTCAACGAAAACGGATTTTTGAATTTTTGTCTGCCGCGTTGTCAAGCGCAGCAGTCCCTCTAAGCGCAGCAGGGCCAATTGGTTGTGTTGGCTTACTACTACGCAACGACACTGGCAGAGCAAGGTCTCGCGAAGACCCTCGCGGTGTTTAGTCCGGTACTTTGAAGGCGACAATCTCAAATCTCGCATTGACCCTGAAAAATGGAAAACGCGCGAAAAATACGTGACTTGCGCAATGTAAAAACAAATCACTTTTTTCAAAACACCCTGCCCAAAAAGCAGGGTTTTTTTATCTAGTTTTTTCTAAAAATTTGAACAAAAAATTATCAAATTGGCCTAAAAATTACATAAAAAAGTATGAGCCGGAGCGCAGACAAATCATTAACAAAACTTATTCTTTCTATTAGGGTAAATAATAACTAATAATTTGTATCAAAAAATCTTATACTTAAGAATTTGAATAAAAATTGGCACAAAAATAGTTTTGGAAAAAGTTTGACGATAGGATATGGTTTGGGGTAGAGTGCGCTCGATTAGAGAAAAAAACAAACAAAAACTGCCCGGCAACGAACAAAAAAATATGACAAAAAAACACTTGTATGCTTGGTTAGAAGAAAAGGACAAGGGAGTCATCGACAAAATTTTGCGGGCTTTGCAAAACCAATCGTTCGCCAATTGGTACGTTGGCCGATTCGAGGAGTATATCGGCGACAGCAAGAGCGGAATCACCGCAAAGGATATCAGGGATGATATCAAAAAACTCTTCAAGTTACCCTAACAATGAACGTCAAATTCTCGGTTTTTTTTCCCGAAAACTGGGAAACGGCGGCGCGGTATCGATGGATCGAACATCGGTTTTCGTTGTCTCTAATCCGTTGGGCCGGAGAGTTAGAGTTGGTTGTAGATTTTCATAAATCCTGGTGGATTTAGACAAAAAAACTTGGTTAGAGAAAAAAACAAACAAAAACCGCCCTTACGGGCAAAAAAAAGAAAGAGAAACAGTATGGCACGAAAACATAAAAACGTTAGCATGATCGAAACGCCAGACAAGGAACAGACAGAGCAATGGGAATTTCCCGTGAGCCAGGAGGAGCTAGTCACATCGAAGGGTATTAGCTCCGGTATTCACGCCGTCATTCGAGGCGATACCGGAGCAGTGATTGGCGATTACAAAGAGCAAAAGGTTCTCCCTTATGGTGAATTGGTTGAAACCTTTGAGACAGCCTTGAACGCCGCTCAAATTCCGTTCAAACGGAATCTCATAACAACTCAAAACGGTTCCCGTTTCTTTGGCAAGTATGACTTGAACGGTGGAACGTCAATTGCTAACGAATCATTCAAGTCAATTCTTCGGTTGCAATCTTCGCATGACGGAAGTTTAACGCCTGGTTTCTCGTTTGAAGCCGAGCGATTGGCTTGCTTAAACGGCATGATGTTGATGGCTTCTGTGTTTGCCATTTTCAAAAAACATGCTGAATCACTTGATCTTAGTTTCATCGGCAAAAATGTAGTGATGGCAATCGAAGCAGGGCAAAACCATTTGACCAAGACCGTCGAAGGTATGGCCAAAATTGAAGTGAATGACGGGCAAGCTCGTAACATCCTTTCAAATATCGTTTCTAAGGGGAAGCTGGCTGGCGTATCAGCGCGCACAGGGTATTTAATCAATCACAACTGGCAGAACCCAAGTGAGGATGAGAAGCGGCTTGGAAACACGTTGTTTCGGCTTTACAACGCTGCCACCCGCTTAACGCGGGACATTGACCGCGTTGGACGTTTCGAGTTATCACGACGGGCAAACCTTTACTTGACGGGAGCTTTTGATCTTGCCGCTCGTCAACCAAATTCCCTTAGTGCTCTCCTCGCGACGCCAACCGAGCTTTTGGAGTTTGACGAGATAACAGTGACAGCTTAACCGTTTTCACACACTCAAGGCCGGTCTCTAACGAGATCGGCCCTTTTTGTTTTTTTTGGAATAAAAACTTGACACATACTCTAGCTATGAGAAATTGAGCGCATGAACAAGATACACGTAGCGCAGGAGAACGGGGCGGAGGTATTCGTCCGTCGTGATGAAAAAACCGGCGCGCTTCACCGCGTGCCAGGCTTCTGGTCTGTACCAGAAGCGATCATTATTCGGGAAGCGACCTCGATGGATGTCGCGTGGATCGAGACGGAACTTGACCTGGCGGCAGCGTCAAAGGACGCTGAGGACCAGGCGCGTGAGCACCTAGAGGCGGCAGAGTGAACAAAGCCGCCCCCCGCCCCTTGGTTCATCACTAAGGGGCTTTTTGTTGTACCGTTGTTTTGCCCTATAGGAAAAAATTTCCTACCCTCTAAAACCCTCTAAGACACGTTCTGCCGGTTGCCCGCTATGGTCTAGCAGCCTACCAAGCCCCGCCCATTACAAAAAAAGTTTATTCCATTGCGACGCAATGACTTACAAACAAAAGTGAATGTGCGTCCGAAAGCATGGTTGCGATTGATCCTGGAGCCTGCCAGACGCTCTCACCCTTCACTCATATAAGCCACCCTTCTAAATTAGTCTCGCCTATCATTAAAAACAATCATGCCATAAAAATAAAAAAGATGATTGGCATAAAGATTGTTCGCTTCCCTAAGAGTAAAAAACATGAACCATGCCAGAAACCCACCCTACCGGTGGTATTAGTGGAAATAATAATCACTATTAGCGGCGCTTATGCCCCTGGGGTGGTGTAGTGAGTTATCCTGATTTAATTTTAATTGTACATTCAGAAATCTATAATATTTATTGTCTATTATTCATTCTTATATATTTATTGTTTTATATAGAAGTAGTTTTTGAAAAATACAAACGTCTATCAGAATTCTATATATTCAGAAATCTTATTATTATAATGTATATATTCTTTTCTATTTATAATTTTTTATAATAGTCAGTTAAGTAATTTTGTCATATTAGGTAATTTGAAAAAAAACAACAGTTTTAATATTCTAATTATTCAGAAATCTATACTTATTATTTAATATAAAAAAATTAAATTAATTTATTTTCCCAAACTAAATCAAAAAATATAACCGGCCTGCGATAAAGGAAAATTTATTTAATTAAAAACTTAGTAAAAAACAACAAAAAAGAAAAAACCCATTGGTTATAAAAATCAAAATTATTCACAAATCCGCCCAATTTAGGTTATTTTTACTCGTTTAGTTATCTTTTACTCTTTTTCGGCCCAAAGTTTTAATATGATTGTGGCAAAATGAAGTAAACGGCCCTTTGATTTGGTTCAGAATACAAATTTTTAAGAAAAAAATGAGAAAAAAACTTGACAACGGCCAATTTTGTAGTAGAATTATTCATAAATCTAATATTTGTAAGAAAAAATGGAAAATTTGCCCGAAAAAGAAAAATTAGAAAAATTAGTAATAAAATGGAAAAAAGACGCCGACAGTTATCAAAAACAAGTCGAAGAAGCAAGAATAAAAAATTCACCATTTGATCAAATGTTATCGGCGGCCACATTTTTAAGATCGTGTGCTAAAGAATTAGAAAGTTTGGTAAATAAATAAAATAAAAAATTATGTCAGAAACAATAATATATAAAAAATGTAAAAAATGTAACAAAGAAAAGAATATTGATTTATTCAGAAATCAGAGAAATAGTAAAGATTCTAAGTTCCCATGGTGTACGGATTGCCAGGATAAAGAAAGTAAAAATAATTATCAAAAAAACAAAACCCGCCGCCTTGAATTAGTCAAAAATTGGCAAAAACAAAACCCCGACAAAATAAAAGAATATAAGAAAAAATGGAATAATAAAATCAAAAGGATTTATTCAGAAATCTTAGAGGTAAGTAAATTAAATGAAAAACCGACAAATTAAATTTCGAATTTGGGATAGTAAAAATAATAAATTTTTAACTGAATCTAAAGTTGAAAATAATTTTCATGATGGAGAAAAAGATGTTGTTGATGGATATTCATATTTTTTAGATAGGGAATATTTTAATGATAGGTTTATTTTTAATCAATTTATTGGTTTATTAGATAAAAACGGCCAAAAAATTTACGAAGGTGATATTATAAATTTTGAAATTTATGGTATTACTCATGGCCCCGAAAGAGATTATATTAAAAACGCCGAAGTCTATTATGATGAAAAAATAGCTTCTTTTTGTTTTGAAAAATTTAGTGGTGAAAATTTTAACTATACTTATCAAATGATCGACCGAATTGATGAGAAAACTTTAGAAATTGTGGGTAATATTTTTGAAAAAGAAGAATCATTAAATACTATTACAGATGGTTATGCTTCTTGGAGTAAAATTTGCCCAACTTGTGGAAAAGATTCTATGGTGATAGTTAGACCGGGAAGTGTAGCTTGTGAATATTGTGGATAATTTAATAGATATTATAGATAAAGAAATTTGGAAAGATATTGTAGGATATGAAGGAATATATCAAATATCTAATTTAGGAAGAGTAAAATCTTTAGAAAGATTTATTTTAAGAAAAACAAATATTTATTCTTATATACGAGAAAGAATTTTAAAACAAAATTTAAATAATTGGGGATATTTTTTAGTTAATCTTTACAAAGACAAAAAATCAAAAAGTATTAAAGTTCATAGATTTGTGGGTTTTAATTTTATTCCTAATCCTAGTAATTTACCACAAATAAATCATATAGATGGAATTAAAACTAATAACAAAGTTGAAAATTTAGAATGGAGTAATAAATCCATGAATCAAATACATGCTTATAAAACTAAATTAATAAAACCTACGAAAGGAGAAAAAAATGGAAAATCGAAATTAACAAATAATGATGTTATAAATATTCGCAAGCGAGCCAACGATCAAACACGAGTGTCATTAGCTATAGAATATAAAGTAACACAACAAAATATTTCTGCTATAATTTATAGGAAAATTTGGAAACATATATAAATACTTATAAAATAAATGAAAAAATATAAAACAATTTACGCCATAATAAACAATAAACTAGAAAAATTATATGTCAGTCATGAAGATAAGTTTTTTAATGGAGAAATTGATAGTGTTGTTTTAATAACGGCCCTTCCTAATGAAAAAATTCCAGTGAATCATTTCAAAAATTTTGATAAAAAAAGTCCGAGATTATTTATTGATAAAACGGCGGTTTTGTTATGAAAAATTCCTTTACTCCTATAATTGATCCACTAATGGAAGCATTAGGTTATAAAAAAAACACTGACTATTGGTGCAGTGACTTAAAAAATGACCCGTTAAATAAAAATATAAAGAAAATGAATTTATATTTAAGAAAAAAACATAAAAATGAAAAAACATGAAAATAAATAATTCAATATTTCTTAATTGGTTGGCGGATCGTTTAGTTTGTGTTTATAAAGAATCAGAAAATGTTGATTTTGTTATTAAATTAAGATCAATAGCGACCGAAATTAGTTTAGAAAAATATGATAGAGATTGTGAAGAAGATTTTATTAGTTCTTTAATAGAAGAGGGTCTAATAGAACCTTGTAAAAAAGAAAAACATACAAAAACTTGTAGAATGAACGCCGAATTGGAAATTCACAATAAATTATTAGAATTAAAAAGTTTGAAAAATAAACACTAATGCAAACCGACGAAAAAACAAAACATGACAAAAATGGTTATATTTTACTACCTGAAAAATTTACCGATAAAAAATATACCTTAGAATTTATAAAGAACATTGGCGAATGGAAAATATATAAAAAATCTAAAGAAAATAGTAAGTTTATAACTTATGAACTTATAAAACCCAAAAAACAAGAAAGTTTTGTTATCGGAAAAAATGTTATAGCAAAAAAATGGGCCTATCCCTCTAATGAAAATTTTGGCCGTTTAGGTTTTGAGTGTTTGTCTATTAAACGATGTGAAGAATTGTATCAAGAAATAAAAGACCAAAAAGAACAAAAAAATACTGAAAAAACAATAGATTTACCTAAAAACGAAAAATTCACCATAAAAGAAGTACTTGACAAATATCCCAAACTAAGTTATTATGTTGTTTATTCTTACATAAAGGAATTATTGAAGAATAAAAAAATTAAAATAGTGGGCGAAATTAAAAACAAAATTGGAAAAGCAAGTAAGATTTATAAGTTGGTATAAAGTGAATATTTTATTAAATTGTATTTGTGGTTTGAAACCCAAACTTGGTAATAGAAAAATAAATTATAATGTTAAATATAAATATTATTATTGTCCAAAATGCGGAAACCATACTTTTTCAACTAGGAAAATTGAATTTTGCGCTGAATTATGGAATGCAGCCATTAAAAGAAAAATGTTGACAAGTGTTTAATAATTTAGTAGTATAATCACTATGTACAAAAAACCACTATACAAGAAAAAGTTAATTGTTAAAGATTTATATTTAGGTAATCAGCCAAATTTTAAGTATATAATTCAGTTTCTTCGTAATGGCGGTGAACGTATTCGGGCAATAAGATTAGTTATGGATGTTCTTAAAATGAGCGCCGAAAACGCTCAAGAATATGTTCAAAACTTGAATGACAAAGTTAAAATGCCTGAATATTGAGTGTTTTATTAAAAATAAAAAAGATAATATGTGTTCTATTCTTAGTTCCGTTCTTATTAGTTTACTTTTTAGTTTTAGTGTTTATATTATTTATTTTATTTGTTGGTTGTTTGTTAGGAAATAAAAAAGTATGAAAAAAAATAATGAATTAATAGAAAATAAACTAAAAAAAGACAAAAAACTAAACTTAATATCAGCTTTATTATATAACTGGAATAATTATCCATTTCATGATAAAAGTGTTTTTGATTCGGTAAAAAATTGGGAATTATTGTTACAAAATGTAAACGAAACATTATCAGAAGGAAGACATAATTCCGAATGCCAAGGATCAAATATGAGTTATTTATGTGAACGGTGTTTAGTTGAATCTTATGTTGAACAGGCAGAAAATTTATTAAGTATCTACAACAAATAAATGGCTAATTTAATAAAAAACCAAATCGACTGGGAAAAATACAAAAAATCTCAAGAAAGTAGAGTCAATATTGGCGGAATTAAAATACATCACGGAACCGAACCTGAAGAATTTCCTTTTCTAGTCAACTGTTATATTCATCCTTTTGGGGCTGGCGAATATAAAGTTAATTATTTTTTTATCTACAAAACTGCCGCAAAAAAACTATTATCAATCAAATAATAGTCAATTTTCTTTTTCTGATAAAGTATTTATTGTTTTTCTTGGTATTTCTTCTATAAAATTTAGTTTTTCTTAGTAAACTAAATTCGTCTTCTTCAATATCGTCAAAATCAACTAATCCTTGAGTGGGTTGGGTTTTGAGTGTTTTCATATTGTTTTATTAAATTGGTTGTTCTATTCTATTACAGCTAATTTGATATGATTCTTTATTTATTTCAAATCCAATAAAATTTCTATTTAATTTTTTACATATTTCTGCAACTGTGCCTGAACCAATAAAAGGATCAAGAACTAAATCACCTTCTTTGGTTAATTTGGAAATATAATATTCGGCCCAATCCGAATCTTGTTCCCATTTATGTTTTTCTTTCTTTTGACCAGATTTTCCTTTTATTTCAACCCCATCTCTTAAAAATCCACGTCCATGAGGATAAGATTCTTTTACATACCATAAAATTGGCTTCCACATTACTTCAATTCCCATAGCCATTCGACTATGAATTCCATTAAATTGATTCATACAACAAATCCATCTATACTTTAATTTTCCTTGAAATTTAGCTATTATTTGTTCTAAAGCAAAATGACCAACTATTATCATTAAAGACGCACCCCTTTTCATTATTCTAGGACAGTAATTAGCTAAATAATCATAAGTATATAAATATTCTTTAAGATATGGCGGGTCGGTAAAAATTAAGTCTATAGAATTGTTTTCAATTAATTTAAATCCTTCTAAAGCATCTATATTATGAATTTTGTTAATTTCAAGCATTTAGTTATTTTATTGATGTTCACTGTAATTGTCAAGTGA
>ORJL010779620.1_pt1 | contig 12876 bp, 12 predicted proteins | sample 1779941 | NCBI WGS metagenome assembly ORJL01 (sample SAMEA104232317, study PRJEB22302) | groundwater metagenome | biome: forest; feature: aquifer; material: groundwater | place: USA | collected 2011-08-07 | depth 5.8 m
AGTGTGACCGGTACCACCGCCGGTGGCTTCGATGTGGCGAAGTCGGATCCGACGAGCGTCAGCTTTCGCTTCGAGGCCAGCTCTGGAGCCGCGAGCCCACGGCTGGCCTTTCAAGTCTTCGTCGGGCCCGAGCACGCCACGATCCTGGACGAGTACACTGAGCTTTACGGCCGGCCCTTCGTGCCGCCGCGCTGGGCGTTTCGCAACTGGAGCTGGCGCGACGCTTTCACGGATGGCGAGACCGCGGATCTCGACGGCGTGCAGGTGCAGCGCCAGGTCGCCGAAGACGTGAACATGTCCGCCGCGCTCGGAATCCCGCCCGGCGTCTACCATTTCGACCGGCCGGTGCTGCAAGGCGATTTCGGCTTTGCGCGCTTCGAGTGGGACGACGCGATTCTGCCGAATGCGCCGGCGATGCTCGAGCGCCTGCGCGAGCGTGGCTACCACGTGACGACGTGGAGCTCGCTGTGGGCCTGTGGCAGCGGCGTTGGTGACAACGGCTTCGAAGCGCAGCAGCTCGGGATCCTCGCTCCGGGACCGGCGGGCGCACCGCATTGCGGGGATCTCGACGGCGTCAGCTTCATCCTCGACCCGACCCATCCGCTGACCTCGACCTGGCTGAAGTCGAAGCTCACAGATTTCCTGGTGACCCAGGGGATCGACGGCATCAAGCTCGATCGTGGCGAGGAGCACATCCCCTCGCAGGCCTCCGACATCTGGGCCGACGGACGCAACGGTCGCGAAGTCCACAATGACTACCCAACCCTGCAGGCGCGCCTCCATCACGAAGCTCTGAGCGCTGCCCATCCGGACGGAGACTTCGTCCTGATCACGCGCTCCGGTTACACCGGCACGCAGCGTTACGCGATCGCCTGGGGCGGCGACACGGCGGGCAGCGAGGCCTTCGGCCTCGGACGCGGCACCGACCTCGGCTTGCGCAGCGCCATCATCAGTCAGCAGCGTGCGGCCTTCCTGGGCTATCCCATCTGGGGCTCCGACACCGGCGGCTACTACATCTTCAAGGATCGCGAGGTCTTCGCGCGCTGGATCGAATTCAGCGCCTTCTCCGGCATCATGGAGATCGGCGGCAAGGGCGAGCGCTCGCCGTGGAAGATGCCGACCGACCCCAGCTACGACGTCGAGATGATCGAGATCTATCGGCGCTACACGCAACTGCGCGAGACCCTGCTTGATTACATCGTCGCCGCGGCTCATGAAGCCGGTCGCACCGGTATGCCGATCGTGCGGCCGCTAGTGTTCCTCGACCGCGCCGACCCCGAGCTCCGCGATCGCTGGGATCAATACATGTTCGGCCCCGACCTGATGGTCGCACCCGTATGGAAGAGCGGACAGCGTTCGCGTGAGGTCTACTTCCCCAAAGGACGCTGGCGCAGTTACTGGAACGAGTCGCAGGAGTACGTCGGGCCGCAGACCGTCAGCGTCGACGCACCCCTCGACGTGATCCCGGTCTACATCCGCGGCGACGCTCCGTAGCCGCGCTCGCCACAGGCGATCGCACAGCCGCGACGGTAAGAGGTTGGGTCAAGACCGACCGAAGAGGGCGCGCAGCCGCGCGCCCCGACAAAACAACCCAGGAAACCCGCCCCGCGTAGGGGCGCGCGGCTGCGCGCCCTGGCGGTGATTCATCCCAAGAGCCTCGATGCGCTCTGCGGCGCCAGATGCGCCATATTCGACAGCGCTCAGGATACGCTCCGAGACAGCGTCAACAACGGAAGCTCAACGCCTCGCGCAAGTACCTAACGCCAGCCATCACTTGCGCGCGTCTTCGTGCCGCGCAGACAGATGACGCTGGTTCGGCCGGTTGCCGGCCAGCCACCAGGCAAACACTCCTGCGAAGGCGAGATCTCCCGCGAGCGCAAGGACACTGCGCCCCTCAGCCGCGGACGCTAGCCAGAGAAAGAACACCACCGCAAATGCACTCGTCTTTCCGATCGCGGCGAAGGCAACCATCGACCGATCAATCGTCGGCTGCCTCGCGAGCCACGCGTAGGCGCCAGCGAACAACAGAACGAACATCGCCACGAGCGCCCGATACAACGACGGCACGGCAATCGGCAGACCTGCGAACCGGCCCAACGCAGACGATGGAAGTGCGAAGAGGTACGCACCTGCGACATTGAAGACCGCCGTTGCCCACAGCGCCCGGCGTATGAGGCGGTCTCTGCCGCTCATCGAATTCTCAGCCCCTTCTTCCTCTCGCACGGAAGCCCAATGCTGAAACATCACACCCGTGCGGGCTTCCCGCGCGCCGTGTGCATGCTGGAGTTGGGGTTGTCATTCACGTTCCAGCTCAAAGAACACTCCGTCCCAGAGCAGGAATGGCGCGCTACGCCCATGAACGAGAAGTGCGCCAGGCTCAGTCCACGACCCGTTGCAGGAGACCTCAGTCACACAGACCGCCGCGGCCGATTGCCCAAGCAAACCGGGCGTCGCGCGAAACCCTTCGATGAAGGTAGCCGTGGAGACCTCGTGGGTGTTGAAGCTAGGGGCCAAGCAAGAGCTCGTGCGAAACTGTACCCGGTCGGCTGCGAGCGTAAGGGTCGAGCCGTTCCACCCATCGGCCTGTGCTTCAGACATGGCTGAAATGCCGGCTACGCGATGTCCAACTACGCGCCATCGTGCGGGTAGGTTCCGCAAGCACACAGAACTTGGACCTGGATGCGAGTCCTGATGATCGCAGCGCCCGAACTGGTAATCGAAGCTACCACCACGATCGAGACAGGCATCTACTCCCGATCGGTCGCATGCCATGAGGGTGATGACAATCACTGACGTAACGAGAGCTGGCGTTCGTAGAGACATCGACATGTCAACGCCTAGCAACAACTCACTGGATCTGAGTATCGCCGCCAGTCCTGCACGGCACGCAAGGTAGCACCTCACGCGCGGCGGTTACAAACAGGCCACGCTGCTGCGACGCCGTTCAAGTCGGTACTAAGGTTCGGAGGAATACCCTGGTCGAAGGACACGCTTAGAGAATTCTCCTCGACCGAAGTGAGAAACGCGCAACCTCGCGTTCTCAACCTAGGATCTCATTCACTCGGAAAACGAGCTTCGGAAACGCTTGCATCGAAACCCGCTTGCCGCGCTGAACCGGCGTGACGTCGCGGTACCAGGCGCCCACAGGATCGCGATGGATGTCGATGGCTGCGTCGATCAGATCAACGATCCACACTTCGCGAACGCCCGCGCGCGCGTACAGAGGAAGCTTCACCTTCCGATCGTACTGGCGCGCGCTGTCACTCACCTCGATCACCAGCCATACGTCGTCCGGCCGCGGATGGTGCTCGGAATAATAGTCCGGGTGCGGCCGCAAAACGGTGAGATCGGGTTGCGGCTCGGAGCGGCGATTCAACATAATCGGACTCTGGACGCGTACAATCGCGAGCTTAGCGAGGCGACGCGACAGCAGGGCATTGAGGCGGTCGACATGACTTGCGTGGGTTGCACCAATGGGGCTCATCTCGACGACCTCCCCTTCGATCAGCTCGACCCGTTCTTCGGGCCTGAACAATCCCAGGTCGCCCATGCGATGATACTGCTCGACCGTGAAGCGGTGATGGGTGATGAGCCCGGCCTTCTCCTGTGAGTCTTCCGCGCGCCGTGCTTGAGATGATCGAGTCATTGGTCCAATCGCACTCTCTCGGTCCACCGAATCAGGCCGCTGACCAGTTCGGCGTCCATGTCATTCCATTACGCTGGCCAGACCTGAGAGTCCAGAGCAGGGAAGGCCGGCTCTCGGCCGAGCGTGGTCCGGTGCGACGCCGGCACTCCTCATGATCGCGGCCCCTCCCTACCCCTCCCCGTTGCCGGAGGCGGCAACAGGGAGGGGAGCTCATCGGTAAACGTCGTTGCGTATCGCCGAGCCGCGACCGTGAGGGAGCGGTGATTCGTGGGATCGCCGCCGCGTTGCCCCGAGCAGACGCGATCCTTCGTCAGATCTTCAGCATGATCTCGATGTATCCGAAGTCGCCCTCGTCGCTCGCGAAGATCTTCTGCACGACCTCGCCGCCGAAGACATGGGCGTAGTAGATGTTGGTGTTCACGAACGCGCTCCAGTCGTAGGACAGCGACGTCTGCAGCACAGCGAAGAGCTCGCGGAAGCCGTTGCCGGGACGGCCCGTGTAGCCGAAGCCTTCGGCGCGATTGCGGTCGCCGATGGTGGCGCCGGAGCCTTGGTACCAGAGGTCGTTGGCTTCGGTCAGACGCAAGTTGTGAAACTCGGTGCGCGAGATGAGCCCGGGCTTCGGTCGCAGCAGCAGCTCGACCGAGGCGTCCTCGGTGTTCATCAGGTTGTAGAACGTCGAGAACGAGTAGAGGCGCGCGGTGGGGAGGATCTGGAAGAACGTGTGATGGGTCCCGTCGTTGGAGTCATCGTCGCCGGAGCTGCGCGCGTAGCCGGCGCGCAGCCAGGGTTTCCACGGCAGCGATGGTGGCTGCCAGCCGACCTCGCTGCTCCACGCCCACGCGGCGTGGTTGAGCACGCCCCAGTCGCCGAACTGGCCGACGCCCCAGAGGTAGCCGTCGAAGCTGCCGGCTGCGGTCGGAATCACGTGCACGGCGTGCGCCCCGATCGTGTGGATCTGCACTTCCGCTTGGCGCTCGGCGTTGGCGTTGCGGGCGCCGGCGGGACGGTTGTCGGTCTTGGTCTGATGGCGCCGGTCGTCGTAGTACACGTAGAACAAGCGCGCGTCGCTGGTCGAAGCGGCGCGCAACTTCGTCCAGGTCGCTGCCGTATAGGCGAGATCGACGTCGTCGAGCTCGTGCATGCCGTTGAGATCAAAGCCGCCCGCGGTCGGATGCGAGAGCATCATCGTGACGTTGAAGGGCGAGCGGTTGTAGGCGGCCGCGACGCCGTCGAAGGCGCGGCCCACGTGCGACCATCCAAACCCTCCGATCAGACGCTGCGACAAACGCAGGTTCTTGATCCAGTCGACGCTGGCGTCGCCGCTGAGAACTTCGTTGCCTTCCGCAAACTCGAAGCGCCCGCCGCGCGCGCTGAGCCCGGCAATGCCGAACTGCTTCCAGTTCACGAAGCCCTGCTTGAGAAAGACCGACGCGTCATTGCGCTGGCGATTGGTTTGGAAATACACGCCGCCCAAACCGAGGTTGGCCTGCGGCGCCGGCGATGACGGCGGGCTGGCCGTGGTGGGCAGATCGATGAGCCCCGAGCTCTGACCTTCGACGAAGACATCTGCCCAATCGCCCTTCCATCTAGCCGAGGTGCGCAGGACGGTACCGACAAAGTCGTAGTCGTTGTTCCTTCCCTGCGGCGTTTCGAACCAGTTCCACATCTCCCAGCGCGCGCGCAGACTGGCGCCGATAGAGATGCTCGGCGGCAGATTCGGCGAGATCGTGTCGAGACTGACTTCTGCACGAGCTGTTGTCGAAAGCACCACCACGATTACGGATAGAGCTACCCCGCGAGTCATGACTACACCCTCTCCCTTCACGAATTAGCGAGTACCCTAGAACACGGCCCTCACCCTAACCCTCTCCCGTGCCAGAGGTGGCACGGGAGAGGGGAGATTGCCTTCCACCTCTGCCCAAGCCTAAGCCTCTGCCTAAGCCTTTGCCTTTGCCTAAGCCTTTGCCTCTGCCTCTGCCTAGGCCTCCGCATCCGAGGTCGCGATCGGCAGCCACGCTCTGTCCTCGACCGCTATGGCCGGCGTCGTCGCCGATGGCACGGCGATGTCTTCCTCCGTCTCCCACTCGCTGCGCGCGCGTGGCGGGTGTCCCTCGAGAAACGACAAGAGGTGCTCGCGTGCGCTGTAATAATTCGGATCGTCGACCACCAGCTCGCGGCGCCGCGGCCGTGGCAGCGGCACTTGCAAGATGTCGCCGATGGTTGCCGCCGGCCCGCTGTTCATCATCACGACGCGATCGGCGAGCAGCAGGGCTTCGTCGACGTCGTGGGTCACCATGACCACGGTCTTGCGCTCCTGCTCCCACAAACGCACGACCTCGTCCTGCAGCTCCATGCGCGTCAGTGCGTCGAGCAGGCTGAAGGGCTCGTCGAGTAACAGCACCTGCGGATCGAGAGCGAAGGCGCGCGCGATGCCGACGCGTTGGCGCATGCCGGACGAGAGCTCGCCGGGAAAGGTGTCCCCCTGCCCTTCCAGACCGACCAGCCGCAACGCTTCCTCGGCACGTTCGCGCCGCTCGGCCGGCGTCTTGCCGGCAGCGACCTGATCGACCGCAAGCTGAACATTGTCGCGAGTGCTGAGCCACGGCAGCAGCGCCGGCGTCTGAAAGACGACACCACGCTCCAATCCGGGGCCGTCGACCTCGCGGCCATTCAGAATCACTCCGCCTTCGGTGGCGTCGTTGAGGCCCATCATGATCGACAACACCGTCGACTTGCCACAGCCGGAATGTCCGATGATGCAGATGAACTCTCCCTCGCGAACGCGCAGGGTGAAGTTCTCGACGATGACACTGGGACCGGTTGGTGTGTCGTAGGTCTTTCCGAGTCCGGACACTTCGAGAAGATGGTCGATCATGCGGCGACTCCGAGTGGTGTGAGCGCGGGGCGAGCCCGTTCGCTGCGTTGACTGACGAGGAACTCGACGATGGCGTGGCGCACGTGCTGGTACTCCGGGTTGTGGTTCAGACCGCGATTCGTGCGCGGGTGCGGAATCTCCACCCGTATTTCGGGGCCGAGATGCGCCGCCGGCGCCGCGGTGAGAGGGAAGATGCGATCGGCGAGTAGAATCGCCTCTTCAACGTCGTTGGTGATCATGATGACGGTCTTGCGATCGCGCACCCAGATCTCCGCCAGCTCGCGCTGCAGCGAAGCCCGCGTCAGCGCATCGAGGGCGCTGAACGGCTCGTCGAGAAGCAGGATCTGCGGATCCATCGCCAACCCGCGCGCGACCGCGACACGCTGCCGCATGCCACCGGAAAGCTCGCGCGGGCGCTTGTGCGCCGCGTGGCTAAGGTGGACCATGCGGATGAGCATTTCCGTACGGTTGTGCTTCTCGGCCTTCGACCACTGCGGGTGCACGGCCTCCACCGCCAAATGCACGTTGTCGAAGACGCTCATCCAGCTGAGCAGCGAGTAGTTCTGAAATACGATGCCGCGGTCGGGTCCCGGCCCGCAGATCGGCTTGCCGTCGAGGAGAATGTCGCCGCTGCTCGGCTCCATCAAGCCGGCGATGAGCGAGACCAGGGTCGTCTTGCCCGCTCCGGAATAACCGACGATCGCGACGAACTCGCCCTTCTCGATGCTCAGGCTCACGTTGTGCAGCACCGAGCGTGGCCCGGACTTGGTCTCGTAGCTCTTGCAGACGTTGCGCAGTTCGAGGAATGGCATGGCAGCCTCACACGGTCTGGAAGCGATGCTCGACCATGCCCATGAGCTTATCGAGGATGAAGCCGATCAGGCCGATGGTGACGATCGACAAGAGGATGTGGGAGTAGACGAGGCTGTTGTACTCCTGCCACAAGAACCCGCCGACGCCCGGGGCACCGGTGAGCATCTCCGAAGCGACGATCACCAACCAGGCGATTCCAAGCGACAGTCGGTAACCGGTGAATACGTACGGCAGTGTGGCCGGAACGATGATCTTGCGCAGCATGGTGAAATGCGACAGCCGCAGCACCCGCCCGACGTTGAGATAGTCCGGGTTGATGTTGCGCACCCCGACGGCGGTGTTGATCACCGTCGGCCACATCGCGCAGATGGCGATGGTGAAGATCGCGGCGGGCTCCGATCTCTGGAACACGATGAGGCCGAGCGGCAACCAGGCCAGCGGCGAGATCGGTCGCAGCACCTGGATCATCGGGTCGAAGGCGGCGCGGAACATCGGCGACAGACCGAGGATGAAACCAAGCGGGGTGCCGATGAGAATGGCCACGGAAAAACCCTTGGCGACACGCACCAAGCTGTAGAAGGCGAAGCGCCCGATGCCCTGGTTCATCTCACCGTCCTTGAAGAACGGATTCAGGATGTAGTGCTGCGACTCCCGCCAGGTCCGCAGCGGCGACGGCAGGTCGGGAGCAACCGTCGCGCTGACCACTGCCCAGACAATCAGAACCAGAGCTGCCCCCACCATCGGCAGCAACAGCGCTTTGAGATCGAATCGTTTACTCATGGATTTCTCCTCGTAATCCTACGTCAGACTGTGGATCGCGAAGCTCTTCGCGTACTTCTCCGGATCCGCCGGATCGAACTCGACGCCGTCGAAGAGAGTCTCTTTGCGCAGATCCTCCGCGGGCACGTCGACGCCCATGTCCTTCACGGCTTCGCGATAGAGGTCGGGCCGGTGCACGCGGTTGGCGGTACCGGTGTAATCGACGTCCGCACCCACCATGCCCCAGCGGCGAAACTGCGAGATCCACCACAGGCCGTGCGACTTCCAGGGGAAGTTCGTGTTGCGGTCGAAGAAGGTCATGTAGAGAGGATCCTGCTCGCTCTCTCCGGTACCGTAGTCGTAGCGCCCGAGCAGGCGGCCGAGGATCACTCCCGGCTCGCAATTGATGTACTGCGGTCGCGATACGACTTCGGCCACGTTCGGCCGGTTGTCGAGCTTGTCGATGTATTGGCTCGACTCAGTGAGCGCCCGTAGGATCGCCTTCACCGTCTTTGGGTTCTTCTCAGCGAACTCTTCGGTGAAGGCCAACACCTTCTCCGGATGGTCCTTCCAGATCTTCTGGGTCGTGGTCACGGTGAACCCGATGTCATCGGCGATAGCGCGCGCGTTCCACGGCTCGCCGACACAGAAGCCGTGCATCTTGCCGACCTTCATGTTCGCCACCATCTGCGGCGGCGGAATCGTGATCAGGGTGACGTCCTTGTCCGGATGGATTCCGCCGGAGCCCAGCCAGTAGCGCATCCACATCGCGTGCGTTCCCGGCGGAAACGTCATCGCGAATGTCAGCGGCGCACCGTTCTTCTTCGCCTCTTCCGCCAGGGGCTTGAGGTCCTGCGCCTTGCGGACGCCCTTGTCACGCAGCTCCTTGTTGAGGGTGATCGCCTGCCCGTTGTGGTTGAGGCCGAACGGGATGACCATCGGCTTCTTCGGCGAACCGAGCAGGCCGAGGGTCGATGCGTACGGCATGCCGAGCAGCATGTGCGTCGCCTGGTTCTCGCCGAGGGTCAGTCGATCGCGGATCACCGCCCATGAGGCCTCTTTCGAGACCGTCGACTCGATGCCGTATTTCTTGAACAGACCAAGCTCGTGCGCCATGACGATCGAGGCGCAGTCGGTAAGGGCAATGATGCCGAGTCGAATCTGCGGCGTCTCCGGCCCATCGTCGGCATACGCACCGCCGACCCAACCTTTCGGCATCCCCGCCAGCAACAGCCCGAGAGCACTGCCGGACGTCGCCAGGAATTGCCGCCGCGTGACGCCGTGCGCGCCGTGATCGTGTTTGGTTGCCAACCTCTTCCTCATCTTCCTCATCTCCATGGAGAGCTCCTTTTCGTTGGGAATCGTGATTCAGCTCCGCGAGCTCGCCCTCACCCTAACCCTCTCCCGTGCCCGAAATGGCACGGGCGAGGGGAGCTTGCGTTTCAGCTAGCCCGATCGCCACCGGCGTGAGCCCACAGCGCGGTGGGCCGGAGAGAACGTTGCCGGTGCGCGCGTCGAAGCTTGCCGCATGGCACGGACATTCGAATTGCGAGCGCTCTCCCGACCACAGCACCGGGCAGCCGAGATGCGGGCAGCGGCGATCGAAGGCGACCAGCGTCTGTGCATCGACGCGCACGACGAGAACGTCTGCGCCGCCGCCGGCGGAACGCGTCGCCAGCGCCTCGCCGACCTGGAGTCCTGCGACCTCCGGTGCATCGACGACCTCGGCGGCCGGACCCGGCTGCAGCAGGGAACCCAGCCATTCGCCGCCGGCAATGGCGACCACACTCGCCACGGCGGTGCGCAGCAGGCCGCGGCGATTGATGTGGCGCGCCGCCTCGTCGTCAAAGGGGAACTCGTCGTGGTTGCTCATACGATTGCCTCGTCCATGCAGAGCTCGGCGCGGGTCTTCTGCGGATGCGTGGGCGCGCCGACGTGAAGCATTCCGGCACGCGGGACCAGCAGGCTCACCTTGGTGCGAACGATCTGGTCGCCGAACCGGAATTCGTTTATCGGCTGACTGCCGCGGCGCGCCGCGACTTCCTCGCTCGTGCCGAAGAACAGCGCGCCCGACGGACAGACCGTGGCGCACATCGGTCCCAGGCCGACCGATGTACGGTCGTAACAATGGTCGCACTTCATCATGAGATCGCGCGCTGTCTCGTGCTTGGGCACGCCGAAGGGACAGGCGACGACGCAGTTGGTGCAGCCGATGCAGCGCTCGGTCATCGCCGTGTGCACGACGCCGTCGGCGCCCTTGTGGATGGCGTCGGCCGGGCACACGCTGGCGCATGCCGGCTCCTCGCAATGCATGCACACCGTCGGCGTCGTCTGCACCGTGTCGGCGCGGGCGATCTCGTCGAGGTGGATCATCGAGGTGCCGCCGTGACTCGGGCACTCGCTGCACGCTTCGACACAGGCGCGACAGCCGATGCAGCGTTGCGGGTCGAGGAAGAGCTGCCTCATGCGACGCTCCGTTCGACGCTCACGGCCGACACTTTGAATTCAGGAATCTTCGCGACCGGATCGAGAGCGCGCTGCGTAAGGATGTTCGCCGACTTGTCGCCCGGCCAGTGGTACGGAATGAAGACGGTGTCGGGACGAATCGTGGCGACCACCATCGCCGGCAACGTCATCTCGCCGCGCCGGCTGCGGACGCGAACCGGCTCGCCGTCGGCAACTCCGAGCTTGGCGGCCAGCTTCGGATGCATCTCGACCTTGGGCTCGGGGTACATGTCCAACAGCGGACCGATGCGCCGTGTCTGCGTTCCCGAGAGGAACTGCGACACGACGCGTCCCGTCGTGAGCAGAATGGGGTACTCGTCGTCGACGTCCTCGGCCGGCGGTCGATACTCGATGGCATGGAAGCGAGCGCGCCCGTCGTCATGGGCGAACTTGCCGCCTTCGAACAGACGCGGTGTTCCCGGATGATCGAGGTCCGGACACGGCCAGCTGACGCCCATGTTGGCATCGATCTTCTCGTAGGTGATGCCGTAGTAGTCGGCGCGCCCGCCGCGCGAGGCATGGCGCAGCTCGTCGAAGATCTGGCGCGGCGACTCGAAGTGGAAGCGCTCCGTCTGGCCGAGTCGCTGCGCGAGGTCGCAGATGATGCGCCAGTCCTGCCGCGCTTCCCCCGGAGGTGCCACGGCCTGGCGAATGTGGAGGACGCGGCCTTCTACGTTGGTGACCGTGCCCTCGTCCTCCTCCTGCAGCGAGCCGGGAAGCACGACGTCGGCATGACGTGCGGTCTCGGAGAGGAAGAAGTCGATGGCAACGAAGAAATCGAGGCGCTCGAGAGCGGCGCGTGTGAAGTGCGCGTCGGGCAGCGACACCGCCGGGTTGAAACAGATCGACAGCAGCCCGCGAACGTCGCCGCGATGCGCGAGCTCGATGATCTCCGGCGCCGTGGCCCCTTTGCCGGGAAGCTCTGCCTCCGCGATGCCCCAGAAGTCGGCGATGGTCTGGCGATGCGCGGGATTCTCGATGTCACGAGCGCCGGGCAGCTGATTGCAGCGCTGCCCATGCTCGCGACCCCCCTGACCATTTCCCTGGCCGGTGATCGTCGCATAGCCGCAGCCCTCGCGGCCGATCTTGCCGGTCGCCAGCACCAGGTTGATGCACGACAGTACGTTGTCGACGCCCTTGGTGTGGTGCTCGATGCCGCGCGCGTGCAGCAGCATCGTGTTCGCCGCTTGCGTCCACATCTCCGCCGCCTCGTGAATCCGTAGCGCCGGGACGCCGACGAGACGCTCCACGTCTTCGGGGCGATAGCTCTGCAGAGCGGCACGCACGGACTCAAAGCCGACGGTATGCGCGGCAATGAAGGCTTCATCGATGCCACCGCGGTCGATGACCGAGCGTAAGATCGCGTTCATCAGCGCCGAGTCGCGACCGGGCTTCACCGGGAGGTAGAGGTCCGCCGTACGCGCGATCGGGGTGAGCCGCGGGTCGATGACGATCAGCTTGGCGCCGCGATCGCGGGCGCGCCAGATGTAGTCGGTGGTGATCGGGCTGCACTCCGACACATTCGAGCCGATCACCAGAATCAGGTCGGCCATGGCGATGTCGGACCACGGACTGGCGGCGCGATCGATTCCGAAGGCTTTCAGATTCGCGGCACCGGCGGCCACCATGCACAGGCGGCCGTTGTAATCGATGTTACGCGTGCCCAGGGCGAGGCGCGCGAACTTGCCCATCAGGTACGCCTTCTCATTGGTCAGCGAGGCACCCGAGAGCACCGCGACGCTGTCGCGACCCTGTGCACCCTGCAGCTTTCGAAAGCGCTCGGCGACGAGATCGAGGGCGGCATCCCACGAGATCTGTTCAAACCCCGACTTGGTGCGCCGCAGCGGATGCAAGAGGCGATCGGGGTGTCCATTCTGCAGGTAGCGCTTCACGCCTTTGGGGCAGAGCTTGCCGCGGTTGAACGGGAACTCCTCCCACGGCTCAATGCCGACGACGGTCTCGTCCGCGACCAGCAGCTTGACACCGCACTGATGGCCGCAGAAGCAGCAATGCGTCTCGACCTTGCGGTCGATCCGCGTCCGTGCGCCAAAGCCACCCGGCGGCTCATACTGCAAGCTCGGCCCGAACTCGGCGATGAGCGCCGGCAGAGCTGCGGGAAGCTCAGCCATGCATCGCACCGTTCGGAGTCAGGGCTTGCCAGCGTACGTCACCGGCGAGCGCGCCGTGATGGGTCGCCAGATTGCGGCGGCGGCAGGCGGGACAGAGGTCCTGATAGCCGGCGAACTGAAAGCCGCGCGCAGCGAGAGCCGTCTGC
>ORJL010544360.1_pt1 | contig 12873 bp, 2 predicted proteins | sample 1779941 | NCBI WGS metagenome assembly ORJL01 (sample SAMEA104232317, study PRJEB22302) | groundwater metagenome | biome: forest; feature: aquifer; material: groundwater | place: USA | collected 2011-08-07 | depth 5.8 m
AAATTCAATGGAAAACATCCCGCCCGAACAAGGGTTGTATCCTATGGTGGCTGATGTCATCAGCACCATCTTGGACAACAAAGCCGGTCAAGCGTACACCGAATACATCACCTCTAACCTCGCCGGGAAAATTAACGAGTTGCCGCGCGCGCCGTATCACAGCGCCATCGGGGCCTACACCATTAAAGTCCCGGTATATTTCGCCCTCCAACTCTACGCTCACCAATACGCCTTGGACGTGTTGAAGAAATTCTTGCGACCCGTTGAAGACATCGAAAAGAAATTGGTCACGGGCGTTTCGGCTAATGCCAACGAAGAACGTCCCGGGTTTGACGGCAAGCGCGGCTCCTTAGAATTTTTGCGGGCGCGCAGTAGCGCCGATTTCGGTTTGGTAGGCGAAGGGCAAATCAGCCACACCTCGTTCCCGCATATCGTCGCCGACATCAGAGAAAAAGAGGAAGTCAATAATGGTGCGTTGATTCAGCGAGTTGCCATGATGAATCTGGCTAGCGCAGGAGCGCGCCCGGCTGAAGCGAACCTCTACTTTGGCGCACTGGTGAATATAGGCGAGGATGAGAAAGGCAAGAAGCTCATCAAAGAAGTAGAAAACGAACTTTACCTGCCACTCGCCCGCGAAGTGCCGCCGAGCCGCATCGCCAAAGACACTCCCGAAGCGGCTTACTCGCGCATGAAAACGAAAACGCCGAACTTCATCACCGATCACTATGGACAAAAATTAAGTGATGGCACCGAACGGCGCGGCAAGTTTGGCGATGCTTTGGCGCAATGCCAAAAGTATCAAGTAGAACGCTTCCGCGAAATGCTTTACAAGTGGTTGGCGGCAACCCTTAACGGCACGGTGGACGATCAGGAAAATGCTAAGGGCGGCAAGATCGGCTACACCCGCGAAACGCTTGACCAGATCGCCCTTTCGCTTGGCTACTTCAACGAGTTCTTCGGCAAAGTCCGCAAGGAGCGCACCGAACGGTTAGCAAAACTAAAACTCGAAGAAACAGCGACGCGCGCCCTAAAAGTTTACGACCAACACAAAAGCAACAAATGTATGTTCACGCCGCACGATTCCTTTATACATCCTCGGGCGCATATGAAACAGATCGCCTACCTGCGCGCGGAACAGAATCGAATTGACGCTCGCAAATACGACATCCTGCTCAATGCCCTGACTGAAACTGCCGACCAGATGAAAACGATTGCCGGGCAGGCGCGTGATGAAATGGACGCTTGGATTGATTATCTGGCTACCGGCGACGCCGAGAAACAGATTGATGGTCTTTACAGCCGTGTCAAGAACTCTCTCGATATGGCGCAGTCCAATCACTTCCGCGACCTACAACTTGAAAAAGTGCAGAAGATCATCGGCGAACAGGTCTATCAATCTGAACCGGAGAAAGTGAAAGAACTGTTGGGGCGATTCGAGTGGAAGGTCTCTTTATCCGATGGGCAAATGGCGATTGGCTTAGGAGTCAAAGTGCCGAAAGATGAGAACTCAATGGAACTGAAAGGGTTCCAGCGCACGCATGACGCCGCCGAACATAATTTGCGCCTCATGTTGTCTTTGGGCGAAGGGCAGTATGCCAATCTGCCGCGTCAAGCGCCGGTAGCCAAATTGCTCATGGACACTTATGCCTCCCCCAGTAATTTGGCGGATGCTGTAAATCAACGCGCCGAGCCGCTGTACGAAGCTAGCAGCCATCGCAGCGATCCCAAGATCGTCTCACGCTTCATCCGCGTAGATACCGACAACGAAGGCGTAGATCGCACAAAAGCGAAAGAGTTCATGACCAAGTTCGGAGATCGGTTAAACCAACTGGATGCGCTGGCGATTGAAACCGAGTTCCAGCTGCTGCCTTCAGACAATGAATACCGCATGACTCTCATGCGCTCCGATGATTTGTTATTGAGTGAAGGTTTTGCCTTATGGGGCGCCTGTCGAGCTTCATATGAGATGCTCGTAACCAAGCAGGGAATTCCGGCAGATCGTTTCCATATATATCCTGCCGAGCGCAACGCCGCCTTCTATGAGGAGGAAATCTACAGCAAACTGAGGATGGAATATCGGACACTGCATCCTTCGGTGGTGGCGCTTTTGGAAGATCGTTTGTGGTTTGAATACTTCCTGCTGGGATTGGCTTACGGTTTCATCCGCAAGGAGCGCGCACACGGTCAAGAAATCTATATATTGGAATTGCCGGAGCAAGAACGTCTGGCGCTTTCACAAACTTTTGACGACGTGCAAATGTTTCGAGCCCCTAATCTGCTCGATGTAATTGACGCTTTCGTTAATCGCCGCACAGCCGTTGACAACCCGCGCCAATGGATCGATCTCGGCGCATTGCAAACCGCCGTGAGAGAACGCCTGAAAAAGATTGATGTTGAAGGCGCGAAGAAACGCTTGCAATACCAATTAGAAAACCCGGCGGGGTTGGTGAAAACGCTGTTAACTAAAGTTGATGAAGATCGCAAGGGCGTTAAGCCGTCCGAGCAGCTCTTTACGTCGGTTGAATTTGAGGACTTGGCAAATCTGGCAACGGCAATTTACAAACGCTCCATCGCCAACTTGAGTGGAGGCTAGAGGGAATAACCACCTCTCTGTCAACGAATAGGAAAATCCGCTTCGCGTAAACGAATTCTCCGCGAGCGCAACGCGATTCGTTTATTCGTTGCTCATTCGTTGACAGAGGGGTTACAAAATGTTCAACAACCTGTTTGGAAAAAAAACGCCTGAACCGCCCCCCCCTCCGCCGCCGCCGCGCGTGCCGCCGGTGCCGGAGCCGCGCCCGATCTCGCTGCCTCTCCCGTGGCAAAAAAGAATCGAGCGGTTGCCGCCGCTTAAGAAACCCGACATCCCTCCTTACCCTCCCAGTTTGATCATCGGCTTCGGGCGAGTGGGCGAGATCGTTCTCCATCAGATTAAAGCAAATTTGATCGAACGCTATCAAGGCGGCTTCCCTGAGGAAGTGCGCTTGCTGTTGATCGAGTCGCCCAACACGCTCGGCGACAGCATGTTAGATGATAGAAGAGAGCGCGTGCCATATCAACCTGAAAACGATCCTTCCCCTGAAACGTGCGCGGACCTCGCCAAGACGGGCGAACCGCCTTACGTTTGGTTGCGCGAATTTCAGCATCAGCCATCGGCGCGGGCTTTGGCGCGGGCGCGGCTGATCGTCAACATCAATAATCGCGTCGCCCCGATCCCCAGAGCATTGCGCGAGGCTTTAATTCATTTCAGAACAACTGCCCCTCAAGTGTATTTCGTGGGCGATCTAACGCATCCCGATTGCGCCCCGTTGTGGGACGTGGCGTATTTGTTGCGCTACAAAATCACTGAAGGCATGGGGATCGGGCGCGATATGCACACCGCCCGTTTTATCGCCATCCTCTCGGCACAGCCTTCGGCAATTTCTCCGGGCGAAGCGGGCAACGTGTTCGCCGCCTTCCGTGAACTGGAACGATTCACCTCCAACGGCAAATCCATATTTGCTTATCCGGCGCAAGAGTTTAGCGGGGTTGCCGACAGCGCGTTAATTGACCTTTGTTTTTTGGTTGACACAAGCGCCCACAAAACGGGTTGGAATTTATCCGCCGAGCCGGAAACCGAAGGCGTGGCGCGCGTGATGAGCGAAGCGTTGAACGTGCTGCTTGAGCCTGACGGGGGGAAAGTTCGAGACGATCTAACACAAGCGATCACCTCCTCTACGGATCAGACGAATCAGCAAACGTGGATAAGCGGACTCAGCGCGGCAACCGTGATCTTGCCCATTGGCGAACTCCGCCGCGCCGCCGAGCGCCGCTTGTTGCGGACTCTGTTTTTTGGCGGCGAGGTCAATCGTCCTGCCGAAGGGTTGATCCCAATCCCACTTGGAAACGACAAACCTGTCGTTGACGAAATATCCGAAAGCGAGGCGCGTCAAGATGCGCTGGAATTTTTGCGCGAGGAAACTCCTAACCACTATCCTTCCTTCGCCATTATTGCCGACGCGCTGGAAAATAAAAAATGGGACGCGCCCGAAGCGTATTGGAATGATAAGACAGACGCGCTTTTTGCCGCCAAGTTGGCGGCGCGGGCAACGATTGAATTGAACGGCAGAGAAGAAGAATCGTTTACGGCTCGCTCTAACCGCTTGCTGCCCATTCTATCTAAAGTGAAAACACTGGCGAAACTTTTGGAACAAGCGCCATTGAGCTTGAGCCGCAACGCAACTACCAAAGGACCGCTTAACAAGAGTTTGCGAGCGCGTTTAGAGAAATGGGCAGAAGCGGTGACGCAGTTAGAAGCTGAATTGTCCTCATGGGTCGCCGCGCTCATCGGCGGCAGCACCGCCGGATCGGACTTGTCGCTGTTGCAAGTGGTTGAAGGCGAATGGTTCAACACCCGAGCGAGTCTGTATCAACAAATTTCTGCTCCGGCGCGGCGCGTATTGATTGAGATAGTAGGCAAGGAAGACGAGTCGCCCTATCCGGGTTTGGAGTATCCCTTTTATAAAGATTATCTCCGCCCCGAGCTAGAGAGGAATCAATCAGGAGATTCGCTGATTAGTAAACTCGCGACGCGTGTCCGCTGGCTGTGCCGCGCGGAACCCAATGGGATGCGCCTGCAATTGTTTGTGGCAGACGCGGAGTATGGAGACGATGATGGCGGCAATTTGCCACGAATGTTATTTGGCTCACAGCAAAGGCTAGATGCCTATCGCAAATTATGCGGCTTGGCAGAATACTATTCGGCTCACTTGGAAGAGCGCAAAGACATTGACCTGACACAGGTGGGCGAATTTTTTGCGGAGCAGCCGGCATTCTTGCCATTTAGCTCGCCGCGCGCGCAGACCACTCTGGCAAGCAAGAGCGAGGAGAAACATTATTTGCTCACGCCCAAGATGGAATGGCAAAACAAACTCAGTCAACGGCTGCGCGAAACGCCAGATTTTATCCAACGCGGCACTTCGGGCAACCCGGCCCGCGCCATCACTTGGTTAAGTGTGCGCCACAAAATTTTTCTGGCGGGCGCGGACGTCTACAAACAGGCTGAAGGAAGTTATTCTTTTGAGCCCGAGGCGCACATCTTCTTCGCCGAACAACGCGCCGCTTACGCCGAAAACCGTTTGAATCGCTCGAATCATTCGGTGGAAGCGCGGCAGTATTTACACCTGAACTTTATCCGTCTCTTTGAATTGGGAGAAACGATTTCAGAAAAGCACGTCACGCTTGCCGATTTGTTTTTGCGCGGTTGGTTATGCCAACTGATTGTGTCCGATGAAAGGATGCAAACGTGGCGCGTCCCGCTGATAGGAAAGTTTGAAGCGATTGAATTTGAATCAAAACAGCGCACGCTGTTAGATGCTTTGGGGAAATTCGCGCTGGAAATTCCATGCTCCTCATCGCTGCACGCCGCCGACCCATTAGCCGTCAGGAACCGCTCGCTATATGTTGCAGCGTTGGCTGAGGCTATTAAAAAGAAGATCGAAACGAATCGTGACGGGTGGTTAGCGCAGTTGGAGTTGATCTCACAGATAGAACAAGAGGCGGATTTCGGCGCGAAAAGTTTAGCAATCTATCTTCGGTTTTTAGCGAAAGAGGAACAGCGTGGCGACTACTGATGATCCTCTTCGCAAGGGCGCGACTTTCCTAGATCGCTTCGAGATCATCAAGCCTTTAGGCATGGGCTTGTTGGGCGCGGTCTATCGCGCTCGCGACTTGAACGATCCCGACGACACAAAAGACGGCAACGTGGCGCTCAAGTTGTTGCGCCACGGCGAGAAGGCGACGGCGATAAAAGACGAGGCGAGTGTCTTACAACGGCTGCGCGAAGTGGAGGATGAATTAGACGACGGCTTTCACGCCGCCCCCAAATACCTCATCGGCTCGGCGGATGATCCACAACCTTACATCGCTCTGGAATTCATGCGCGGCAAGCAGGTGATTACGTTATTGCGCGAGAACGAAAAAGGCGAAGTGAACGCCGAAGGCAGATTACCTGAAGCAGTAGCGTTAGACATCGCCCGTCAATTATTCCGCTTGCTCCGCATCTTGCACGAGAACATGGGCAAGACTTACATTGACCTCAAGTTTGAAAACTTGTGGTGGGATGGCAAGATGCTTAAGGTGACGGATTGGAATGTGTTAGAAGACAAGACAGACGAAGGGATCAAGCGCGATCTGTTTCGCGGCTCACTTTATCTCTATCGCATGTTGACCGGTGTCCTGCCCAAGTTGCGAAGCAATATGGACGTTGGCGCGTTGGACGCCGCGCCGGCATGGAAGAATGTTACGGAGGGAACACAATATTTACTCTCGCTCGCCCTGCACACCGTCCCGTCACGGCGTTTCACTTCAGCAGAGCAAATAGAACAAAAGGTTCTGCAGCTGGTGAAGTGGTGGCAGGAGGACATGGATGGTTTGATTGGGGAAGCAAATATGCACGCGGGCGATGCAAGCGGCATAAGCAAGAGGAAATCGCCTACTCCTCTTGAAACAGTAACGATGCACAATCACCATCGTGACATGCGGCATATTGTCAGCATCGTCCGCCAGCGCGTGCCAGCAGGCGACAAGCGACTCGAATTTTTAGAGAGTGAATTACACGATGATCTCCCTAAAAGCATCGCTCTCTTTAGAGGCGGCAGTGATCAAAAAGCGCTTTCCCTAATGGAAGCCGCCTACCCTCGCGCCATCGATCCTGCGCCTATTCGATGGTGGATTGGCTTGATGCAGTTTTTTATCCAACCTGCTTTTAAAGAGTCCGTCAAGAATCCCAAACCACTGGCAGAGTTAGCGGCAGACGCGGCAGAGAAATATGCGGCTAAAGATTTCAAAGCGGCAAAGAGTCGCTTCGACATTTTCGTCAACGCGCTAAAGGAAAAGAAGGAGATAAAGGAAGAAAAGGAAATAAGGGAAAAAGGGGAAAGGGAATTGGCGCTCTTGCGGGACGCTATTGAAGCGCAAGAAATGATTGCTGATGCGTTAAAAGGGAACGGCGCCGACGCCGACAACGCTCTTAAAAACGTCTTCGAAATTATTAATCGCGCGGGCGAGCTCAATCCCTACTTGCCGGATGATTTCACTGAGATGGTGAAGGAACAACTGGGCGTTGAGATACGACTCGCGCGCGACGAGCACACGAGGCTCCAAGACATATTCGTGTTGGGTGAAGAATTGTTCGCGGGCAAGAAGTTTTATGAGGCAGGTCAGAAATGGCTGGAGGGTCTAACTTTACATCCCGAAAACACTAGTTTGCTTGAAAGAATACGGGAATCGATCCATTGTTTGTTGACGCCGCCAGACCCGAAGGGTTTGCAAAACCCTTCGGGTCTTGTCCAAAGCTACGGGCAGGCATTAAACCTGATTGAGCAAATTCCGTCGCTGACCTCACAGGTCAATGACCTGCACGCGCTTTGGGACATGGCGCGCGCCGAACTCGCCAAGCAAAAATTTGTCTCGGCGCAATACGACATAGCATTGGCGATGCTCAATGTAGAAAAGATCGAGGAGTTGCCCGAAGAAAAATTATCCACCCTAAAGGGAAGTCTGGAAGAACAGCGCGAGAAACTAATCAAAAAGGAGACTCCTCGCAAAGATATTCTAGATCAATTCGATGAATTGATTCAAAAATTATCTAACGAATCCGCCCGCCGCCGGAACGAGAAGAAGTTCGCTCCCGCGCAAGACTTGATTCGCGCCCATATCAAAGATGCGCCCAATCTCAACACTCTCATTGAGAAAAAAGATTACCTAGATAAAAAGATCAAGGAAGTTCACGACTTGAGCGAATTCGTTGAGCAACTGGAAATTGAACTGGCTTCGCTCAACAACGAAGTACCCGCATTGCGCCAGTGGCTTACTGAGTTTATGAAAAGACTCAAGGTAAATGAGGCAATACAGCAACGCCAGAAGAAGATCGCACTTATTAGAGAGTTAATTGAAAAACACGAAAAGTCGTTCTCTGATCTCTCCGACGAAAAGATAGATGAACTCCTTGCACAACTTGAGGGACATAAGAAGACAGCGGGAGAGGTCGCAGACGTAGCCCCGGCACTCGTTGGTCAGATTGAAAACTTCGCAGAAAAACTAAAGGTAGCCAAAGCGGAACGTCGGGAGAGAGCTACGCTAGGGGATCGTGCGAGATTAATAGCAGAACTGAATGACGGGGCGATTGTTAATGCAATTGAGATCGGGCGAAGGTATTTTGCCGAGTTTAACGAAACGCAAATTCGGGGTTTCGACGTTAACGAGAAAGATTTACACAAAGCCATTGAAAATGCCGCGAAACAGTTTGTCCCCGAAAAATCTGAACTTGTCGATCAATTTATAGCAGTGTTCGGCAAAGCGCTGCGCAACGAAAGCGAGTTAAGAACTGCCGTTTTGGACAGGGAAAAGAAAAAATGGAAAGACAAGTTCAAACCTTTGCATGAATATATCGCCAACAACAAGATTGAAGAGGCGTTCGCGGAGATGGAGCGGTTGGTCGAATCGGATACGCCCCTTCACGACGATCTCGTCAAAGTTTGGCGCGATGAGTGGAGCGAAGTTGTCGTGGATATCCTTTCGTTGGACTCGGACAAAAACCATTCGCATTTACTAAGCATCATTAAGCCGATATGGGCGACCGATGAAGAACATCAACAATTCTGGGATTCTATTCGAAAATCCCAGTCGGAACGGGCTAGCGATCTAGCCAAATTGCAACAAGAGCACCAAGATCTTTTATGGAAACGGTTGAACGCAAGCATCTTCAAGAATGATAACGATATTCAAAAGTCACAGGGAGATAGCAATTTAACGATCAATAGGTTTGAGGAATTGTTAGACGAGGTCTTAAATCTCATCACTTATTTCGAAACAAATGGGTCGCAACCGCGGGCTTCTGATCCAACTTTAAAAACCAACGCCAAACGTTTTGAATCCTATCAAGGCACACTAACGAAAGCAAAAGAGTTGTGGGCAACGGCAAAAGCTGAAAGCGACAAGGATCGCCAGCGCAACATCCTCGCCGAATTACGCAAATACAAATTTTCCGGTTTGCGACTTCCCGGCGATTTTGAGAAGGGGTTAGGTTTGCCAGAGGAGAGACCGCACTCTAAACCTGTTGCGCCTTTTGTGTCTGAGGTTGCGCCTGTGAAGGCGCCAATAGTTAATCCAAAAGATCAAACCGTCCTGAGTCTCAAGAGCAAAGAGCTAGTGGGGTTAAAAGCCCGTGTAGACAGAGAAAAGACGGAATATTCAGCGTCACTCTATACCTCTGAATCTGAGAGAGCGAACAGAGAAGAGCCGTCATATCCAGCGTCGCTCTATAGCGCCGAGCGGGCAAGTGTGAGTGCCGCAACACCTATCTTGCCAGATATAGAGGCAGAGATCGCTGAAGCCAAAAAACTTGATGCTCCCCAGCACGTTTATAAGAAACTGTTAGATCTGCGCGATAGATTTCCAAACCACCCACGGTTGCTCAAAGAGATTGACGTCGCCACAATGAATCTGCCACAGATTACTAGCATTCAAGCCCAAATACTCGAACAGTTAAAAAACTTAGAAGTCGTCAACCCAAGCATGGCAGAGCGACAAATAGAGGAAACTAAAAAGTCGCCGAATCCGCATCCAGTCTTTGCCGAGGAAATTAACGCTTTGCACATCAAATTAAAAGCCAGATTGAAGACTTCTTCTGGGATGGATGCAACGGAGTTCCTAAGAAAAATTTATGATATTGATTACGATTCCGAAAAAGACCTTATAGAAAAAGAAGGCAAGAAACTTGAAAAGTATGAAGTTGATGTGAGTGATTACATTTCGCGCCGAAGCAAAGTAAAACCTTTCAAAAAAAATAAAGGAGTTCCCTCGTGACCGAACCCTCCAACGATCTCCTACGCCCAAATCAAACATTCGACACCGTCGCCGGGCGTTGCCGCATTAAACGCATGCTCGGCTCCGGCTTGACCAGTGAAGTCTACGAAGCCGAACTGCCCGACGGCACGCGCGTGGCAGTTAAAGCCATGCGCCCCAACGCCTCGGCGCAAGGGAAAAATGAGTTCATCCAAGAAGGTCCCATCTTGGCGAAGATGAACGAAATCCGCAATGAGGCAAAGCCGCTCTACTATGAAAATGAAAAACGAGATTGGCGCAGCTATGCCAACGTCGCGCCGATCTATTACGGCGGCGACCGGGACGCCTCCCCACCCTACATCGTCGAAGAGTTAATGAGCGGCATCCTCTTGCCCGACTTGCTGGAAAAAGCAGGCGGCAAGTTGGAAGAAGCGGTTGCGCTGGATATCGCCATCCAACTCTTCGGCGTGATTCATTTATTGCATCACGAAAGAGGAAAGACCTACATTGACTTGAAGTTCCCCAACCTGTGGTGGGATTCTAATAAACGCGCATTGAAAATCACCGATTGGGGCACCGTCGAAGACCTCACCGACTCTGGCGTCACCCGCGACGTTTTGCGCTGCGCCCTGTATCTTTATCGCTGTCTCAGCGGAATCCCGATCACCGAATTGAATGGGGTTCTCTCCAGCGACCCCGACAGCCACGACGAATGGAAAAACATCAGTTGGGGATTGCAGGAAATTTTGCTGCGCTTGCTCAACCCTTACCCCGCTCTGCGTAAAGGCGACTCTGATTTTAAATTCCAGAGCGCCTACCAAGTCGCCAAAGCCCTCAATGGAATCAAAGAAGGTTGGGATAAAAAGCTCAACGAACTGTGGGATGAGGTGCAAACCGAACTGGAAGACGCGCAAGGCGAAGACAAGCCCGGCTCCAAATATCTCCTCTATCATCGCGCCAAGACCCGGCTCGACATCGCGCAACGGCAAACGCACTCACTGACTCAGAAGCAGGAATCGCTCGCCAAAGAAATCAACGACGGCTTGCGCGATATCAATCACTTTAGTCGCGGGCAAGCGTTATACAACGGCGGCTCTTACGGTCACGCCAAAACGCTATTCACTCAAGGCGCGTGGCTCTATCGCTCCGCCGAATTGCGGCGTTGGGCTATCGCCGCCCGCGCCGGAGAACTGAGCGGCGATCAATACAAACTTATTAAAAAAGATGTGGGCGATGGGCTCATCGCCCTGAGCGCCAACGACTACGCCAACGCCGCCAACGCCTTTGAACGCGCTTACCAGACATCCTCTGTGCCGCCCCTGAAAGAATTGCGCGATGAGAGCGAGATGTTCGATCTGATCGAACACGCCCAACGCGAGAGACTCAACGACAACTACGGGGATGCCGCCACTGCTTACCTAAAAGCCTTCAACCTTTTCCGCCAATTGGATACGGAATGGCAACAGCATTGGCATTATGAAGTGGGCGATTTGGAAACCCCCGCCGCCGAGATGAGGCAGCTGCGCGACTCTAAAGGCGTCGCCGAAAAAGCGATTGCCGCCGCCGAAGACATCACTGAAAAAGTGATCACCCCTCCCCTCGACTATATTGTTGACAAAGACATCATCGGCAAGATTCTCAAACTGTTGCAGGACGCAGTCAAAGCCCAACGCGGCGAAGACGGCCTCTTTGAAAGGATACAAACGATAGCGCAAAAAATGTTCGACGCCGGGCGCGTAGAAGACGCCATTCAAATTTTGCGTGTGGGCGGTGAAGCCCCCAACCCCGCCCCGCGCGCTTACGATTGGCGCGTCCCGGCTGAGATCGCCGACGCACTTCTTGTTCGACGCGCGACGGCATTGAGTCTCCCGCTATCACTTAAATTTTCTGACGAGCGTCGTGTCGCTGTCGAAATTGACGATGCGCTTGCCCGTCGCTTGACGGCGCTGAATCCTTTGCCCTCATTAGATTTTTCCATCGGGCGCGTGCGTTCTGATTTGGTTCGTGCGATTTGTTACACCAAACTCCAAACACATTTTGAGATGGCGCTGGATGCAGACAATGCCGAACGCGCCGAGAGCCTCTATCGCATCGCCCAAAGAATTAATCCCGAAGGCGTGAACGGCTGGTACCAACAGATCGAATATAAAAAAGGCAAACTGGTTGAACGCCACCGGGATAAGATCAAAGATATTTATGCCGACGCCGAGAAATTGTTAAATGAAAAATTGGGGCGCGACCTGCTTGATAAAGAGCAAATGCAGCAGCGGGTAGACGACGTCGGACTTGCCCGCGAAAAATTAAACGCCCTCAAGACAAGCACCGAGCAAGCCGATCTCATCCAGAGCATCGAAGAGTCGCTGCATCGAGCAGATCGCCTGATCCACGAAATTACTAACTACCGCCAAAGTCGTCAGGAGAAAACCATGAAAGACATTGACTACTGCAAAAATGAATTGACGGCGCTCAAAGCCGAATTTGAGAAGGCGACGGGGTATCTTAATTCCGCCTCTGCGCCCGAATACCTCAAGCAGCAATTTCGCCTCTATCGTATTGAACTCTTGGCGAAATCGCAGACTCTCTTGCGGGCTTTGAAAGAGAACGCGCAGGCGCTCGAAGGCATCGCGCCGGAACAACGAACGGCAGAACAGAAAAAACAAATTGCTGATCTCAAAGAATGGATGCCTAATCACGATAAATGGGTTGATGAGCAATTCACCGCACTGGGCGAGAGAGATCAACTCTTGCAGCTCGCCAAAGGCTTGAGCGAACCCAGCAGCAAGCCACTTGCCAAATATATCTATGAGGCAGCAGAAGCCGCCTACAGTCGCGGCGACGCTTCGGAAGCCAAAGCGCTGTCAGAAAAAATCGCGGGCGAGTATGCCGGCGACGAAAAGTTCAGTTCGCTCGTGCTGAACATTGACCACGCCTTAGCGAAAGCCTTGTGGGAAGCCGAAAACTTTAGCGCGTTAAAAGAAACGCCCACCTCAAAAAAACCGCCGAAATTCGACCCCGAGATTTTGCAGCACATCGGCGGCGATCTCGCGC
>ORJL011169929.1_pt1 | contig 12869 bp, 11 predicted proteins | sample 1779941 | NCBI WGS metagenome assembly ORJL01 (sample SAMEA104232317, study PRJEB22302) | groundwater metagenome | biome: forest; feature: aquifer; material: groundwater | place: USA | collected 2011-08-07 | depth 5.8 m
GAAGTAAGCAAATTTAAATCACTTGGTTGGATGTACATCATTGTTTTTATTGCAATGATTGCCGGAAATGCAAAAGTCTATTATTTATCTCCAATTTACCCTGTTTTATTGGCAGGTGGTTCAGTATACGTTGAACAATTGTTTTCCAAGTATCGGTTGAAATGGCTAAAAGTTTCTTACCCGATTGCATTAGTTCTTTTGGCATTGATAGCTCTTCCCTTTGCTGTTCCGGTTCTTCCGGTTAATGATTTTATTCGATATGAGCAACTCTTGGGAATCACTCCAAGACAGGATGAACGATCATCAGTGAGTGAACTCCCACAGTATTACGCTGACCAATTCGGCTGGGAAGAAATGGTTTCAAATTTCACTTCAGCATATAACACACTCACTCCCGATGAACAAAAACAATGTGTATTGTATGTACGTAATTACGGCGAAGCCGCCGCAATTGATTTTTACGGTTCAAAATGTGGTTTGCCTAAAGCTTTATGCGGGCATAATAGTTATTGGTATTGGGGACCCGGTGAAAAGACAGGTGATATAGCCATTATTATAGGAGCCAGTTACGACCTTGAAGAAAATTTAGCGGATTTACAACGTGCGTATCAAGAGGTGAAGCTGGTTGCAACAACAGATGCAACATATGCAATGCCGTTTGAAAACGGAAGACAGATTTTTGTTTGTAAAGGTATGAGAACAACCTTTCAGGCAATTTGGGAACATGAGAGAGTTTTTATTTAAAACATGGAGATTAGAGGTTACTACAGAGCCAACATTCCAAAACGAATTGGATTTGTATGGAAATACCTATCAATACTCTCCCCACACCTCTCTCAAGGTATCGGAAATTTCGCCAAGGGTTGTGTATAACTCAACACATTCTAATATTCTCGGAAGTAAGTTTTCATCAGTCTGTGCGGCTTTTTTGAGGTTTACCAATGATGCTGACACTGCTTCATTATTTCTTTCCTTTTTAAGCTTTTTCAGCCGTTCCATTTGATGAGTTCTAACTTGATCATCAATTTTCAAGAGAGATTGAGCCTGTTGTTCTTGAGAAATAAATTCATTCACACCAACAATGATCTTTTCTTTCTTTTCAATCGATTTTTGGTATTCGTACGCGCTTGTAGCAATCTCCGTTTGATAGAATTGTTGTTCAATGGCACGTACCGCACCCCCCATTTCATCTATTTTTTCTAAATAGCTCCACGCCTTTTCTTCAAGTTCATTAGTCAATTTTTCAACTAAAAATGATCCACCCATCGGGTCAATTGAATCAGTCGTTCCCGATTCATACGCTATAACTTGCTGTGTTCTCAATGCAATACGAACTGATTCTTCAGTCGGCAACGATAATGCTTCATCACGGCTATTTGTGTGTAGAGATTGACATCCCCCCAGCGTTGCGGCTAAAGCCTGTAATGTTACACGAACAACATTATTTTCAATCTGCTGGGCTGTCAATGTTGAGCCGCCCGTCTGTGCATGAAAACGTAATTTCATCGATTCAGCGTTTGTCGCATGAAATTGTTCTTTCATGATTTTTGCCCACATTCTTCTTGCCGCCCGGTATTTGGCAATTTCTTCAAAGAAATTATTATGAGCATTAAAAAAGAATGAGAGCTGTGAACCAAAGGAATCGACATTTAAACCGGCTTCAACCGCCGCACGGACATATTCTTTGGCATTCGCAAGCGTAAAGGCAAGTTCCTGCACCGCAGTTGACCCCGCCTCGCGGATATGATACCCGCTAATAGAAATTGTGTTCCATTTCGGTAAATTTTCGCTGCACCACCTGAATGTATCTGTAACTAATCGCATTGATTGCTTTGGCGGATAGATATACGTACCGCGAGCAATGTATTCTTTCAAAATATCATTCTGGATTGTGCCGGAAAGTTTCTTCAAATCCGAGCCTTGCTTTTTTGCCACTGCAACATACAAACACAATAAAATTGCCGCCGTTGCATTAATAGTCATCGATGTGGTAATTTTATCGAGTGTAATTCCATCGAACAACACCTCCATATCTTGCAAAGAATCGATTGCTACGCCAACCTTTCCTACTTCCCCTTCCGACATAGCATGATCTGAATCGTACCCCATCTGGGTGGGTAAATCAAACGCAACGGAAAGTCCCATTGTACCCTGACTTAACAAATACCGGTAACGTTTATTTGATTCTTCTGCACTTGCAAAACCTGCATATTGTCGCATCGTCCAAAATCGTGTACGGTACATGGTAGGATATACACCACGCGTGTATGGAAATTCGCCCGGGAAGCCTAATTCCTGTTCATAGTTCATCTCATCGGGGAGAGCGAGTCTGTCAATCTCAATACCGGAATCAGTTTGAAATTGTTTCTTCCTCTCACCTGATTTTTTTAGAACAGGATTTAGAGTTGATTCTTCCCAATGTTGTTTTTGTTCTTGCTGTGTTTTACTCATGATATTTTCTATGATTCGGATTCAAGGTTTCGTTTTGGACATGGTACTAATATAAAATAGTTAAAGCATTGATGAATTTCAATCATTTCGCCAATCAATTTCTTGCCACATCGTTCCATCTGATTCATAGATGATGGAACCATGACTATCTGTGCGTTCAGTTTTATATCCTAATGATTGATATCGTTCTAATACAACCGGTGACGGATGCCGGAATTTATTTTTCTTCCCTGCTGAAATAAGTGCAATATCAGGATCAACAGCATTGAGAAATTCCAGTGAACTGCTTGTATTACTTCCATGATGCCCTGCTTTGATGATATTTGAATGCAGGAAATCGCCATAGGATTCAACTAAATTGTTTTCTACAGGTTCCTCAGCATCCCCGCATAACAAAAGACTTGTTTTACCATAAACCAACTTCATTACTACAGAATGATTGTTAATGTTTCCGCCGCCACTATCGGAAAAAGTGAATGGATGGAGGACATATAAACGAACGTTTTCATCTAACTGTATTTGTTCCCCTGAGTAAAGAATATCTTTTTTAATCCTTAGAGAATCAGTAAATCGTTCGAATTCAGCAACAAGTTGAGACTTACTTTGAGCATTAGATTCATAAATTGTTTTTATTTCACTATGATTAACGACCTGAAGCGCGCCACCCATGTGATCTGCATGAGGATGAGAGATAATAAATGCGTCAATGATAGATATTCCTTTACTGCTTAAAAACGAGGAAACACGATTATCACCCATTACTCCCTTATTACTTCTTGTTCCTGCATCAATTAAGATGTTTTTGCCATTTGGCAATTCAACAAGAATTGCATCACCCTGCCCGACATCAATCATTGTTGTACGAAGAATTTGTGAAGGTTTTGCAAATAATGAACTGAATATAACAACGTTCGCTATGAGCAACATCCCTATGATAGCATACCTTCTCACTCTCGGGCGGTGCATTTCAAAAAGAATAATGATGAGAACAAACAACCCTATTGCCTGTGATATAGTTATTTGCAAGGGAATAACACTAAAAGGTAAATTTCCACCCCATTCAGTAAATCGTAATAAAATCCACGCTGAGGCATATGCCGCAACTGCATAGACCGAACCAAGCCATGTAGAAATTGCCGCTCCAAGCACTACCAAACAACCAAGGACAAGAATGACACCGGAGAGTGGTACAGCAATTAAATTCATCACAATTCCAATGATGGATATTTTATGAAAATAATATGCAGTAAACGGAAGCGTACCTATTGTAGCGGCTAATGAAACCACCATCGAGAGGAAAATGTACTTCTTAACGAAATTATTTGCCTGCATCCACTTAGGCAATTTTTCAACTAATCGCTCCATTTTGGGATAGAGATATGCAAGAGAAACAACTGCAACAAATGAAAGCTGAAATCCTACATCAAACAACCAGCGGGCATTTGTTAACAAAATAGTGAACGCGGCAATTGCAACAACATTATAGAGATTCGTTTTATGTTCAAATATTTTGCCTGCAATAATAACACTTGCCATAATAACCGCACGCAACACCGACGCTTCACCTCCGGTTAGCACACAGAAAATGGCAAGACTTACAATTGTAAGCAATCCTGTTCCCAAACGAGGAAACCGAAAGATAGAAAATACCGACCAAAGCATAACAGTAACCAAACCAACATTAAGCCCCGAAACAGCAAGAATGTGCATCAACCCAGCGTTCGTAAATGCAAGTTTCATATCGGGGGCTAATTCATCCTGTTCACCAATGACCAAGCCTTTTAATAAATTTGCCTCTTCCCCGCCAACCATTGTATCAAAAGTTTGTCTTATCCAATCGCGGAAAGGGTGAATGATATCGGTCAATATCCATATTCCCGTTTGACCTTGTAGTTGCATTTGCTGTTCCGAGGCGACATATAAGCGAGCGTATATTCCCTTTAAGGATAAATATCTTCGATAGTCGAAATCGCCGGGGTTATGTATTTTGGAAGGGAGTTGAATTATACCTGTTAACGATATTTTTCTCCCATAGGATAACGCACTGAATGTTTGTTGCGAGAGACTATCTTTCCAGAATGAGACTGTTACTTTTCCTTCAACTTGCTTCATTCTGTTATTGTGTAGCAATGATTCTGCATCAACAATTAGTGAAATTGTTTTTCCTTTTATGGCAGGGCGTTCACCTACAACACCGATTAACGTTGTTTCTTGTTCATCATCATTCACATAATGTAAAAGACTTGTATCAGTTAGGAGTTTACCATCCATCATTATCTTTAAGAGACCCAAAGATATCATTATGAAAATGAGGAGAAGAGTTTTCAGGAATTGCAGGTCTTCATTTTTCCATAACAGAAGAACCAAGCCAGTCATTACAACAAGGGATACGAGTACAACCGGAAAAGAGAAAGACCAATACCACCCCATGATGATACCCACAATAAAGGGTAAGCATAATTTCATTGCAGGTGAACGGTCGAGCATGTTATGAAAGGAGTACGTTTAAGATTGCGGGAGTAACGTGAGTAAGATTTTTAATCTTACTTGCCATGTGTGTGTGGCCTTTTCCCATAAGAAGTAGCGGAACAGGATTTCTTGTATGACTTTTCGTTGAAAGATCCTCGATGTTCCCATGATCGCTTGTAAGCAGCAGGAGGTGCTTTTTGGGATCAAGATGTTGAACAACTCCTTCAAGCATACCATCTATCGCTTCAAGAACTTGTCTCGATGTTTCCATCGATTGGCTGTGCCCTGCGTGGTCGGTGTAATAATACTCGAAGAGGACAAAATGATGTTTATTCGTCAGTTCAATAAGTCGTTTTCCTGCATCCTGTAACGATAATTCAGGAACTGAAGGAAAACCTAACTTGTTCCATTTCTCGCTCGTAATATCGGAGGATAATGCTTTGCCGTGTGCTAGTGTTTCATGTGTATTGAGTGCAAATCCCGATGAAAGCCATGAGTATGAAATAGCGGTTGTTCTTGTCTTGGTTGAGTTGATATACTCAAAATATTTTGGCGGGAACGCATTGGCGTAGAGCGTTTTCTTGTGTGCCGTTGAGAGAACTTTGAAGATATTCTTTTCTTCAATAACAGGTTTTAGTGTGGAATATGGATACGGTCCGAAATGTTTCCCGATAAATTTGGAAGCATTAACTCCTGTGAGTAAAGCAGTTTGTCCTGTACCACTTTGAGGCAATCCGGGAACACCTAAGGTTGCATTGATTGGTTTTAATGTTACATGATTACCACTATAATGACAATTCCTCAGATATGGAATGTTCCCTCCCAATAATGATTGCAACGTTGTTAGTCTTGAAGAAAAGAACGGATTGATTGCGGGATTTTTTTTGCCAATCCCTACACCATCAAGAAAAATCATCAACACATGAGGCGTTCCACTCATCCTTACTTACGCCTTGAAGAAGCGGAACGTTGCCATGATTCTTGAACTTCATCCAAACTCAACCCGAACAATGTTTGAAAAGCCTGTTCAAGCGAACTCCCTTTCTTCATTTGAGAGAATAGCAATTTTACTTTCCTCTCACCGTATTGTTCAGTGAGAAATTGAATAGTAGAACCAAGTCCTGAATACACACTCTTCATTTCTGAAATGGAAGTAGCACGATTAAATTCTTCATCCATATCCGAAAAGTCATAAAAAGATTTACCTGCAAATGCATCAAACGTATGCACTTCATTCCCCACATACATGCTATATGCCGCACCAAGCCACCGGGGACAACCGCTAATTTGTGAAGTAAGTGCATGAACGACAACGCGTGAAAGAACAAACTGTATTTTCTTTGCATCTTCTTGAAACAGGTCGGCGTGAATATAAATGGTGTTATCGGTAAACGAAGCAAACTCGAATAATGTATATTTCAGTGTTGATTCGTAGCGGCTTTTGTTGCCAAGGAATCTGACAGATATTCGTCTATAGGCTGAGAGGTATAAATCCTTTTGATAAAAACTATATGTTGATTCCAACGAATCCTTCATTTGTTGAATCGTTTCAGACGGGATATTTTTATCGGAAGTGATCTTAAAATGTACCGTTGTTTGCACATCTACGGGCGCTGTTCTCTGGAATAGCAGTCCCAAAAGAAGCGTTATTATATGAATGTTCATCATGTTGTTACCTGTTGTTTATCTTCTACCATCACCGTAACCGGTCCATCATTGATTAATTGTACATCCATCATTGCACGAAAAACACCTGTTGCCACCCGCTCGCTCCCTATTTCGTTACGAAGATAACCGACAAATTCTTCGTACAACGCATTTGCTTTCTCAGGTGGAGCGGCATCAATGAAACTTGGTCTGTTTCCTTTTCGTGTGTCTCCGTACAGAGTAAATTGAGAAACAACCATTATTTCGCCTTGCGTATCTTTGACGGAAAGATTCATCTTCCCTTGATCATCTTCAAAGATTCTTAAGTCGGCACAACGGCGAGCGAGGTATTGAGCCCCTTGTGAAGTATCAGTGTGTGTAACACCGAGCAAAACAAGCAGTCCCTTCCCTATCTTACTATGAAGTTTTCCCTCGATAGTGACACTTGATTCTTTCACCCGTTGTATTAAGGCTCTCATGCAATAGCTTTCTGTGCCTTCACTACTCTAGAATTTTTCTCAAGGTCTTGAAGGATTGAAATATTTGCATAGCCATCTGTTTCAAAAATTGCTTTCACATCATACCCTTGGTTGTAGGCAATCTCAACGAGTATCCATCCACCGGGAGTTAGATATTTAATTCCAAGTTTAGAGATAATTTTATAGAACGTAAGCCCGTCACCATTATCTTTAAGGGCGAGAACCGGTTCGTAATCCTTCACATCTTTTGTCAGTTGGGTGAACTCTTCATTTGAGATATAGGGCGGATTTGAAACGATGATATCGTACGCTGGTTTTGGAAGTCCGTTGGTAAGATTTAATATATCAATGTTATTTAATCTGACTTTTTCTTGAACATTGTGGCGTTTGATATTGTCTTCTGCAACACTTAGCGCATCAGAACTCACATCAATCGCATCAACTTCTACTTTCGGAGAGCCGTGCGCAATACTTATAGCAATATTTCCGGAACCCGTCCCAATATCTATAACTTGAAACGTTTTTTCTTGATCTGATTTAATGATATCTAAGACTTCTTGAACGAGCAGTTCTGTTTCCGGTCTTGGGATTAACACACGTTTATCGACATTGAATGCATAACTCATAAAATGCGCTTCACCGGTGATGTATTGCAGGGGTTCTTGTTCAAGTCTTCGTTTGAATAATGCCCTGAATGTATCTAACTCCTCTTTTTTTAGGGGCTTATCAAAGTGTGCATAGAGTTGGATTCGTTCACATTTAAGGACATGAGAGAGGAGTAAATCAGTTGTTAGGCGCGCGCTTTCAAATCCCTTTTCTTTGAGATACGAAGTACACCAATTTTGCAGGGACATGATTGTCCACTCTTTTTCCGGTTGTGTGGTTGGCATTAATAGAATATTGAAGTTATTGATGAAAAGAAGATAGTAATGGTAGAGGGAAATTGCAAGAAATGGGCAAAAAGATTTTAAAGGGCGGTTCTAAAAACCCCTTACGCTCGGTTCTGCGTCCTCGCAGAACTACGAAATCAAATAGGATTGAGCACTCTGCGAGGACGCAGAGTGGAGCCGGGGTAGTTTTAAAACCACCCTGAATAATATTTCATTCCTTTAAATTGGAATTGTATTTAAAGACTCAACAAATTTCTTGAAACCCACATTGTGTTTGGATGATTTGACAATGTCTGATTTTCGTTTCCAACCGCTCATTGCTTCTTTGTAAGCACTTTTACTCTGATGATTGTTTTTATCTCCGGTAGTTGAAATAGTATCTAAGTTAAGTCTTCTTAGTTCAAAGTTTAATTTAGTAAGACAGCCTTTTGTATCAGTTTTATGATTGTTTGAGTAGAACAAAGGCAAAAACCAACATTCAATGGTATGAATACAGATAGCAAATATCAGTTTCGTCTTGTATGCTTCAAATATCTCGGGTTTAATTAGACTTTGAAGTTTCAGTAAAACATCTTCGTATAACTCAATATTTGATTTTATTTTACCACCCTTACCAAGGTAGTTAATGTTTAGTGGCGAATTTTGCAACTCATCTGTGTCAATTTGGATAATGACATAATCATTTTCAGAAACTGCATCGAAAAGATCCTCACTTTCACAATATTTTAGAACTCTATCCCAACCACCACCTGATTCTTGTTTCCCCGCTTCTATATCCGGTTGTTTAGTATTTATAAAAATGGATTGATCTCTGAAGTACCTCTCCACAATGTGAATAATGATATTATGTTCAGATATGCCTTCTGCGACAAGTGCAAACGTCATAATGATAAACTAAATAAATGAATTATTTTTCTTTAGAAATTATTTGGTAGCCCGCCAATTATGCCACTTGTCCATAGCTCCGAAAGATTCTTTCTTCGCTCCGGCTTATACTCAATACGATTAGCTATGGTGTGTCCATCAACATTACGCCTTACTACGAACAATCTTTGATTATCATCTTTAAGATTTAGTCCGTCAAGGATTGCAGGGTTATGAGTAGTGACGATAACTTGCTTTTTATGCTTCTTTGCCAACTCAGCAAGATTTTTTGTGAGTTGCATGCATAATTTAGGATTTAAAGATGAATCAATATTATCTATTGCAAAAAAGGTTGGTGTATCTTTTGAAATAAAAAGTGTAAAATAAAATAAAAGGAGTAAAAATCCTTCGTTGGTACTTTTTTGGTCGAAATATTGAAGGTTTTCCGAAAGATATTTATCCTTAATATTTAATGAGAATTCATTACTCATTAAATTTTTCGGCAATTTAAAATCAGCAAACCAATCTAATAATGATAAATTTTCTTTAATCTGGAGTAAGGTTTTCTCATGCTTTTTTGCTGATGCAAGTTCTTTCAGGTATTGAAATAATCCTTCCCCCTTTATACCAAGTGGTAAAATTTGATTGCTTTCTTCAAACTTTCTTAAACTGTTCTGCTCTGGTGAATATAAAACATAATTAGATATTACAATTTTACTGTGTTTGAATATTTTATTTTTACTTTCATATTTTTTAAAAGAGGTGTTATACTTCATTATATTTTCAGATCTGCATATAACTATCCATTTCCTTGGATTAACTACTCCATTATATATATCATGATTGATTTCGTAATCATCTGTTTTGAAACAAACAACAAATCTGTCTCTTTTTTTGTTTGACTTAAAAGCAGAAAACATGAATTCAGGCTTTGTGACACGTATCCCTCTACTCCCAAGGAACTCCTGATCCAACTTATCAGCGCTTGCGGCTCCGCCAAAAGCAATAGCTTCTAAAACATTTGATTTACCACAACCGTTTTCACCTATCAACACATTAAAACTGCCAAGTTCTAATGTAAGGTCAACAACTGATTTGAAATTTTTTATTTGAACGGATTTTATCATTTCTATCTAAGAAAATATTTATACTGTTTATTAACTGGTGTTAGGAATTGATTCACAATCCCCGAAAACTTAACTGTCATTGCGAGGAGTCTTGCCTTCATGGATCACGGCAAGACGACGTGGCAATCCCCAGCCATTGTGCTGTAACCTTTGGGGATTGCTTCGTCGTCCCGCTTTGACCTATGTATGCGGAACTCCTCGCAATGACTTTTACTGAACACAACACCACCAAATTACAAAATTAACCTTAAAAGGTCAATTAAATTTTTACTCCATCCCCTTCGTTACTATCATCGTTATGTCATCATACTGGTGAGTGCCGACACTATGTTTTTGGACTGCGTTTACGATGGCATTTAAGAGTTCATCAGGGGGTAAATGTGCGTTGGATTTAATGACCGATTCTAATGCTTCATCTCCGAATTCTTCTCCTGTTTTACTCATTGCTTCGTTGACTCCGTCGGTAAAGAGAACGAGAAGTTCACCTTCGCCAATATGTGCAGTCGCTTGTTCATAAGGTATCATTGCCTTCATCACTCCCAAAATGATACCTCCTTTTTCAAGCCGCTCAAATTTTCCGTTTTTGTGGAGGATATATGGAGGGTTATGTCCCGCGTTGACGTAGGTAAATACGCGTGATTCGATATCTAAAATTCCCCAAAAGAAGGTAATAAACCTGTCTGCTCCGGTGTTTTCATGGATGAGATCATTTACACGCGCTGTAAGTTCCGGCAAAGGTAATCCAAATGGAATAAGTGCATGAATTGATGCCTGTAAATTTGCCATAAGTAATGATGCGGGCGTTCCTTTTCCTGAAACATCACCGATAGCGATTAAGGCTTTTGTTTCCGATAGACGCATGACATCATAATAATCGCCGCCGACTTGCTTAGAGGAAATGTTTGTTGCCGCTATATCAAAATGGGGTATGTTGGGAATAAATGCGGGTAATAATCCTTTTTGAATTTCCCGGGCAATCAAGAGTTCGTCTTCAAGTTTTTGTTTTTCGATTGCATCGTGGAAGAGGCGTGCATTTTCCAGTGAAATCATTGCGAGATTACCAAGCGAGGAGAGGAATTCAAGATCGGTTTCGGTATACGCTCCGCCGCGCATCTTCTCTCCAACCGCAAGAATTCCTTTTACTTGATTTTGTACTTTAAGCGGTACAAGAACTTGTATCCCCGCCTCTTTCAACATCAGGCAAATATCCTTAAAGGATTTTTTATTGAGGGATTCAATATGCGTTGGGACTTCAATCGTAGAAAGAGAATTCAAGCATGTCTGTGAAATATCTTTTTGAAGTTTAGAGAGAACAATCTGCATCTCTCCTTCTTTTTTTAAGCTGACTAAATAGCGATTTGCGCCTACCTGACCAAGAATAGAGAATGAAAGTAATTTCAATAATCTATCGGCATCAAGGACTGCATTAAATTCTTTGCTCATCTCGAACAGGGTATTTAGCTCCTGAACTTTTCCATCGAGACGACGATTTACCTGTTTTACTTCTTCAATGATGAGGCTTTTTTCAATGGCAGTCGCCGCGATATTGCCAAGCGACTTAATATAGGTTTCTTCTTTTTGTCCGAGTTTTTTAATTTTTTGAAGCGGACTGAACCCTGCTAATCCGAAAATTTTATCCTGTACAATTAACGGAACAAGAATGGTAATACCTTGTGCACGGAATGTTTTGAGCCACGGAAATCTACGCGCATCTTCCTTCTGAACATATAATATGCGTTGCGGCATTTTTGAACAGAGAAGTTCAGTATTCAATAATTCTGAAGAGATGCCCTTGACGGTTTTTACTGAAAAGGCGTTACCTGAAGTATTAAGAAGAAGTATCCCCCGTGTAGAGAGAATCTTCCCCATAATGGTTAAAAGAAAATGCCCCAGGATAAAATTTAAATCCAATGAGGCATTGACAATGTTACTAAATTCAAAGAGGGCTGAGAGGTCGAATCGGTCGGTTTTATTCGGTTCTCCGACTGATGCATGAGAAAGACGAGCCATAATTTTTGGAACCCTATGCAGATATTTTTGTGGGCAAACTTTTAATCATTCGCACGACATTTTTATTTCCGGTTGAATCATAATCTACTTTATCCATCAGTGATCGCATGAGATGCAAACCTAATCCGCCGCGTCTGAAATGGGATAAGTATTCTTTCATATCGGGCGTATGGATTTCTGAAGGATCAAACGATTTCCCTTCATCAGCGATACTGATAATAAAGGATCCGTTCTTTTTTTCGATACGAATTTCGATTTGGCGATCCTTGGCGTATTGATATGCGTGTTTGATGATGTTGGTGCATGCCTCATCAACGGCAAGGGCAATCATCCCCACCAACTCTTCGTCAAAACCAACTTCGCGTGCCTGCTCCGATACGAAATCACGCGCCTGATGCAGGCTTTCCGTGCGGCTTGGTATAATTAATTGTACAGACATTCCTATAAACTCTTTCTTCAATGATTAAGCGCCAAATTTTTTAACGGCTTCAGTTTCTTCTTGAGTTATGTCGTACAACAACGGGAATCCAAGTAAATCGAACACATTATACACTTTTGGTGTCATGTTTGTGAGTTTAATATCACCGGAATTTTTTCGTACTTCTTCTATGAACATCATAAACACACCGAGTCCGGCGCTGCTGATATAATTTAAGTTTTTGCAATTCACGACGATTTTAAAATTTTTATCGTTCATAAGTTTCGTGAATGCATTTTCGAGATCAGGGGCAGTATGTGCATCTAAGTACCCCTTTATATCAACGATATTTACCTCGCCAATGTTTCGTACATTAAGTTTGAAATCACTCATAGTATCTTCCTATAATATTATTATGTCTGTTTTCGCCATTTTATGACCACCAGCGTTAAATCATCTTCCGGCGCCTGATGGCTCATGTGTGCATCTACTTCAGTAATGATTGCATCTCGAA
>ORJL010852333.1_pt1 | contig 12865 bp, 7 predicted proteins | sample 1779941 | NCBI WGS metagenome assembly ORJL01 (sample SAMEA104232317, study PRJEB22302) | groundwater metagenome | biome: forest; feature: aquifer; material: groundwater | place: USA | collected 2011-08-07 | depth 5.8 m
CACGTCCAGCGGCGCAAGCCGCGGCAGCGTCCACGTCGTCGGATCGCCGGAAATCTTCAGTGCGGACACGCCGACCACGACCTTCTCGGTGGTCGATTCCCGCAGATGAACCTCCAAGACGCTTCGCGATTCCTCGGGGACCACCGCCCAATGGGACAGGAGCGGCGACGTTACGACGGTGACGTCGAAACCATCCGGGATGGCGAACCGAAAGTGATTGACGGCTTGGTGAAGCACGGTCATCGAGAACGTGGCATGGATCCGCTCGTAGGAGGTTGTGATTTCGTCGACCAGTACACTGCGGGCGGTCACCGCGCGTTGCGATTGCAGAAGCCGGTTGTTCAGCGTCATCACCAACGACACAGCGCCGTCGGACGTTGACGGTTCAAAGCGCGAGGATTGTCTGCCGTCGTCCGTGGTCCATTGACCTTGCTCCGGCCGCGGCAGAATCTCGAACCGCGTGACGTCGGCTGCTGCGTCGACCACGCGGCTGACCACGGCCGCGCCGCCGCGAATCTCGACGTTCCCAGGTACGCTCAACGACATGTGGGTCGCGGGCGGGGTGGGTAACCGGAAGGTCAGCGTCTGTTGCGCAGCCGTCGTTTCCACCGGCGCGGTCAGGTCGAGCGTCAACCGGTGTCGGCCTTGCCCCTCAACGAAAAGCACCAACCGGTCCGGCCGGGTTCGCGCGATCGGCGCCGCGAAACCGTCGAGCACGGCTCGACGCACACCCACGCGGTCCACGTCCAACTCCACGGCGTGCAGACCGGTCTGCATCACGTCCAGGATCATGGTTGCGGCGAACTCCGCTCGATCCCGTCCGACGGTGACGACATAGTCCGCGGAGACGACCGTCGCCGCGTACGGCGCCTGCGCATCCGAGACCTTCCGTGAAGCGTGGAGCAGCGTTTCGTATTCCTCGCGGGACAACATGACGCGCCCGGGCGGTTCCTCCAGGATCAGCTTGAGATCATCGAACGGCACGTAGATCTCACGGACACTCTTGGGAGCGTTGGGATTCGCTGCCGAGGTCCGGGTGGTCGCGGCGACGCCCGAAGCGTAGGCAAGAACGACGATCATCCAAACACGGAGACTATTCATGACCCGCGCCCCCCTCCGTCTGAACGGGGGCCGGCGTCGCTACAGCGATCGGCGGCATTTGTGCACGAATCCGCGCCAGGCGGACCTCCTCGCGGGCCTGCTTTCGAGCGAGGACGCTGGGGTCGCACGGTCGGATCCACACGAGGTGATGCACCAACCACACGAGCTGCACCACAAGAATTGCGGAGGCGGTCACGACGTTGAGGATCTGCATGGAGAACGTGGGCAGAAAGACGCCGCAGAACACGCAGCCGGAAAGGAACGCCCCCACCGCGATGAAGCGTGTGCTGCTCGCCGCACGAAGGAGAATGACCCCGCAGATGAGAAGCACCGTGACGACGATCGCGTTCCACCAAACTTCGTCGATGGTGACCAGGGAGAGCGTTCCCTCGGGCGGGGCCGGGGGTTGCAAGGCGGAGAAAAGATACGGACGCCCGTCGACCTGGAAACTTGCCGTCGGATTCGCCGGGAGCGATACACCCTCGGTGACCCATTGGGCCAACGCGGCATCGTGTGTCTTCGTCGTCGGCGCGAATCCCCGCCAGTCACGCCAATCCCAACGCTGCTCATCGGTCCAGGGACCGATCGAGCCGAGGAACACGCGCTCGGGCGGAACGTAGGCCATCAGATACGCCTTCTGCGCCGCCGGTTCGGATGGGAACACCGGGAAGCCCAATCGCGCCCCGCCTTGGGGCAACGTGTAACGGACGTCGAGCACAAACGGCGAGTCGGGACTCTGCCCCTTTAAGGGGACGAAGAACTCGTCGGACTTTCCGCGTTCGAGTGAGACCGGACGACCGTTGATTCTTACGGGATCCGTGTCGAAGCTCGCGGCCGTGGGCAGTTGCAGCGCGAGGCGTTGGTGCGCGCTGCGGATGCGATAGACCGCCTGCACGGAGAGCTGTTCGCTACGGGTCACGACGATCCGAAGCAGCGCCCGCTCAATGCTGGTCCGCTTGACCTCCTCGAGCTTATAGCGCGTTGCCGTGATCTCCAGCGCCCAGTCATCGTGAAACTCAAACGCTCTTGCCGCCTCGTTCGCCCCCAGCCCAGCCGCACCATCCATCAAGTCGTGCCGCGGGTCGATGGGGCGCAGTCCGATCGTTGTCGGCGACGCCGCGCCGTCGGAGGGACGGATGTCGATGGTCTCGGCCTTGGCCAGCGCGATCTGTCCCCACGCTCGGTCCACTTCCATGGGTCGCAGGCGGGGCACCACGATGTCCCGGCTTTCGCCGACTTCGAGCGATTCGAGCTTCGCTTCCCAGGTGAACTTGACCGTGGCGTCATGGATGAACTTCGCCTCGCCGCTAAGGCGCAGGGCGGCATACCCTTCGGCCGTATCCTGCGGTGTTGGCTCAATTACAGACTCCCGGACGCCTTTCCTATCGCAGTGAATGCGACCGACCAACTCGCGAGGAACGTCGATCCGAAGCGACTCGACGTCGCTGTAGCGGATGTCATACAGGAAAGTCGCCTCGTATTTAACAACCCCGGCTTCGATCTTGGCGAGTAGGAATTGTCGCGCCGTGACGTAGGGTTTGCGACGCTCGACCTGAAGCCGCAGCGAAATCTGCTCGTCGGCGAAGGAGTACGCCAACGCCCCTTCGGTGGGGGCCGCTTTCGACGCCTCGCCTCTTCCGGCGAGCGCTTCCGCGACCGAGATGGAATGCAGCCCCTCGGTTCTTATCGGGCTGACCCGCAGACTTTCCGGCGTGCGAAGGATCAATCGACCGGCGGTCCGTTCAAGTAAGGGACCGACGGCCCGCGGGACGGCGACCGACACATCCACAGTCATTCCTGTGGGAGTGCGCAAATCGGTTTCGTCGATCGCGCGGTGCAGGGTGACCGTGCAGCCGGCACGCCCGAAGGCGCGGCGCGAGAGATTGACCGATAGTTGTGTTGCGTCCGGTGAAACCCGCCAACTCTCCACCGCGACAGGTTCCACACCGGCGGCGGAGAATCCGTGGACGCTGCGCAGGGTATATCCCTGCGGTAATCCGAATTCCAGGTCAAAGACCCCGGCCTTGTCGATCGTGTAGACCGCCTGGAGTTCGCTCACCGTCTCCTGCGGATCGAGTCGCACATCGGCGAACGCGTCGACGGTGATTCGAGGTCGGATCTTTTCCACTCGAAGCGTCAGATCGTAGGGCACGGCCGCGAATCGATAGTTGAGCGTCCACGGCCCCGCCGCCCCCGCGCCCGTCGTTGGGTTGGGCATCTCCGCGGCGTCCATCTGGAGAAGCCCGGTCCACCGGATCGGCTCCGCGCGCAATCCTTCGGCGACGCCGATTCCCACCACGCCCTGTTGACGTCCCACGCCCACGGCGTGGACGACCGGCACCGCAAGTGCGTCGTCGCCGCGAAACTCGCTGAACCTCTCGAGTTCCACCATCATTTCCTGCGTTCCACGGCTCGGTTCGAACAGTTCCACGTTGATTCGCTGCCTGTCCCCGGTGGGTTCGACGGACCACTGGCGAATGTTGGCGTCAAAGACGTTCACGACCTTCTGATCGGCGGGGACGTCGACGATCAAGCGCTCGAGAGCACCGCGACGGATGTCATAGATCAACTGCACGTTCGAGCGAAGCACGCCCTCGTGAATCCAGACCCGCTGAACCGTCCCAACGCTGACCAACGCCTTCAGCCCCGTGGCCCCTTCGGCGCGCGGAGTCCAATCAATTCGTACGGACGGCGCGGCGCCGACGAAGGCCAACACCTCCGTCTCGTCCTTTAGGGTGGACGCGGTGCCGTCGATCGGCACCTGCGTCGCGGCGATCAACGGATGGATGTCGATCTTCACCCCCGCTTCGGGAATCCGCACCCGCCAGCGATTCACCGGCGCCTGCGGTGCGTCGAACGAAACGCTGTTTCGGCCCGGCGACTTGGTGAACGCCTTGGCGTACTCCAGGGTCAGCTCGATCCGCTCCGGTTCCTTGGATTTTTTCTCGATGAGCAGGCGGTGCGCGCCGTCGGGTCCGGATACCAGACGCGCAGGTTGACCGGCGACGACCGCGGATGTGATGGCGGCGTCGGAAAGGCGCAAGGGAACCAGGTGCCACCCGTCCCGCAGCACCTCGATGATCACAAGGGAATGCACCTGAACCACGTCACGAGAGACCGTTGCTTCGTTGGAGATCTCAGTGAGAAGTGCGTCGATCGGCGACTTGAGTTCGAGCGGTTTCGAGATCCGATCCGCCGCCGCCCGCCACAGTTCTTGAAACTCCTCGTACGGTAGGAAGACGCCGCGACCTTCGCGTTCGAAGGTCTCTCGAAGCTTCTCGTAGGGGATGTAGACGGTCTTCTCTCGAAGTAGCTTCGGGTCGATTGGCGGGGACTTGTCCGGCGGCAAGTCGCCTGCGCGACCGGGCGCAGCCTGCCAGGAGAGCATCAAACTCGAGAACAACACGATAGACGATCGAACGGTGGAAATGCACACGATAGGAATCCCTCATCCGCGGGCCGTACGCTTTTCCCGCCGGACCGAACGGTCGAGCTGGACTGGGGCCCGCCCCAGCCATCGCGAATTATAGGCACGCCTCTTTGACACACGAGCCGGCGTTTGGTTCCGCTGAAAATTGCAACGAGTCGGTCACTCGATGACTTCCTTTCCAAGAAGATCGCGCGCAGCGCGCGGAGGCATCCGCCGCGCCTGCTGTTGGAGAACATCGCCGACGGCAGGAGCGTGTACCCGATGCTCTCGCCTCGTGGTCTCGACTTCGCATGGGGGGATGGGGCCGATTCCGTGCTGATCGAGGAGGCTGTGACGCCGGAGTGGATTAGGGGACAACGGTCCGATCGCATCTCACGCATCTCAGCAGGGGTATCGCTTGGGTGTCCCCGGATTTGGTATAACCACGCACGTGAATCCTCTCACCAAGGAGCAGGTTCTTTCGCTCGCGCCGGACGCAGCCTCGGCCAAGGTCGGCCAACAATTAGCCGCCCGGTCGGAATGGAAATCGCTGGGACGCAACGAGAGAGCGGCATGGGGCGAAATTCAAGGCAGTGGTAAGAAGCCCTATCAGGTACGTGCTGATCTGCGCGATCAGGCGACCAAGTGCAGTTGCCCGAGCCGCAAGTTCCCCTGCAAACATGCACTCGGCTTGATGTTGCTCATGGCCGAGGAGGCGGAGGCGAGTTTCACAGCGCCTCCTGACTGGGTCGCCGACTGGTTGGAAGGACGCGAGGAGCGCGGCGTAAGACGACGGACCGCCGAAGCGAAACCGAATGGTCCCGTTCCCGACGAGGCGGCGGCCGCCAAGCGCGCCGAGGCGCGCGAGCAGAAAGTGCGGGCCGGTCTCTCGGAGCTTTCGCTCTGGATGCACGATCTGGTGCGGAGTGGGCTGGCTTCGGCGCGCGAGCAACCTTCATCCTTCTGGGAGTCCGTCGCAGCCCGGATGGTTGACGCGCAAGCGTCAGGGTTGGCTCGGTACGTACGTCTTCTGCGTGGCGCGATGTTCAGCGGCGACGGTTGGCAGCAGCGGGCTCTTCACATTGTGGGACGGATGCACCTTCTGGTAGAGGCGTATTCGAGAATCGACCAGCTCCCCATCGAGGTTCAAACCGACCTGCGCACCAACCTCGGGTGGGCGCCTGACAAAGAGGAGGTAGCGGCCCGCGAACCCATCCGCGATCAGTGGTTCGTGCTGGGCCAAGTTGTGGAGGATGAGGACCGTCTGCGATCGCGGCGGACATGGCTTTGCGGTAAACACAGCCGCCGGCCCGTCATGCTGCTTGACTACGCGCCCGCCCAACGACCGTTCGAGTCAGCGCCGCCAGCCGGTTCGGTCATCGACGCCGAGGTGTGCTTCTATCCCGGCGCGTTTCCTATCCGCGGTCTCATCAGGCAGATTCATTCAGAACCCCACCGCCTCCACGTGGATCCAGCGGCTCTCAGCATCGATGTCGCGTTGGCGCAACAGGCAAGAGCGCTGGCGGTAAACCCCTGGATCGAGCAATGGCCGATGGTGCTGGACCAGGTAACCCCAATGTGCGAACAACTCAGCGTGGGTGTCGCACGTTGGAGGGTCCACGACCCCGGCAACGCGAGTCTGCCATTGCACCCCAAGTTCGAATATGGTTGGGAACTCGTGTCGATCAGCGGCGGACGTCCTATGATTCTCTTCGGCGAGTGGGATGGCGAATTCCTTGCACCGCTTAGCGCGATGGCGGACGGGCGTTTTTTCGCGTTGGTATCGACTGGCGACTCGGTTCGATTACGCAGGATCGCATAGCCCATGAACGGTCCCAGCACGCTTTGGAACAATCTGTGTTCAACCGCGGTTCTCGGAACCGACCGGACGGGTGCATGCTCATTCCACCTTGACGGGAAGATCGCAGCGTTTTTGGAAAACCACGATTCGACCGAGACAACGGCTCATTTTCTCCGAACCACCGCGGCCGTGTCGGTGTATTGTCGCGCCGGTGCCGCGCAGTTCGACGCTCGAATTGGAATCGCGGATTTCGCGCCAGTGGATCAGGGCGTAGCCACCGCTTCGGCGGGACGAATGCTCCGGCAGATTCTCGATGACGGACCCCTAGAGTTGTTGGTCGAATGGTGCCGGTTGGCCGCGCGAGCCGACGTTGGTGCGCCCGATGAGCTTCTGCCGTCGCTGTTGGAGCGATGGGTTCGGAATCCCGACTCCCCAGCGTCCGCGGCGATTACGTCAGCCCTGGGCCATCGCGGCCGCTGGCTTGCTCGGAAAAATCCACAGTGGTGGTCTGCGATTTTCCCGTTCGAGGAGCCGGAACACGCATGGCAGACGGGAACGATTGACCAGCGGGCCCGGGCGCTGCGTTGTCTTCGGGCTCGCGATCCCGGTAGCGCCCGCGAGTGGCTGATGGCTGCGTGGAACCAAGAAGCACCGACCGATCGTTCCAAACTTCTGATGCAACTCGAGGAGGGTCTTGATCCGGGGGACGAATCCTTTTTGGAAATCGCGTTGGATGAAAGGACCGTCGGCATCCGCCGCATCGCTACCGCACTCTTGAGTCGTCTGCCTGGATCCAGATTCAGCGATCGAATGGCCACGCGAACGACCGCGCTAGTAACCATCAAGTGCGAGCGGGGCCTGTTAAGGCGGCGCGCGACCGTTGAAGTCATCCTGCCCGAACCGGGTGACAAAGAGCTGGGGCGCGATGGCGTCGAGTTCAAGGCCAAAGGGAACTTAGGAACGAAGGCGCATGCGCTAGTGCAGATGATCGCCTCCACCCCGCTTTCAACATGGGAGAACCAAGCCGGAATCGAACCGAAGGCGATTGTCGCCGCGGCGAAGAATACTGAATGGGTCCAGATGTTCAGCTGCGGTTGGTCTGCCGCGGCGGCATGGCAGCGAAATGCCCTCTGGTCCGAAGCCCTTCTGACCGACTTCTTCATCGACGCGCATCCAAAGGCCGAAGAATTCGGTTTTGAGGTCGTGCCGGAACTTCTTCTGGTTCTCGAACCATCGCATCGGGAGCGGATCGTCAGTCAAGCGGTCAAAAACGGTCGCTGGGAAAGCCCCGCGGTCCAGGCGCTGGTACGCGGGTGCGATCACGACTGGTCTAGCGAGTTCAGCTTGGCGCTCCTCGCCGCCCTTCGAAAACACCTGCGGCAAACGAAGGGTGCTTTTGACGATGGCCTGCGCCGCTTGGTAGCCAGTTGGGTGACCTTGCGGTTGAGTCCTTGGGTCGCGGACGACGCCGCAGTCGATTGGCCGGTCCACGAGCCGTATTGGACCCGCTGGCTTGAGGAGATGATCGACGGCCTGACCTCGACGCTACGTTTCCGCAAACAACTTCATGAGGAGTTTCGATCGTGAACCCAACGGACACTCGAACCGTCCTACGCCAACATGCCGAACAGCAGTTCGCGCAGGAACTCAGCGAGCTAGCCAGACAGGACAAGCGGCAGCGCCCGCCCAGTTGGACGCTCTCCCCTTGGGCGGTGTCCACCTACCTCCTCGGCGGACAGCTCGATGACGGCTTCATCGTAAGCACCAAGTATGTCGGAAACCGACGATTGGTTGAGATTGCCATTTCCACCTTGGCGACGGATCGAGCCCTTCTCTTACTGGGCGTTCCCGGCACGGCGAAAACCTGGGTCAGCGAACATCTCGCCGCGGCCATCAGCGGGGATTCGAAGTTGCTGGTGCAGGGCACGGCCGGAACACCCGAAGAGGCCATCCGCTATGGTTGGAACTACGCCTTGCTCCTGGCGAAAGGGCCATGTGAAGAAGCCCTCGTCCCCAGCCCGGTTATGCGGGCCATGAAGGAAGGCAAGCTGGCCCGGATCGAAGAACTCACCCGCATTCCTGCCGAGGTGCAGGACTCTCTGATCACGACTCTCTCGGAGAAGACGCTTCCCATTCCCGAGCTTGACACGGAGGTCCAAGGAGTCAAGGGTTTTAATGTCATCGCCACGGCCAACAACCGTGATCGCGGCGTGAACGAACTTTCCAGCGCGCTCAAGCGGCGGTTCAACACGGTCGTCCTGCCCGTTCCGGCGACGGACGAGGAGGAAGTGACGATCGTGCAGATGCGCGTGGAGGCGCTGGGGCGATCCCTCGAGCTGCCGGTCGAAACACCATTGATCGATGAAATCCGCCGTGTCGTGACCATTTTCCGAGAACTTCGCGATGGCAAGTCGGCCGATGGAAAGCAGAAACTCAAGACACCCTCCGGGAGCATGTCCACAGCGGAGGCGATCAGCGTCATCAACAGCGGACTGGCCCTGGCATGTCATTTTGGTGATGGGTCGCTCAAGGCCGCCGACATCGCCTCCGGTCTCACGGGTACCGTCATTAAGGATCCGGTGCAGGACGCGGTCGTATGGAAGGAGTATCTCGAAACCGTGGTGAAAGAACGCAGCGGCTGGAAGGATCTGTATCGCGCCTGCCACAGCATCCTTTGAATCATGTCCGACGCACCGTTTCATCTTTTCGGAATCCGCCACCACGGTCCAGGTTGTGCCAGAAGTCTGGTGCGCGCCCTTCACAATCTGAAACCCGATGCGATATTGCTGGAGGGTCCGCCGGACGCAGATGAACTTCTGCCGCTCGCGGCGCACAAGGAAATGCGTCCGCCGGTTGCTCTCTTGGTGTATGTTCCGGAGAATCCGAACCGCGCCGTTTTCTATCCGTTTTCGGAATTCTCGCCCGAGTGGCAGGCGATCCGCCATGCCCTCAAGTGCAAGGTTCCCATTCGCTTCATGGATTTGCCGCACAAGCACCGCCTGGCGGAAGTCGCGGACGATCGGCAGTGCGAGGTCAGCAGCGATCAGCTGGACCAATCCGGTGACGGACCCGGCAGTTCGATTCGCAATGACCCCATCGGATTTCTTGCCAGGGCTGCCGGCCAGGCCGATGGTGAACGGTGGTGGGATCAACTCGTCGAGCTTCGCCGCCTGGAGGACGCGGATACTTTCCGCGCCGTCGCCGAGGCAATGACCACGATCCGGGGAGAGGTCACGGGGCCCGACGAACCACTCGAACAACGCCGCGAGGCGCATATGCGCTCCGCTCTACGTGCGGCGATCAAAGAGGGTTTTGAGCGCATCGCGGTTGTTTGTGGAGCATGGCATGTTCCGGCGCTCTTGTGTGCGATGGAACGTGGCCGGGCGGCGTCCGACGCAGCGCTGCTCAAGGGCCTACCCAAAACGAAGACAGCGGCCGCCTGGGTACCGTGGTCCTATGATCGCCTCGCGTTTCGTTCCGGTTACGGTGCAGGCGTCGAATCACCGGAATGGTATCACCTCCTTTGGTCATCCTCGGGAAACGTCGTTGTGGAGTGGTTGACTCGAGTGGCACGGCTGATGCGCAGCCAGGATGTGGATGCATCGTCGGCGAACGTCATCGAGGCGGTGCGATTGGCCGAGACTCTGGCCGCTTTTCGAGGCCGCTCAACGCCCAGTCTGGACGAAATCGACGATGCCGCCCTGACCGTGATGTGTTTCGGCGAGGCGCCGCGAATGGCGCTCATTCGCCGCAAGCTGGTGATCGGAGACCGTCTGGGCGCCGTCCCCGACGAGGCGCCGACGACGCCTCTGCAACAGGATTTGGCAAAACTCCAGACTCGGTTGCGATTGCCGGTCACGGCCGAGGAGAAAGACTATGATCTCGATTTGCGAAAACCAGTCGACCTAGAACGCAGCCGCCTGTTGCACCGCCTCGGACTGCTGCTCGTTCCTTGGGGCGAGCTTCGCGGCGAAGGAAGGAAGAAAGGCACCTTTCACGAGTTTTGGCGGTTGGAATGGCAACCGGAGTTCGTGGTACCACTCATCGATGCGTCGAGGTTCGGCAGCAGTGTAGCCGAAGCCGCGACTACGGTTGCCGTTCGCCGAGCGCAGCAGGCTACGACGCTCGCGGAGCTGACCGGCCTGTTGGACCGTACGATCGTGGCGGACCTCCCCGCAGCCGTCGGTACGTTGATCGATCTGCTACAGGCCCGCACTGCCCTTTCCGGCGATATTCTCCAATTGATGGCCGCGCTCCCATCGCTTGGCAACGTCTGCCGCTACGGCAACGTGCGTCAAACGGATGCGACGATGGTCCGCGGCATCGTCGATCAGTTGGTCGCGCGGATTTGCGTCGGGCTACCCATTGCTTGCGCATCGTTGTCTGACGAGGCCGCTCGGGACATGGTGACCCGCGTCGATCAGGTTGATTCCACGCTGAACATGCTGAAAGACGAAGCGCACGGCGCTGCCTGGCAGGAGACCCAGCGATCGCTCGCCGATCAACGTGCGGTCAATGGACTGATTGCCGGCCGTGCAACGCGACTTCTCCATCAACGGCAGGCGTGGGAACCACAGGAAACCGCGCGGCGAATGTGCGTCCATACGTCTCGCGGAAACGACCCTGTGAACGCCGCCGCTTGGATCGAGGGGTTCCTCTCCGGCAGCGGCCTGTTGCTCATTCACGACGAAACGCTCTGGAATCTAATCGACCGATGGGTCGCGGAACTGAGTGTCGATCACTTCCAACCCGTGCTCCCTCTCTTACGGCGAACGTTCTCCACGTTTGCAGCGCCCGAGCGAAGACAGTTGGGTGAACGTGTCAAGCGAGGGGAACGGAGCACCCATATGGCGACCGACGCCGAGACTTCGCCATTCAACACCGAACGGGCGGAGCAAGTCCTGCCGATTCTTGCGAAAATCCTGGGTGTGGAGTGGCCGCTGTGATAGCAGAGGACGAACGACTGCGACGATGGCGTTTGATTCTAGGCGGCGCCGAGGCCGATGGAACCGCGGTCCGCTTGTCGGTTGACGATGTGCGGATCGACGATGCGCTCACGGCCCTTTACGACTCCGACCGCCAAGGCGGGCTGGGGAGTTCGTGCCCCAACGTGCCCCGGTGGCTCGGCGATATCCGGACTTACTTTCCATCCTCTGTTGTGCGGATCATGCAACGGGACGCACTTGAGCGTCTCAATCTCAACCGCATGCTCACCGAGCCGGAGCTTCTCGAAACCATGGAAGCCGATGTGTACTTGGTGGCCACGCTCCTTTCCCTCCGTGGGATCTTGCCCGCGAAGACCAAGGAAACTGCCCGCATTGTCGTTCGCCGCGTGGTCGACGACTTGCTGCGTAAGCTCGAAAACCCCATGCGCCAGGCCATCCTGGGCGCCTTGAACCGCTCGATTCGCAACCGCCGTCCGCGCTTCCGGGAAATCGACTGGTACCGCACTATTCGCGCCAACCTTAAGCACTACCAGCCGGAGTATCGAACGGTGATCCCGGAGCAGCGCATCGGCTTTGGCCGTAAGCGATCATCCCTGCGCGACGTAATTCTGTGCATCGATCAAAGCGGATCGATGGCCGCGTCCGTCGTATACTCCGGAGTGTTTGGTGCGGTCATGGCTTCTCTGCCCGCGATTCAGACGCGCCTGGTTGTGTTCGACACTTCAGTCGTCGACCTGAGTGACCAACTCGACGATCCGGTCGAGTTATTGTTCTCCACGCAGCTCGGCGGCGGGACGGACATCAACCGAGCGGTGGGTTACTGCCAGTCGCTGGTGCGGCGACCCACGGACACGATCTTCGTACTAATCAGTGATCTATTCGAGGGCGGTGTGGAGGAGGAGTTCCTCAAGCGAGCGGCTCTTCTTATCGCTTCCGGGGTACAACTTCTCGTCCTCTTGGCGCTAAGCGATGAAGGGGCGCCGTCCTTCAATCACGCCCTCGCCGCGCAACTCGCGACCCTCGGTGTGCCCGCGTTCGCTTGCACGCCGGATCTGTTTCCCGACTTGATGGCCGCGGCCATTCGATACGATGACATTGGAAGCTGGGCGACCGCTCGCGGTATCACCCCCAACCGCGCCGAGCCAACACCTTTTTCGTAGGCGGTCAGTTTATGATTCTCACGTTCCTCGACCTCCGGTGGCCTGGGGGGCTGGCCGAGTCATGCTGGGAAACGCCCTTCGATAGCATCGCGCCTGAGCAGGCCAACGGTTCACGTCCAGCCGACGCGGCTGGACATCACTCGTCATTCTTATCAACAAACTGCCCTGGGATGCGGAAAAACGAGGTCCACACGGAACCTGGGCGGCGCGAAAGTGGTACACTACCACATCGACGCTATGGCGAGGGAATCACGTGACCTATCATAAAACATTGTCCAATAATTACTTATGAATAGCGGGCGACCGGATTCGAACCGGCGACGTCCAGCTTGGGAAAACGCTGTTTGACTTGGACCGATTGGCTCCTAACGCCTTTGTTTACAGCAATTTAACGTGATTCGCGTTTTTCGCAAATCGTCGCATTCAATGGCGTTTATTCGCGTTTCTG
>ORJL011565865.1_pt1 | contig 12862 bp, 14 predicted proteins | sample 1779941 | NCBI WGS metagenome assembly ORJL01 (sample SAMEA104232317, study PRJEB22302) | groundwater metagenome | biome: forest; feature: aquifer; material: groundwater | place: USA | collected 2011-08-07 | depth 5.8 m
ACTCCGATCGCTCGGAAAAATCCCCCGAGGCCGGGTAACCACGTATAAAGGACTCGCCCGCATAGCGGGGAATCCGCGCGCCTACCGTGCGGCAGGCAATGCGGCGCACAAGAACCCGAATCCGGTCATTGTGCCGTGTCACCGTGTGGTGCGAAGTGACGGGCGTATCGGAGGATATGGAGGAGGGGTGAAGAAGAAGATTGTACTACTTGCGAAGGAGGGTGTGGTGGTGCGCAGCGGAAGGATAGATCTCAAACTATACGGATGGAAGATATGAAAAAACCGCCCCGAGGGGCGGTTTTCCTTATTCCTTTGCGTAGGCCACTATCTTTGCGAACACTTTCGGCTCGTTTTCCGCGAGATCCGCGAGCACCTTTCTGTCGAGTTTCACCTGTTTCTTCTTCAGTGCTCCCATAAGGACGCTATAACTCATCCCATTTGCCCGCGCTCCCGCGTTCATCTTGGTCTGCCACAAACGCCGGAAATCGCGCTTCTTCTTCTTGCGTCCCACGAACTGGCGGCTCAAGCTATGGAGCAATGCTTCCTTCGCAGCCCGTTCTTTCGTTTTCCTTCCCCACTTGAAACCCTTCGTGAGTTTCAGGATTTTCTCCCTCTTCTTATGGGCTATAGTGCCCCGTTTTACGCGTGTCATGGATTTGGTTTAGACGAATGCTTTGATGAACGACTTTTGCACGGCGAGTCCGCGCATGACCTTTTTCCGTTTCATCTGTGTGGTCGATTTATTCGCGCGCGAATGACCGAGCACCATGGCGCGGCGCATAAGCTTCCCCGTCTTCGTAATGCGTATTCTTTTTGAGACGCTGTTTTTCATGATGGTGTTATTTCTTCGCGATTTGTGCCACGAATCCTCTTCCTCCCGGTTTCGGCGGCATCGTCATCTGGTAGGGGACGGGAATCATCGCCATGAACTCTTTGAGTTTCTGGAGACCCCACTCCTTATTGCCCTTTTCCCTTCCTCGTAAGAACAAGCCGATTTCTATCTTGTGCCCCTCTGCGAGGAACTCCTCCACCTTCTTTATCTTCACTTGGAGATCGTTCTGGGCTGCACGGGGGGTGATGCGCACCTGCTTCAATTCCTTTGTTTTTTGCGCATGCCGCTTCTTTTTCTCCTCTTTCTCCTGCTGGTATCTGAATTTATCAAATCCTATTATTTTGGCAACCGGGGGGGTCGCCTGAGGAGCTATTTCGATGAGATCGAGGCCCCGCTCGCGCGCGGCCGCAAGCGCCGCATCCCGAGAGAGCACGCCGAGGTTTTCTCCCGTATCGGTGACTACGCGGAGCGATTCGGCTTTTATTTGATTATTGACTCTGTACTCGATGCGCTCATCATACCATAGGTTTTCAAAAAGTAAATAAAACCCCCGCATTTCAGTGCGAGGGGATGAATACCTTCTTCCGCGAGCGTTTTGAGAGGGCGGCGAGGGGGAGAAACTGAGCGCGATAGAGCCTTGCATCGATGAGGGAGAACGAAGTAAGCGATTCTTTTTTCCTATAATCCTCTATCTTTTGGGCTACGAGCCGTTTCGCATTCCGCGCATTTTTCGCCCGGAACGGCACGAATACACTTTTGGGTCGGTAGCGGAATACATTCCTTTTCCCCACTTTTTCGAAAAACGACTCGTCAATCAGGAGCTCGAGAGCGAACCTGACGAGTGGCGTGCGTGGCATAATAACCTCGCTGTCTGTATGGGTGAATAACTGTTTATGGTTATATACCGAATATGCAGCACATGCAAATAAAAGAGAAACCCCCGAATGTTCGAGGGTTCAAAATGGTTGAGCGCTTCACGTGCTCAGTAATAAAGGGCAAAGCCCAGTTGCATGACTGAATATGTTTTAGGACTGATATTAGTATACACAATGGACTTGACCGAGCAAGCTATATGATGTGGATAACTTTTTTACGCTATGACACGGCCCTCGCTGCTAGCGCAGGGAAGTGAATCGGAATATGTGCCGCATGTTCATCGGATTTATTCCTATATTCCGTAGTGACGATCGGAAAAGGCAGCGGAAGAGCGGGAAAAGAGATAATGTAGGAATAATGCGATATGTTACATATGAAACAAGTAGCAAAAGATGAATAAAATGCCCCGCGCATCGTGCGCGGGGTCTTTGTATCACTGTCGTGCGGTTTTCACCATATCTTCGGTGATTACCCCTTTCGATTCCGTCACTGCAATCTCGAGAACCTTAAGGTTCATCACGTGCTTGTTGCACGCGCCGATTTTCACCTGCACGCGGTCCGGTTCGAACTCGCGCCAATCGAGGCGCGCGCCCGTCGGGAAGAGCGAGACAACCCGTTCGCCGGCTTCCTTGCATTCCACGAATGCGGCGATGTTCTGGTGATATCCGGTCTCTCCGCCGCAGACGAAGCAGCCGGGAGTCACGTCCGTGCCGATACCGCGCGAACGGAAGAACTCACCTCCGCCTCCGGGACGGATATCGTGTTTCCCGTGGGCGGGGATACCCTTTCGCGGATGGTTCGTGAGTTCGGGATAGATCGTACTGTCTTCTCCGCCTATGCCGATAGAGGACTTCACGACACCGATCGAGAGGATGATGCATCCTTTCCCGCATTCGCCGCACTGCCAGAGTGAACTTCCGCGCACAGAGATAGGCGAAGTGCCCGAACGGAACCCGCAATGGGGACAGCCCCATTTCACGAATTCATCGAGTGCAACCGCGAAGATTTTATCCTGTGTCTTTGTTTCCATAACAACCCCTTTCAAAAGGAATGATGGATGGAATAAGTGAATGGTACTGGAAATAATAAACCACGGATGGTCCGTGGCTGTCAATCTATCCGCAGAAATCGTTTCTATTGAATCGACTCGAGTTTCCTGTAGCAGAAACCAAGAACAAAGTAGGACACGAGGAGTATCGCAATCTGTGCGAGCGCGGAGGAGGCGGAAGTCGAAACAATCGCACCACGGAGCACGAGCAGGGTATTCATATACCATGAGGCGAACAGCGAGAGTGTGCCGACGAGTGCGTGCGTATAGGAGGCGCGCACGGCTCCGGAGACGAGAAGCACGATGAAAGCGATGGAGCCCATGATGCCCGCGCGGAGCGATGTCTCCGCCACTTCGGGGTAAAAAGAAATAAAGACGAAATTGATGATGAATTGGAGGAGGACGAGTGCTGCTACCTCTCCCGCTATCTTTTTCTGCATATCTGCATTATACCATTCGCACGCGATAAAAACCCCCGCTACTGCGGGGGGTCGATCAATTTGTGCTCCGTTGCCTCTCTCACGGAAATGAAGACGGGATAGACCGTTTCACCAAGATTCGGGAAGCCGTTCCCGAGCCGCTTGGATTTCCATCCCATGCCGATGAATCCGCTCATGGTCGCATTCGCGATGAAGATTTCGTCCTCACAGCGTTCCGGATGATTGAAGAACTTCTTCCGTTCTTCTTCTTTCTCCATGCGAGCTTTTTCCTCCTCTTTCCGCCGGTTCTCGCGGATAGTGAGGTTGTGATTCACGGTAACAGCCCAGTCGATGAACGCCTTCTTCGAGCGGTCGAAGGCATCAGTGACCTTGGTGGCAAGCTCCTGGAGATGCTGTTTCTCTTCGGGCGTCCATTTGTCCGCGGTCGCGGCCTGTGCTATTTCCATCATGCTCTCATAATGCGTACGCTGTTCAGCGATGATCGCTTGGAGCTCCTCATATCTCCGTTCCTCGAGTTCCTTGTCTTCGCTAAGAACGATTGTCATACAATGACTCCTTCCTTCAAAAGGTGAGTGAATATGATGTGAACTAAACATACTATACTCCAATTTGAGATAAAAGTCAATTCATTTCCGCAAATAAAAACCCCGCATCATGCGGGGCGGAATCTACTTCTTCCATATATTAATGAGCAGGAATCGCAGGACCAATCCTCCTCCGAGGAGAGCCGTTCCGATCGAGAGCCACGAGGGGAACTGCTCGACGGAAAAGGAAATCCAGATCATGAGATAGACGATTGCCGCTCCGAGAATCGCCGCAAGCGATTTCAGGAGATTCAGAGCCATACCCGTTCCTTTCTCTTGGTGTGTGTGATCTTTCCGCACTATACGCCCGTATGCGGAAAAATAAAAGCCCCGCGTGATGCGGGGCCATCGTATCAGAATATGGATACGCTTTCGTCGTCCCTCATGGCGTTGTATGCCGAGAGTTCCGTTTCGAAGATGCGTGCGACTTCGTCGACTATGGCGCGGACTTCGCCGACCGTGCCGCGGAGACCCTGTACGCCCATGCGCGGATCGCCGTCTTCTGCCGCGATGAAGGTGAGCTCCTTGTCCGCACGGGAAAGCGTTATCATCACGCGCCCCGCAGTTACGAAGGAAAGCATCTTTACGCTGCCGAAGGTACCCGACATGCCGCGCTTCTCGGAGCGGTCGATGCGCGACCGGAGTCCCTTGTTATAGACCGCATCAGTGAAGCGCCGCGCAAGCTCCTCGAGGATATTACTTACCCCCTTGTATTCGGAGTCATTGCGGGCGATTCCGTCGAGAAGTTCGTGCGTCGAGAGTACGACGTTCTTGTCGAGACGAGTCCGTTTCACGAGGGCTTCCATGCCGCCTTTCATCTTGCTCGGTGCACAGTAGATGACGATGCGTTTCTCGACTGCAACGAGCTTACCGAAGCGCTTGGGTCCCGAGAGATCCCTTCCGTACTTGTACCACGCGGATCGGGAGAGCACGACGATATAGCGCACGAGATTCGGATCCTTGCCGAGAATATCCTTCACGTGCACGACGGACCTTCCGTCCGCGCCGCGTTCCTTGCTCGAAGTGCTTCCGATAATCTCATGATTCGGTCCGTGCACGAAGATACGTTCGATCTTCGTCCCGATCCACTTCTCGTCCTCGCGGGTCATATAGGAATGTTCTCCGTTCAGATAGTCGCCGTGGAAGTAGAGAAGCGTCTCATCGATGCGTGCGACGCGTATGGATACGAGCCGCGGCACGTCCTGCTTCAGCGCGTAATAGTCGTCCGAAGCGAGCAGCGCGTCGATCGAGGGATATCGTTTGGTGAATTCCGCGATTTGCGGTTTAGTGAGCCAATCCATGTGTCCTCCTTGCGGCATTCCGCCGCAACAAGCGAATCCGGCATTCCGCCATTGGATTCTGATGAATTAATAGTGATTTAGTTGGAAATGAACAGCGCGGCTATTCTGCGATATTTTAATCAATAAGTCAACCAAAAACCGCCGGTAGGGCGGTTTTTTCCATCGGTGGAGATGACCGGAGTTGAACCGGTGTCCAAAGAGCTTCTCATAAACCGTCTACAAGCTTAGTTCTCGAAAGAGAGCGGAATGGTTCGTGATTGAACGTCGCCCTACTGAACCACTCGGGCGCCGCGAGTCCCAGATATTACACCAGCGACCCCCTATGAGACCTCGGGGACTGATGCCCCACTATAAATAGCGGGGGACACCCGCGTTACGCCGCGAAGGCGAACGAGGGCGCTGCAACACGATGGTTGGCAGTTATAAGTTTTGATCGGTTGACGAGACGATCGGCTCGGCCTGCAAATTCATGAGTCGGTACTTTGTCAAAGCCCAACATCCCCAGATTGTCGAAGAGCTACGAGAGCCGCTCGCGCACCTCGCGCGCCATCTCCCGTTTCTTGATCGCTTCGCGCTTATCAGCTTTCTTCCGCCCCTTACCGAGGCCGAATTCCACCTTCACGAAGCCGCGAATATTATACGATTTAAGAGGCACGAGCGTCAACCCCTCGTTCATTTTCCCCTCGAGTCGTGCGATTTCCTCGCGCTTCAGAAGCAGGCGGCGCGTGCGCACCGGGTCATATCCTTGGGGCGCGTTCTTCATCTGGAAGGGGTGTATGGTAGCGCCTACGAGATAGGCTTCGCCGCCGCGTATTATGGCGCGGCTTCCGGTCAGATCAAAGCGGCCGAGTTTCACCGACTTCGCCTCGAACCCGAGAAGCTCGATGCCCGCCACGACGGTCTCGAGTATCTCGTAATTGAAGTATGCCTTTTTATTGACAGAAAACGGCTCCATGCGTACTTTTAAAGTAGCATTTTCATACTTTGCATGGAAAGGAGCAATCCTTATGACACACGTCGTAGAAGGTCTGCCGCACATCATGCGCCTCAAGCTTTCGAGCGCCGAAGACGCCGCAGTCGGACGGGCGCTCCGTGCACGGGAGAACGCATACGCGCCCTACAGCAAGTATAAAGTGGGCGCCGCAGTGGTCTCGAAGAGGGGCAATATTTATGTCGGCGTGAACGCCGAGAATCACATTTTCGTCGTGCCGCACGCCGAGCTGAACGCCTGCGCCGCGATGGTCGCGGATGGCGAATACGAATTCACGACGCTCGTGTGCGCCGCGGAAAACGGCGGCATCCCGTGCGGATTCTGCCTCCAAGCGACCCGCGAGTGGGCGGGGAGAGACCTCTCTAAGGTCTTCGTAATAGGTGTTGGCATCCGGGACCCCTATACCGTCATCCGGTGCACGTTCGCCGAAGCGATGCAGGTCATCGATGCGTTCGGTCCCGAACATATGGAGACGGCATTCCCCGAAATCTCCGCGTACCGTCCGCATGCATGAAAGAAGAAGCACATCCGAGCCCCGCATTATGCGGGGCTTTCTTATTCGCCCCCCGTTTGTTTTAATGGAGTCATGCGGGAGAAGATACTGAATGCACTGAAAAAAGAGATTCCCGAGGCGATCGATATCGCTCTCACGGTGCCCGACAACGACGCATTCGGCCACTACAGCACCAATGTGGCGTTTCAGCTCGCGCGTATGAGGAAGCAGTCGCCCCAAGCGGCGGCCGAGGCGCTCTGCCGCGCACTTTCGGGAAATCCGCTTTTTTCCGGTGTCGACGTCGCGGGAGGAGGATTCCTCAATTTCACGCTTGCGCCGCGCGTTTTCACCGACGAATTGAAGGTTATTTTAAAAAAGAAAGGAAAGTACGGCATTACGAAGCCGCGGCTTTTCGGTGCAAAAAAGATACAGATTGAATTCATTTCCGCGAATCCGACCGGGCCGCTCACGCTCGCGAATGGCCGTGGCGGGTTCCTGGGCGATGCGCTTGCCAGCATACTCGAGGCTGCGGGGAATAAGGTGGAACGCGAATATTATGTGAACGACACAGGGAACCAGGTGCGGACGCTCGGCAAATCCATCCTTGCCGCGGCAGGCATCATTCCTTACGAGGAGACCTTCTATCAAGGCGACTACATTAAAGAATGGGCGGACGGACACAAAGAGTCGGTTGCCGAGCACAAGGAGAACCCTGAGCGTCTCGGCGAAAAAGCGGCGGAGTATTTTCTTAGCCTCATTAAAAAGACGGTGGAGGAGAAGTCCGGCATCCGTTTCGACCGCTACACGTCCGAGCGAAACGACATCCATGCGAGAGGGTTCACGGACAAAGCACTCGCGCTGTTCAAGAAGAATAAAGCGACCTACGAGCAGGACGGGGCGGTGTGGCTCGCGACGACGCGCTTCGGAGACGATAAGGACCGCGTACTCGTGACGAGCGAAAAACAACCGACCTATTTCCTTGCCGATGCGGGACACTACCTCGAAACGAAGAAGCGGGGATTCGCGGCGAAGATAAACATACTGGGACCGGACCATTACGGGTACATGCGCCGCATTCAGGCGGCGGCCGGCATTGTAGGCCTCTCCGAATCGAAAGTCATCATCACGCAGGCGGTGCGTCTCATGCAGAACGGCGAAGAGGTGAAGATGTCGAAGCGGCGCGGTTCATTCGTCACATTCGAGGAGCTGGTGGACGAGATAGGCATGGATTCGGCGCGCTTCTTCTTCCTCATGATTTCCCCCGACACGCATATGGACTTCGATCTCGGACTCGCGAAGGACCGCTCTCTCAAAAACCCGGTGTTCTATGCGCAGTACGCGTATGTGCGCGCGCTGAACATACTGAAGAAAACGGAACACGCGAAGGGGAAGCCCGATCTTTCGCTCCTTGCGACGAAGGAGGATGAGCGCCTCATGAAACTTCTCGCGGAATTTCCTGATACATTAGCGGACACGGCGCGCGATTATGCCGTGCACCGCATGACGCGCTACGCGCTCGAGTCAGCAAAGGCGTTCCATGCATTCTATGAAAAGGAGCGGGTGGAAGGGGAGAAAGAGGAGATACTCCTCGCCCGCCGCGCGCTTGTCGAAGCGACCCATACCGTACTCGGCACGCTTTTCTCGCTTCTCGGCGTTTCTCTTCCCGAGCGGATGTAACATCATCTCTTTTCCGCGTCCTTTTGAAAAAGGCGCCCATTTTCATTACAATGAACCAATATGCTGAAAGACGGCGAATCCTTCTCGCTCCCGCGCGTCGAGGCGAACATACTCTCGTTTTGGAAGAAACACGGTATTTTCAAGCAGACGCTTGAAAAAAACCGCCCCAAGAATCCGAACGCCAAAAACAAGAAATTCGTATTCTACGAAGGCCCCCCCACGGCGAACGGACGTCCCGGTATCCACCATGTTCTCGCCCGCTCCTTCAAGGACGCTATTCCCCGCTACAAGACGATGCGCGGCTATTTCGTGCCGAGGAAAGGGGGATGGGATACGCACGGGCTTCCTGTGGAGCTCGAAGTGGAAAAACAGCTCGGTCTCAAATCAAAAAAGGAAATCGAGAAGTACGGCGTCGCGTCTTTCAACGCGAAGTGCAGGGAGTCGGTATGGAAATACAAGGACGAGTGGGAGAAGCTTACGGAGCGCATGGGATTCTGGATCGATCTCGATAACCCGTATGTGACGTACGAGAACGAGTATATGGAATCGCTCTGGTGGATATTCTCGGAAGTCGAGAAGAAAAAACTGCTCTATAAAGGGCATAAGGTGGTGCCGTGGTGCACGCGCTGCGGAACCGCGCTTTCTTCGCATGAACTCGCACAGGGTTATAAGGAAACCGAAGACACCTCGGTCTATGTCAAATTCAAAGTGAAGAAAGGGGAAAAGATAGGAAAATCGTTCGTTGCCGATAATGCGACCTACATCCTCTCATGGACCACGACACCCTGGACGCTTCCGGGCAATGTCGCGCTCGCGGTCGGAGAAAAAATCGATTACGCGTTCGTAGAGGCAGGCGAGGGGAAGAAAAAAGAAACATACATCCTCGCGGAATCGCGCCTTAACGTTCTTGAAGGGTACCGTCACACCGAATACAAGGCAAAAGGAAAAGAACTTGTAGGCGTGTCCTACGAACCGCTTTTCCCCGTCGCCGCATTCACGAGCGGTTCGGCGAAGGAGAGGTCTTACAAAGTGTATCCTGCCGATTTTGTGAGTACTGAGGACGGCACCGGCGTCGTGCATACCGCGGTCATGTACGGAGAGGACGACTACAATCTCGGACGGAAAGTGGGATTGCCCGAAGTACACACCGTAGACGAACAGGGAAAATTCACGGATGGCGTGCCGCAGTTCGCGGGCATGTATGTGAAGGCGAAGGATACCGAAGAGGCGATACTGAAAGCACTCGAAGAGAAGGGGTTCCTCCTGAAAAAAGAGCTCTATACGCACGAATATCCCTTCTGCTGGCGATGCAGCTCGCCGCTTCTCTATTACGCACGGCATTCGTGGTTCATCGAAATGAGCAAGCTTCGCGCCACACTAGAGAAGGAGAACGAGCGCATCCATTGGATTCCCGATCATTTGCGTGACGGCAGATTCGGCGAATGGGTGCGTGAGGTGAAGGATTGGGCGATTTCGCGCGAGCGGTACTGGGGCACGCCGCTGCCCATTTGGGAATGCACCGAGTGCAAGAGCATCCATGCCATAGGGAGCGTGGATGAGCTGGAGCGCATGCAGACGAAGAGCGGAAACCGCTATATCCTCATGCGCCACGGCGAGGCGGAGAGTAATGCGAATAATTTCGTTTCTTCCTGGCCCGAAAAGAAAAAAGTGCACCTCACCGCGGAGGGGGAAAAGGAAGTGGAACACACCGCGAAGAATCTTGCGAAGGAGAAGATCGATATCATTTTTGCGTCCGATCTCACACGCGCGAAAGAAACAGCAAACATACTCGGTAAGAAGCTCAATATTTCCGTCATTCATGATGAGCGACTTCGGGAAACCGGAACAGGGAATCTAAATGAAGGACTTGTGGGAGAATATGAGCGCTTTTTCGGTTCTATCAATGAGCGCTTTACACGCGCTCCTGAAGGGGGGGAGACGCTCACCGAAGTAAGGACGCGTGCGGCACGAGTCATTATCGATCTCGAAAAGAAATATAAGGACAAGACAATACTCATTGTGAGTCACGATGATACGCTTTGGATGCTGGAAAGCGTAATGCGGGGATGGCTTCCCGCACAATCAGAGGAAGAGAAGAAGAAACGTGGAGGTTCCGCATTCCATACCGGCGAGGCGCGTGAAACGGCGTTTCGCATGGTACCGCGCGACGAGACGGGTTCGTTCGATATGCACAAGCCATATATCGATTCCGTTCTGTTCCCGTGCAAGAAGTGCGGGAGCGCGATGAAGCGCATTCCCGAAGTCGCGGACGTGTGGTTCGACTCGGGCGCTATGCCGTTCGCACAGGCGCATTATCCTTTCGAGAAACACGGTGCGAAGGAACAGATGTTCGATTTCCCTGCCGATTATATTTCCGAGGGCATCGATCAGACGCGCGGGTGGTTCTACACGCTGCTCGCGGTTTCTTCGCTTCTCGGCCGCCCTGCGCCGTTCAAGAACGTTATTTCCCTCGGACTCGTGCTCGACAAGAACGGACAGAAGATGTCGAAATCCAAAGGGAACATCGTGAGTCCCTGGGATATGATAGAGAAATACGGCGTCGATGTGGTGCGCTGGTACTTCTACACCGTGAATCCCCCGGGCGAAGCGAAGCGCTTCGACGAGGCGGAACTCGGCAAGGTATCGCGCCAGTTCTTCACGCTCGCGTACAACTCGTTCGTATTCTTCGACCTCTACGGCGACAAACGCGCTATCGGGAAGCCCATTCCGAAGAAACTCCATCCGCTCGACGAATGGATCCTTTCGCGCCTGAACGACACGATAGGCGCCGCGACCGAATATCTCGACGCGTACGAAGTGGGAGACGCGGCACGGGCGATCGAATCGTTCGTGGACGACCTTTCGCGCTGGTATATCCGCCGTTCACGGCGCCGTCTCCAGAAGCCGAATTCGCCGAAGGAGCTCGAAGAGGTATCGCGCGTCTATAGCCACGTGCTGCTTACGCTCGCAAAGCTTCTCGCTCCCTTCACGCCGTTCTTCGCGGAGGCGCTCTATAAGGCACTCGTATCCGCAGAAGGGGCATCAGTCCATCTCGAAGAATGGCCGAAGACCGACGGGAAACGCATCCAGCGTCCTTTGGAAGAAGGGATGAGCGAGGTGCGGGCGCTCGCGAGCGTCGCGCTCGCCAAGCGCGCGGAGAAGGCGATCAAGGTGCGCCAGCCGCTCGCCGCGCTCAAGGTGAAGCACCTTGCACTCAAAGGGAAGACCGAACTGCTTTCCATACTGAAGGAAGAAATCAACGTGAAGGAAATCGTATTCGATAAGACATTCACGGAGGAAGTCGAATTGGATACGGTAGTCACGCATGAATTGCAGGAAGAGGGATGGTTCCGAGAACTCGCCCGTTTCGTGCAGGACCTTCGCCAGGATGCCGGGCTTTCGCCTAAGGACGCGATCGTGCTCCATGCCGCCCTTTCTCCCGAACTCACTCATGTGCTCCAAACGAACGAAGACCAGATGAAGCGCGATGTGAATGCGAAAGTCATCGAATACAAACGCGTGGCGCATTTCAATGCGGAACTCACGACAAAACTCGAGGGTCAGGATGTCTGGCTTGCCGTCCGCAAGAAGGAATAGTAGAGTGGGGGAAGAACATCATTCACTAATAGGAAAGGAGGGCTTATGCTCTCGCTTGTTCTTTCTCTTATTCTTTTTATCATCGGTATCATCCTCTCGGCTTCCGGAGGCAAGGAATTCTGGAGACTGTGGAAGACCCGCAACAGCGACGAACAGGGACCGGCCGAATACATGCTCGCATTCGTATTCGCACTCATCCTTTTTCTCGTCGGTGTAGGCTGTCTCATCGCATTCGCCATCTGGGGGGACGTTTCGTTCTTCTTCGGACCTTCCCACGGACCGTAAAGTTTCCCGCACAGAAATACAAATGCCGCTCGTTCGAGCGGCATTGTTCTTTTATATAGTAAGCCCCGTTTTTATTTTCGCTTCGGCGAGTTTCTTTTCCGCCCGCTCGTTCGCTTTCTTATTCCCCTTTGCGAGCGTTTCTTTCACGGACGAGATGCTGTTAGCCAACGCCTTTTTCTTTTCCTGAAACGGACAAAACATCCCGCCCCCCTCGTCGGAAAGCCCCTTTTTAAAATCCGCGTATCCTTTCCCTTCGTATTCATCCACGATATGCGGAATGGTTTGGCCGCTTACTGCGGAATAGAGGAGGAGCAGGTTCGCGATGGCGGGCCGTTTTTCTTCGTCATAGGCGATAGTGCCCTCCGAATCGGTCACCGCACTCATGATTTTCTTTCTCATTACTGCCGGTTCGTCGTCTATGAAGACGCATCCCGCAGGGCTCGATTTCGACATTTTCTTCGAGGGGTCGTCGAGACTCATGAGGCGGGGGACTTCGGTCATGACGGGTTGCGGCTCGATGAATATCTTTCCGAATTTCTTGTTGAATTGGCGGGCGAGCGTCCGCGCGAGTTCGAGGTGCTGGAGCTGGTCGTGGCCGACCGGTACCGCTTTCGCACCGTAGAGCAGGATGTCCGCCGCCATGAGGACGGGATAGCTGAAAAGACCCACATTTATGTTTTCCGGTTCATTTTCCGATTTGTCCTTGAACTGCGTCATACGGCGGAGTTCGCCGAACGG
>ORJL010968428.1_pt1 | contig 12858 bp, 12 predicted proteins | sample 1779941 | NCBI WGS metagenome assembly ORJL01 (sample SAMEA104232317, study PRJEB22302) | groundwater metagenome | biome: forest; feature: aquifer; material: groundwater | place: USA | collected 2011-08-07 | depth 5.8 m
CACCACCTTGCCGGGCACCGGCGCGGGAGCGGCGACGGCCGCGGCGCCGAGGTAGCGCGCCGCCCAGGCCGCGAGCATGCTGCCGGCGAAGAGCGCGTCCTCGCGCCGCGACAGCATGTGGTCGGCCGGATCGAGGGAAATGAAACTTCTCGGATGCCTGGCCGCGGAAAAGATCTGCGTCGCGTTGTCGATGCCGACGACCGTGTCGCGCGGCGAATGCATGACCAGAAGCGCCTTGCCCATGCGGGCGACGTCCTCCCCGAGCTTGCTGCCGGAGATGTCCTCCAGGAACTCCCTGCGTACCCGGAAGGGGGCTCCGCCGATATCGACCTCGGCCTCGCCATCGCGCTCGACGGCCGCCCTGTCCTTGACCAGGTGCAACACGTGGGCGGGGTCGAAAGGCGAACCCATCGTCGCCACCGCGACCGCCTCGGGCACCCGCCGCGCAGCGGCGAGGACCGCGCTGCCGCCCAGGCTGTGGCCGACCAGGATCGAAGGCGCGCTGTAGTGCTGCCGCAGGTAGTCCGCGGCGGAAACGAGATCCTCCACGTTCGAGGAGAAATTGGTACTGGCGAAATCCCCGCCACTGCCACCCAGTCCGGTGAAATCGAAGCGCAGCACCGCGATTCCGCGCTCGGCCAGCGCGGCGCTGACATAGGTCGTGGCCTTGGTTTCCTTGGAGCAGGTGAAGCAATGCGCAAACAGAGCGTATGCGATCGGAGCCGCGGCGGGCGGCAAGTCCAGGCGAGCAGCGAGCATGGCGCCGCGGGCGCCGGGAAAGGAAAGCGAAATCGTCTGTGCAGGCATGGCGGCTTCCTCCAGGCTCAAGACCCGGTTCGGGCAAGTGTGGCGTGCATCGACTTCTTCATTCCCGCCTTCCTCGGCTCGATACTCCTGCCTCGGAACAGAGGTTCAGATCGAAATTTCACCGGCCACCCGTATTGTCGCGATCCGCTCGTTTCGCCCGCCATCCTTCATCTTTCGGCGCAGACATCGCCGGCACACTCGATGCGAGGAATTCTACCGCCCGCCCACTGCATGAGCAGCATTGCGGTTGCGACGCTTCCTCGTCGGCGTTGGCTTTCGAGTTGAGTTCAACTGGCCGCGTTTTCGCGCCGCGCCCGCTTGAGCTGCATGGCATGCGCAGGCCCAGCAGCGGGACCGGAAGCCGCGATTTTCTCTGCCCTCATGCGGCGTATCGGGATTCCGCTCATCGCATACCGGACGCCGGGGCGCAATATATCCCGCGCTTGATGCGACGCGTCTTCAGCTATTGCTTAGTCGCCCGAGCCTTCGGTTTCTTACGCGAATAGCTGAGATTCGGGCGACTCGCATCAATTAACCTGCAGGGGCCGTAGCGCGGGCGGTCCGTGCGCCATTCGGTCGACCGGCGCCTTGCGCAAGCGGAGTGCATCTTGTAGCCTACGCAAAGGAAGGCTGCGAAGCGGAGGGCGCTGATGAGCGTCCGTGGCGCAAAGAACCTTCGGCACCACCCACCAATCTCGGAAGAGGCTTTAATGTCACGAGCCGTCACGCGTTCGGCCATCGCACTGGGCGCGGCGCTTGCGCTGTCTTCCGCCGCGATCGCGGCCGAGGAGCTCAAACTTGCACATTTCATGTCGCCGCGGCACGTGTACCACACCGCCGTGATGGTGCCGTGGGGCGAAGAGATCGCGCGTGCGACCAACAACCGCCTCACCGTCAAGATCTACCCGGGCTCACAGCTTGGCGGCAAGCCGCCCACGCAGTACAAGCTTGCCGTCGACGGCATCACCGACATCGCCTTCGGGGTGCAGGGCTTCACGTCCTCCGTGTTTCCGCGCACCACGCTCACCGAACTTCCCGATTTCGGAACAACGCCGGTGATTTCGACCGAGCGCCTGTGGAGCGTTTTTCCGAAGTACTTGAGCGAAGATTACAAGGAGGTCAAAGTACTCGCGCTGTGGTCTTCTGAAGGGCCGATCATCATCAGCAAGACGAAAGCCGTGCGCCGGCTCGAGGACCTCAAGGGCATGAAGGTGCGCACCCCTTCCTCGATGCAGTCGAAGGTGTTGCAGGCGCTCGGCGCCGTTCCGGTGGACATGGTGGTTACCGAGATGTACAACGCGCTCGATCGGGGCGTGGTGGATGCGTTGTGGGTGCCGCCTTCCACGATCCTCGACTTCAAGGTGATGGAAATCGGCAAGTTCTACACCATTGGCATACCGCAGACGCGCTCGCCGTTCTTCATAGTGATGAACAAGGGCAAGTACGACGCACTCGCCCCTGATCTCAGGAAGGTGATTGACGATACGACAGGGAAGGCGCTGGGCGTCAAGGCCACCCGCGCCCTGGAGAACCGCGCCGAGGAGGCGTGGAAGGCGGTGCGCAGCACGCCCGGGACCGAAATCATCACTCTGGCCCCGGCCGAGCAGCAGCGCTGGCGCGCGGCTCTGGCGCCGATGGTCGAGACCGCAATTACGGAGGCCGACAAGGCCGGCGTCCACGCGCGCGACATGCTCAGGGCGGCGGGCTATCTCAAGTAGCCTGCGGCGGGGCGCCGTTTGACTTCGCGTGCTCCGTCCGCCGGGGCGGGTCCGATCGAGCGGGCGATCGCCGCGGTATCGCGCCGGGTCGCCGAGGTCGGCGGCATCGTCATTCTGATGATGATGCTCGTCGACGTGGTCGATGTCGTTCTGCGCTACGTTTTCAGCGCGCCGCTCTCCGGAGCGTACGAGCTGATTCAGCTGGGCATGGTGCTCGTGGTCTACTGCGGCCTGGCCTGGTGCGGCCTGGTCGGCGGGCACGTGGCGATCAATTTCGTCGGACCGCTCCTCGACCGGCCACGCGCGCGCGGCTTGAACGCGCTGGTGCATTGCCTGGGCGCGGGGTTGTTCGCCGTCATCGCCTGGCGCTCCGGTGTGGAGGCGCAGAAATACTTCGCCAGCGGCGAGACGACCAACCTGCTCAAGGCCCCGATGTACCCGTTCTTCGCCGCGACTGCAGCCGGCGCCCTGCTCTACGCGATCGTCCTGGGCTTGCTTTGCGTTAGGGCACTGCGCGCCGGCGGCAAGTCCGGCGGCCCGGGCGAATGACGCCCACGGCAATCGGTATTGTCGGGCTGGCCGCGCTGTTCGCGCTGCTGGGCGTGCGCATGCCCGTGGGGATCGCCATACTGCTGGTGGGCGTGACGGGCTTCGGCGTGCTCACCGGCTGGGCCCCGGCGCTGGCGACGCTCGGGGCGATGCCGTTCGAGTACAGCCGCAGCGTCGACCTCGCGGTCATTCCGCTGTTCGTTTTCATGGGGAACCTCTGCGGCGCGAGCGGCGCAAGCGGCGACCTCTACCGCCTGGCGTACGCTTGGGTCGGCCACTGGCGCGGCGGGCTTGCATCGGCGACGGTGGTCGCGTGCTCGGGCTTCGCCGCAGTGTCCGGCTCGAGCCTTGCCACGGCGGTCACGATCGGCAAGGTTGCGCTGCCGGAGATGCAACGCTATGGATACGACGCCCGCCTTGCCACGGGCTGCGTGGCAGCCGGCGGGACGCTAGGCATTCTGATTCCCCCGTCGACAGGCTTCATTGTCTATGCACTGCTCACCGAGCAGTCCATCGGCAGGCTGTTTCTCGCCGGTGTCGTGCCGGGCTTGCTGCTTTCGGCCCTGTTCGTCCTTGCGATCGTCGTTATCACCTGGATGCGGCCCGAGTACGGTCCGCCCGGCGTGCGCGCCGCGTGGGGCGCGCGCATTCGCGCCCTTTACGAGGCCTCGGGCATTCTCGCAATCGCGTTGATCTCGATCGGCGGCATCTACGCCGGGATATTCACCACCACGGAGGCGGCTTCGGTCGGGGCGTTTCTTGCGCTGGTGTTCACTGCCTGGCGCTGTTTTCGGCGGAGCAGGGGGCCGATGCAGGCGATCCGGCAGCTGACCACGACGACGCGCGGCGCGCTGCTCGATACGATGCGCGTGACGGCGATGGTGTTTCTCATCCTGATCGGGGCGCAGGTATTCTCTCCATTCATTGCCTTGACCCAGATCCCTTCCGATCTCGCGGGCACTCTCCAGAGCCTGAGCCTTCCATCGATCGCGGTCGTCGTTGTCTTGCTGCTGGTCTACGTCATCCTGGGCATGTTCATGGAAGGATTTTCCATGATGGTGCTGACATTGCCGATCGTGTTCCCCATCGTGGCGCAGCTCGGCTTCGATCCAATCTGGTTCGGTGTCGTCATGGTCATCGTGCTCGAGATGGGCCTGATCACGCCGCCGGTGGGGATGAACGTGTACGTGGTGAAGGGCGTGGCCGGCGACGTACCCATGCGGCAGATATTTGTCGGGATCCTGCCATTCCTAGCGGCGATGGTCATCTGCGTCGCCCTGCTGCTCGCCTTTCCGAAGATTGCACTGTGGCTTCCGGCAACCATGGTCCGGTAGGCTAAGAGCCGCCTCTGGCATCGCAGAGGCGCTGAAACTTCGTGCGACGGCAGCTTTCGTCCCTGCCGGTCCGCGGTTCCCGCGTCTGAAAGAAAAAACGGCTTGGTACGACTAATGAGTGCCGACCGGCCCGTTTCGCCGGGGAATCCGCCTTTCCGCAAGTCGTCAATATCGCCAAAGGAGTCGCAAAATGCCAATCACTGCGGGATCCGTCCTGCGACGCGTGCTCGTCGCGGTCGCGTTGCTTTTTGCATGGGCTTTGGCCCAGGCGGCAGGCCAACAGCCCTTTGACGCCAGGGCGTTTCAGGCAGCCCAGGCGTCCGGCAGACCGATCCTGGTGGAGATTCACGCCGACTGGTGTCCTACCTGCAAGGCGCAAGTCCCGGTTCTCGATAAGCTGTCGAGCGAGCCGGACTTCGCGAATCTGGCCCGATTCCGGGTCGATTTCGATACCCAGAAGGGCGTCGTGAAACAATTCGGCGCAAGGGTGCAGAGCACGCTGATCCTGTTCAAGGGCAGGGCGGAGCTGGCGCGCTCGGTCGGCGAAACCAGCGAAGACAAGATCCGGGCCATGCTGAACAAAGCGATCTAGCGAGGGGGCACGCATCCGATGGGAACGATCCTCCTCGGGCTTCTCGCGGGCGCGCTCACCACGTTGTCGCCCTGCGTCCTGCCCATCCTCCCCATCGTGTTGCTGGGTGCGATGGACCAGCATCGCCTCGGTCCGGTTGCCTTGGCCGCCGGCATGGTGACCACGTTTACCGGGCTTGGAATACTGCTTTCGGGGGCCGGCTGGACGCTGGATTTGCCCGGCGACGCCGTCCGCGTCGGCGCGGCCGGTCTGATGGTTCTGTTCGGCGTGGTGCTCCTGAGCGCCGTGCTGCAGCACCGGTTCGCCTCGCTCGCGTCGCCCGTCACCGATCGACTCAACCGCATTCTGGAGCGCTTTACGCCGAATGGACTCGGCGGCCAATTTGCGCTGGGCGCGCTGCTCGGGGCCGTGTGGACGCCCTGCTCGGGGCCGACGCTTGGCACCGCAGTGTCCCTCGCAGCCAGCAGTCAGACGATTGCGAAGGCGGCCGCCATCATGCTTTTCTTCGGCGTCGGCACCTCGTTGCCGCTCATGGCGATCGCCTACGGGTCCAGGCAATCGCTCCGGTCGCGGCGCGATCTGTATATGCGAATCGGCCATGTAGCAAAGCCTCTGCTGGGGGTAGTCATGCTGGCGCTCGGGTTGCTCGTGCTCCTGGGTCTGGACAAGATGATCGAAGCCGCGTTTGTCGCTTCCATGCCCGGCTGGCTTGTCGGCATCACGACCCGGTACTGATGGCGCGCGGCACTTCTCATCCCGGGCAACTTGGCCGCGCGACCCGAACGCACGCATCCGATCATGAAAGACAAGCGGCCCGCGCTCCGGATCGTCGGCATGGGCGGTGAGACGCAGTACAACGAGCCGGACGTCGGGGCATGAGGTTGTCGTTTTCGACGGCGGATCGAGCCCCGGTGCGACAAATCCGGCCCGTGCCGGCGCATCGGGTCCGCAGCTACGATGGCGAACGAGGCTAGTGTGCAGTCGCGGGTGGCCGTGTTTGCGAAGGCCCCTGTTCCTGGCACCGTCAAGACCCGCCTCATTTCCGTACTCGGCGCCGACGGCGCGGCGGCGCTGCATCGCGCGCTCGTGGAACGCGCGATCGGGTGCGCGGTCGCTGCCGACATTGGGACGGTGGAGCTCTGGTGCGCGCCAACCGCGGAGCACCCATTTTTCCGCGAGTGATGTCCCGACGATGACTCGAGAATACCTGCATGCACCGATCACCGCGCTCGCCGAAGGCGGCGACGCGGTGATCGGTCCTGCCGAAGACGGCGGCTATGCGTTGATCGGCCTCTCCCGGCTGGTACCTGAACTATTCGATGGTGTCGATTGGGGAGGGCCAGGCGTCATGCGGGTCACACGCTCGCGCATCGAGCGCCTGGGCTGGCGATACTCGGAATTACCTGTCCTGTGGGATGTGGACCGGCCAGAGGATCTCTCGCGGCCCGGCATTCCGCAGGTCGACGTGCCGCATGTCAGCGTCAGCTGGGCTCCCTCGGCAGGCACTGCCGCGCCGAGGTATTGAAACGCCTCGGCGAGCGTTCCGCCCCGGGTCTGGACATCGCGCCGGTCGCTCGGGGCGGTTTGCCGCCTACTGCGGCACGATTGCCGAACTGATCGGTGGTGATTACTCCTGGCGGCGGCGCCATATCGACTTCGAGGGCCGCGCGGCCTCCCCGGCGCGCGCCGGCCGGAAACTTCTGCGAGGAATGAACCGATGGGCCTCGGATGGGCCATCGGGCGGCGAGCCAGTTGCAGAACGGCTCGCGGCTTGGTCGCCATTCAGGACCAAGCTTGCGCCTGAGCCGTTGTGGACGCGGCGTGAACAGTGAGTTGCCACGGGGAGACGCAATGTCTCGTTGGCTCAAAGGACTAATGGGCATCGGGGCGGGATTTGAAGGCTAACTCGATCACGACACCCGAGTTCGACAAACCCTTTGAGTGGAGATCATCAACATGAAACGCAGATTCGGAATCATCGCGATCGCAGCTCTGAGCACCTTGGCGCTCTCGCAACTCGCGGCGGCGGAATCCTATGACTTCTGGACCGCCAGCACGCCGAAGCGTGCCGAGAGCCAAGCCGTTTCGCCCAAGGCGCCGCCTATCGGAAACGGAGCAACGTGGGAGGAGTACAACGAGGTGACGGCCGTTTGGCCCAAGCGCGCCGATGCCACGGCGGCGGCGCCGCAACCGGCACCGGCCGCAGCCAGCGGCGAATGGGAAGAGTATAACGAGGTAACGGCCGTCTGGCCTAAGCGGGTCGTTTCTCCGCAATCAATCGCCAATCCGCGATCCCCGGTCGGCGGAATCACCTACCACGACGCGTCCAGCTACAACAGGGTCATCGATCTGGCGCCGCTGTGACGGATTGGTCGTGGCGCCCGGCGGCCCCGTCGTTCCGCCGGGTCGCCGCGCACCATGAGCCCTCGCACGGGTCAGCTGGATTGGACCGACCCTGGCGCTCCCGGGTCGCACGCGCTTCGCGTAGGCGTGGCCAGCGCCCCGAGCCAATGGTCCCAATATGGGTCGGGGCCATATTTCTCTCCAAGAAAATCAGTAAAGGCGCGCGCCTTGGGCGCGAGATATTTCCTGCTCGGGTAGATGGCGAAAATGGAGGATGGTTGGAGGAGGTACTCATTGAGAACCGTGCGCAGTCGGCCTGCCGCGAGGTCTTCCCCAATCAGAAAAGTCGGCATCGCCGCCAACCCTGCACCGTTGAGTGCCGCAGCGCGCAGCATCTCACCGCTGTTCGTGGCAATGCTGCCGCTGATCCTGGCGACATGGCGCTGCCCCTGCGAACACGCGAAAATCCAATCGGCGCCCGACGGCGAAGCGTTGTGAACCAGGCACTCATGGCGAGCGAGGTCCCCGGGCGTCAAGGGCTCCGAATGCCCCGCAAGGTAGGAGGGCGCACCGCAAACGACATACCGACAGGGCGCAAGCCTCCGCGCAACTAGGGACGACTCGGGCAGCTCCGCGGCGATTCGGATTGCGATGTCGTATCCCTCTTCTATCAGGTCGACAACCCGATCCGTGAGCGATACGTCCAGCTTGACCTTTGGATATTTGCCGATGAATTCCGCAACGAACGGCGCGATGTGAGCGGTGGCAAAAGAGTGAGGTGCGTTGAGGCGCAGCGTTCCGCACGGGATCGCGCCCGATTGAGTCACTTCACGCTCGGCCTGTTCCAGATCACCCAAAATTTGGGTGCAACGCCCGTAGTACCGCGACCCCGCCTCGGTGAGATGGAGGCTCCGTGTCGTACGTTCGATCAGGCGAACCTGAAGATGGCTCTCCAGCCGATTGATGTGCTTGGTAACAACTGCGCGAGAAAGCCCCAGTCGGGCGGCAGCCGTGGAGAAGCCCTCGGATTCCACCACGGCATGAAATACTCTAAGTCCTGTCAGGCCGTCCATCTGCTGTTAGTGGAGCCGGCGATTAGTGTTGGCGCATCGTGGACGGGGCGGGGCAGGGGAATTTGACACCCAACGTGTCCAGGGGTCGTCCGCGAGCGGGAAAAAGTGTTCGTCGTGCCATCAAGGCAGGCCTTGCGCGATCACGCTGAGCGCAGAGCCTAGTCTCAGAGTCGGACTCAAATTAGTCGCTTAACAGGGGCCGGCACTTACAGATGAGTCATAAAAGCTCGAGGCACAAGGGTTGTCCGCGCGAGAATAACGGCGACAATTGAAGCTGCTGACCGATTCTCTGCGTCGATCCGATTTCGGCAAGCTGTGGCAGTAATCCTTCGTTGTCACGCCGAGGCGACAGCCTTCAATCCTGACGTCTAATTAAAGATTTGGAGTGGCTGCCTGTATCCGCCTGCCATGCCCGAAAGTGGGGCATGAGCCAGATTTACTTTTTGAATCAATCCTATTTTGCTAGGACGTACGGGAGGGAAAGATCGGGCGAAGGTTTATATTAACCATTTAACATAATACACATTATACGCATACATGATGGTTCATGAACGCGCTGTCGTTGTCGGTGTCCACCCCGAGCATGGGGAATAGCAGATCAGAGGCGACTTTGGCCATGCCCCGCGCCACGAGCAACTGGTTGCGCGCCGGCATCGCCACGCATTCGGTCCAGCCGCTGGCAATGTCGGTCAGCACTAGGCTATGAACGAAATTGCCGTCGGTCTTCTGGCCACCGCAGTGCTCAACCATGTCGACCTCGAAGAAACCCGGTGGCGGGTCCCGCCAGTCGGAAAACGTGCGCACCGGAACACTGCGCCGAATCGCTGCGCCGACGCCGGTTCTGCGCTTGCGTTGCCCGTCGATCTGCTCGCGCGTAGTGCGCAAGGCGCGGTCAATCGTGGCCGCGCTCACGCCCAACAGCTTGTCCTTGACCATGGGGTCCAGGCTGAGGTGGCCATGTCGCTCCATGGCATCCACCAGCATGGGTATCAAGGCCTTGAGGCGCTTGCCGCACGGCCGGTCAGCGGCTTCCCACAGAACGATCAGTGCTTGTAGGACCGCCTCGTCGTACAGCCGGTTGCGGGCAAGGCTCTGACGGGGTTCGCACGGCGCACTGCTCAGAACGCGAATTGCGTGCTTGCGGTGATACTTGGTGAGCTCCGCGAACTCGTCCAGGATCTTGGTTCTCTCGCTCTTCGATGCTTCGCGATATCGCTGCCCAATGGCCGCGATCAATTCCTTGCGTGTCGCCATGCTGAGTCGCCTCGCCATGTTCCACCCCCGTCGGCCAATCCGACGGGTAGCAGGTTTGGTGAGGCAACGGATTCATCCGGGTAACAAATCGGATGAGTCAATGCGCCGGTCCTTCAAGATATAGAGGAACGCGAGCATGCGCAACGTGATAATGGCCCTGCTCATCATCATCATCAGGAGCAGAAGGACAAGCACGACAGGCGCGACAAGCATGAAGATGAACAGCGGGAGGCCGCCGGCGCCCCGGTTCGACCATTAGGTTTGCTAGGCTTTGTCCTTGCGAGACGGATGTGCGCCTTACCGTCGGGCAAGAATCGCGCGCTCCAAGCGCGTTGTCTCGTACACGAATTTTCTGAACCTGACGCGGTGCAGCCGCTGTGATGTATTCATCTAGAGGGAACAGGAAGAGAGCAATGCCCGCCCCCAGCGTTCCACCTCGATATTTAAATTCTATCGGACTATGTTGGCGTCTTCCCGGGGGGGACCAAGCGTTCTCTTTTTGCCCGTATCTCGTCAAATTTGACCAGCAGCCGTTTGACGTCTCGGTAGCAGCCTTCGAACCCCGGTAAGTTCATCACCTGCGAGCTGAGGCGCTTCTCCCATGTCTGCTTGAGCGCCTTTTCAACCATCTCCAAGCGAGGGACCAGGATGTCTTCTGCGCGGCCGTCCCGGGTCGCCAACTTCCGGCTCAGTCCGTCGACCAGTTCTTCAGCTGGCGGGGTCTGTCCTTCATTTAGGATGTACCAGAGGTCGTAGAGGTCCCTGGGTTCCCTTCGCGCGCCATCAGTTACCGCGAGGACTTTCTCGACGACGATTTCCTGGAGGGCATATACCTGAAGCAGCTTGCCTTGCGGCAGGTCTGCGAACTCATCGTAGGTCCTCAGGACTGACTTCCGCTCCAGGCCAAATACGACGGTCTCGCCGCGAGTCACGTCCACTTTGACGCTGTTCTCGGCCGGCAGTGGGCCTTGGTACGTGAAATAGAAAGTATCGTTCCGGACATGCCTTGTGGGCTCGTCTTTCGACAAAGCAAACCGAATTCCGCTCTCGGCGTGCAAGGCTTCGAACATCTCCCTGAACGCGTTGAAGAGACCTTCCAACTCAAGGTCTTCCGTCAGAGTGAAATCGAGGTCCTCCGAAAACCGGTATTCACCGAAGTGCACCCGCCGCAACGCAGTGCCTCCTTTGAACGCAAGCACTTCCGAAAGGACGGGATGCCCTGTGATCGAGCACAACAGCCACGCTAGGCAATAGTCCCGCTCGATGATGGACTCCGGGATACGGCGCGCCAGCTTCTCACCGAAGCGCTCTCGGGCCTCGACGTACAGCCGGTTGGCGAGCTTGGAAATATCTCTCTGTTGGAGCATTCAGTGGCTGACGGCTTTGAGGATTTCATCAGCTGTCACGTTCAGGCGTAGCCCCCATTTCGCGTGATGGGAGCCTTCAAGAGGCAAGCTTGGGTCTAATTTTACCGCCCCGGCAGGAAGCCCCGCCTTGAGGGAATCAAGCAGCGCCGGGCTCGCAATTTCCAGAGTCTCCAGTAGAAAGCCCAGTCGTCGAAGCACGGCGCCTCTATTCGTCCGGCGCGCGTAGTCAATCAGCTTGTCTGCCTCAAAGCGTGACTTGGCCATGAAAGTAGCTTTCGCCACCTCGACTATGCCGCCACAGTATTCCGGCAGGGCGAGTCCGTCGACCAGCGTCCTTTCCAGGTCGCTGACCATCACCTTCTGGCCTTTTCCGAGGTCATGCGGGGCGTAGCCGAAGAACCGGGAGCTCTTGGTGGTGACAAAATGAACGAGTGTGCCTCCCATATTCAGTGTCGCCAAGCGATGGGTTGTGCTGACATACGCGTCGAACGAAGGTTGCGTCGCCAGGCGGTGCAAGTCCAGGGCTGATGCGTGCGAGAGGTAATAGGGCTTGTCCCCCATGCTCTCGCCGATGACCGCGTACCGATTCTCGAGATGAAAGTTGACGCTTCCCATCTCGAACGGGACTAGGTTGTAGAGGCCTCTGCGTATGGGCGTGACTAGCCCGCGCTTCACAGCAGCGTGCAAGATTCCCGATGCGTGCGTGTGGTCCACCTGCATCAACCGCGCCGCCGTTCCAAGGTCGAAGACCAGCTTGCCTTGGTCGTGAAGCTTCGCGAATAGCAATGCGGTCCGGGGACCCAATGTCTTGAGGTTTTGCGTCTGTTTGTACATGAATTGTTTATTATCATTCAATTATCAACGAACAAAGTATATGTAACTGAGCGAGGGATGTCAATATGTTCATCGACAATTGTCTGATAACGAAGTTACCACGAACACATCAATATGTCTCAGGCGCCCCTTCCATCCCCTAACCCGAGCCTCGCCGAGTTAGACCGAATTCCGGTGTTTTGCTCCGGCAAAGGCCGGATTCGGGTGGCTTCGGCTGGTTTGAGCACAAAACCGGTGGAAGGCCGGCTAAGACCAGCTACGGGTGGAAAATGGCCGGCTTGGGCGGGAATCGGGTGGAAAGTCTTCCACCTGGCGACGGGATTAGCGTCGAATAAACATTCGACGCCTTAGGAACTTGCGGGAGGTTGTTTTAGGCAGGGGTATTCATGGCCGCCTAATTGCACGCTGTGATACCCCCCAGCACACGCATAGCGTGGTGCTCCCCGCACGAGGGTTTTCGCGAAGTGCGCGAAGCAAGGCAATGGGCGCAAGTCTTGTCACAGCGCATACGTGCAACGATTTGCGCAACGTACTATATGCAATAGTACGTTATATATCCGTGCGTTATCTATCTTATTCCTTACCTATTGCAACGATTTTCGCAACGACTACTAGAGATTTCAGGCCCGAAAGGCATCCAGCAATCTCGAGATCAAGTAGCCGACAGGTTTGCACCTCAGCCCCGCAGCCACGCCTCGGCGATGCGCTCCACAGCGCCCTCGGCCTTGAGAGCGGCGAAATGTGCATCGAAGCTGCGCAGCAGCTCCTGTGAAGCGCCCTTGGGCACCGCGAACGCGAGCGGCACCGGAACGAAGGGCGCCGTGGGCAGCCCGAACTTGCCCGGGTACTTCCTCCGCGCGAGCAGCAGCCCGACCTGCAGGTTGAGGGCTGCCACATCCGCCTGCCCCGCGAGCAGCGCATCGAACGATCCCTCGTAGTCCACGCCGTCGCGCAATTTCACCCTCGGGTGCTCGCGCTCGATCTGCG
>ORJL010913567.1_pt1 | contig 12856 bp, 15 predicted proteins | sample 1779941 | NCBI WGS metagenome assembly ORJL01 (sample SAMEA104232317, study PRJEB22302) | groundwater metagenome | biome: forest; feature: aquifer; material: groundwater | place: USA | collected 2011-08-07 | depth 5.8 m
ATTGTAACAACTGCAAATTCTGTAACAGATAATTTCAAAATTTTTGATTTAATAAAAAGGGCGAATAAAGAAAAAAGGAAAATTATAGCTTTTTGCATGGGAGAATATGGAAAATTCAGCAGAATTTTAGGCTTAATTCTCGGCTCTCAGATAATTTATGCCTCTCTTGAAAAGGGAAAGGAATCTGCAAGCGGGCAGCTAACATTAAATGAATTAAACAATTACTACAGAATCAGGAAGTTAAACAATAGCACGAAAATTGTTGGGTTGATTGGCAATCCAGTTGAGCATTCCTGGTCACATATAATCCACAATTCCGCATTTGAGAAATTTGGCATAAATGCAGTATACCTGAAATTTCAGGTTGATAAATTAAAGGAGTTTATCGGGTACTTCAGGGGATTAGATTTGATGGGGTTCAGCGTTACAATACCCCACAAAATTGAAGTGATAAAATATTTGGATTCTATTGATAAAAAAGCAAAAAAAATTGGAGCTGTTAACACCATTGTTGCAAAAAACGGCAAACTTATCGGATACAACACTGATTGCGGAGGCGCAATGCAGGCATTAAAATCCAAGACAAAAATTAGAAACATGAATGTTGTTCTGCTTGGGGCAGGCGGTTCAACAAGAGCATTAGCATATGGACTGAAAGAAGAAGGGGCTAAGATTACAATTTTGAACAGGACTATAAATAAAGCAGCTCTTCTTGCAGATTATTTTAATTGTGATTATGGTCCATTGAATGATCTAAAAAATATTGATTATGATGTTTTAATCAACACAACCTCTGCCGGTATGCACCCTGAAATAAATAATTCCCCTGTTAATGCGGGTTTAATTAAAAAAAATTCCGTTGTTTTTGATATTGTTTTCAACCCGTTCAAAACAAGATTATTGCTGGATGCGGAAAAAAAAGGATGTATCATAATTCCGGGAATTGAAATGTTGCTTAATGGGAATGCCTTGCAGTTTGAGCTTTGGACAAATATAAATGCCCCCAAGCAGTTAATGAGGAAACAAGTGTTAAACTACTTGAAAAATGCTAGCCATTAAAACTAAAAAATATGTGGATGCTGTAATAGAAGCGCCGCCTTCGAAGAGCTACACGCAAAGGGCTTTGATAATTGCAGCTTTAGCAAAAGGCAGATCTGTAATTAAGAGTCCATTATTCAGCGGCGATACATGCTGTATGATTGATGCATTAAAACAATTTGGCGTCAAAATTGATAGAAAAGCAGGTAATCTGGTTGTTTACGGCTCGAATGGAAGCTTAAAGCAGCCAAAAGAAAAGATTTTTGTCGGGAATGCCGGCACTGCAATGCGATTTTTAACTGCACTGGCTTCAATCACAGATGGGACAACAACAATAACAGGCGATAAAAGAATGCAGCAAAGGCCTATGCATGACTTGCTTGATGCATTGAAGCGGCTTGGAGTAAAAAGTGAGAGCAATGGATTTCCTCCTGTAAAAATTTATGGCATCTCATTTAACGGAGGAAATGTGAAACTAAGGGCAGAGGTAAGCAGCCAGTACCTTTCATCAATCTTGATGTGCGCCCCATACGCCAAAAAAGAAGTAACTATCAATATTGTTGGAGAACTGACATCAAAGCCGTATGTTGACATTACCTTGGAGGTCATGAAAAAATTTGGAGTTAATGTAAAAAATATAAATTATAAAAAATTTTTTGTAAAAAACAACAAAAAATATAGAGCTAGAAACTATAAGATTGAAGGTGATGCTTCAAGCGCAAGCTATTTCTTCGCAGCAGCTGCCGTCACGAAAGGAAAAGTAATGGTAAAGAATATAAATCCCGACTCCAAACAAGGTGATATAAAGCTGGTTGAATTGCTCAAAAAGATGGGGTGTGATGTAAATAGGGGAAGGGATTTTATCAGAGTGGAAGGCAGCACTTTGAAAGGCATTGATGTTGACATGAACCAAATGCCTGATATTGTTCCCACGCTTGCTGTTGCAAGTGTTTTTGCTGATGGGACAACAACAATAAGGAATGTGGCAAATTTAAGGCACAAGGAAACTGACAGGTTGAAGGCGCTGGCATTTGAGCTAAGAAAGATTGGCGCTAATATCGAGGAAATGCCTGATGGTTTGAGGATAAAAAGAAGAAGGCTGCAAAAAGCCATAATCAAAACCTACAATGACCACAGGATGGCTATGAGCTTTGCTGTTGCCGGATTAGCAATAAGCGGCATCAGGATTAAAAATCCCGCTTGCGTCGCAAAATCATTCCCGGATTTTTGGGATAAGTTTAATGAGCTGTATAAAAAATGAATATAGCATTGATTGGATTCCGAGGAACAGGCAAAACAACGATAGCCCGGCTGCTGGCAAAGAACCTTGACAAAAAGCTTATTTCAATAGACGAGGAAATAGAAAAAAAAGCGAAGACAAGCATTGCAAAATTTGTCAAGAAGTACGGCTGGGAGCAGTTCAGGAATATTGAGTCGGAAGTCATAGAAAACATAAGCGATTTCGACGAGTGTATCTTTGACACGGGAGGGGGCATTGTTATGAGGAATGAAAACATAATAAACCTGAAAAAGAATTCACTGATAATTTTGCTCACTGCTGACATCAAGACAGTAACAAACAGGATAAAGAACAGCAAAAGCAGGCCCGCTTTGACAAAAGATAGTTTTATTGATGAGGTAAAAGCTGTCTTGAAAGAAAGAGAGGAAAGATACAAAAATGCTGCTGACTATGCAATTGATACTTCAAGCCTTGCTCCAGAGGAGGCTTGCGGCTTGATAATGTATTATGTGAGGATGGAGTTGCAATAAAATGACCAATACATTCGGTAATCTGTTCAGGATAACTACATGGGGGGAGAGCCACGGCAAGGCAATAGGTGTTGTGGTAGACGGCTGTCCTGCCGGACTTGAGCTTAATGAAGAGGATGTGCAAAAAGAACTTGACAGAAGAGCTCCTGGACAAAGCGAAGTGATGAGCCCAAGAAAAGAAGCTGATAAAGTGGAAATATTGAGCGGAGTATTCGAAGGCAAAACAGCAGGCACGCCAATTTCAATGATTATCTGCAACAAAGATGTTGATTCCTCAAAATATGAGAAAATAAAGCATTTGCTGAGGCCTGGGCATGCCGATTTCACCTACCAGATCAAGTACAAGCACAGAGACTACAGGGGAGGAGGCAGAAGCTCTGCAAGGGAAACAGCTGCAAGAGTCGCTGCCGGAGCAATTGCAAAGAAACTGCTGGCAAAATACAACATAAAAATTATTGCCTATGTAAAGGAAATTGCCGGGATTCAATCAGATAAAATCAGTTATAATGAGATTAATAAAAATAATGTAAGGTGTCCTGATAAAAATGCCGCTAAAAAAATGGAGCTGGCAATTTTAAAGGCGAAAAAAGAAGGCGATTCCGTCGGCGGCATATGCGAGATTATTGCTTTTAATGTGCCTGCGGGATTAGGCAAACCTATATATAACAAGCTTGAGGCTGACTTCGGCTCTGCAATTCTCGGCATTAATGCTGTTAAAGGCATTGAATTTGGAGACGGCTTTGGGATTGCAAGAATGAAAGGCAGCGCTTCAAATGACGAATTTATAATAAAAAACAATAAAATAGTTACAAAAACAAACCATCATGGAGGCATACTTGGCGGAATCTCAACAGGAATGCCGATTGTAATTAGGGCTGTCGTAAAGCCGGCATCGAGCATTCTTAAAAAGCAGAAAACTATCAATTACAGGACAATGAAGCAGGAAATAATTTCAGTTGAAGGAAGGCATGACCCTGCAACTATTGTAAGGTTTCCTCCAATTGCAGAGGCGATGGCGGCAATTGTTCTTGCAGACCACATGTTGATGGCAGGAAAAATAAATCCTGATAGTTTGTCGAGATGATTTCTATGACAATAACAGTTGGAATTATTGGAGGCACTGGGCAAATGGGGCGATTTTTCAAAAAACTTTTTGAAAAAAACAATTGCAAAGTTCTGATTTCATCAAGAAAAACAAAACTTAAGCCAGAAGATTGCGCAAAGCAAAGCGATGTTATTTTGATTTCTGTGCCAATAGATGCAGCAATAAAAGTAATCAAAAAAGTTGCGCCTTACGTCAATAAAAATTCATTGTTAATAGACTCAACATCAATAAAAAAAGAGCCTGTAGAAGCCATGCGCCGTTATTCCAAATGCGAAGTTATTGGAATGCATCCTGTCTTTGGCCCAAACGTAAGCTCATTGAAAAACCAGACAATCGTTTTGTGCCCTGCTAGGACAAAAAAATGGCTTAAATGGCTTGTGAATATTTTTGAGAAAAACGGAGCAAAAATCAAGCTCACAACTCCTGAAAAGCATGATGAAATGATGTCAATAATCCAAGGTTTGAATCATTTCAGCACTTTGGCTGTTGCTCATGCAATGAAAAATCTTGGAATAAGTATTGAGGAAAGCTTGGAGTATACAAGCCCTATATACAAATTAAGAATGGTTATGGTTGGCAGGATTCTTAATCAAGATCCAAATTTGTACGCAAACATAGAGATAATGAATCCCAAAAACAAAAAAGCTCTGGCGGTTTTTGAAAGCTCGTCTAAAAAACTCCGGAAAATAATTGAAACAAAAAATACTAAGGAATTCTTGAAGTACTTTAATGAGTGCGCTGAATTTTTTGGCAGCTTCAAGAAGGAAGCAGAAAAGATGAGCGATTATTTGATAGGGCAAATGGTGAAGATCAAATGAAAATAGCAACTTTAGGCCCTGAAGGGACTTTCAGCCACGAAGCTGTAATTAAGTACGAGAAAAATGCAGAGATATCATTTGCAGACACTGTAAGGGATGTTTTTGAATCTGTCGCAAATGGAAAAGCAGACTGCGGAGTAGTGCCGATTGAAAACTCTATTGCAGGAACTGTTGGGCAAACTCTTGACTGCTTAATGGAATTCAAGCTTAAGATAAAAGGAGAAGAAATTCTGCCGATAAGCCATAATCTTGTTGGATTTGGGGAAATTAAGGATATAAAAACACTTTACTTGCATCCTCAGACTCATGAGCAGTGTGAATTGTTCATCAAAAAATCTCTGCCAAAAGCAGAAATAATCCAAACCTCGAGCAACGGCAAATCTGCTGAACTGCTTGCAAAATCAAAAGACAAGACAAAATCAGCAATAATCCCAAAAATTGCAGTTGAATTGTATAAGCTTAAAATTGTTCAAAAGGATGTTCAAAACAATCGCTTTAATGTAACAAGATTTTTTGTCATAGCGAAAGAAGACGGCAAAAAAACTGGCTACGACAGGACAAGCGTAGCAATCTATCCTCAAATTGACAGGCCAGGATTGCTTTACGAAATGCTTGGCGAGTTTGCGAAAAGAAAAATTAACTTGACAAAGATTGAGTCAAGGCCTTCAAAAGGAAAGCTTGGCGACTATATATTCTACATTGATTTCCAAGGCCATAAAACAGAAAAAAATGCTGCAGAAGCTCTAAAGCAATTAGAAAAATCATTTTTCGTAACAATACTGGGTAGTTATCCAAGGAAATATTAAAAGCCAGAATGGACATCAAAAAACTTGCAGAAAGCCTTAATCCTTTTGAAAGAAAAGTCTTGAAGGTATTGGATAATTTCAGTTCTTTTCAGGATATCACAAAGGTAACGGGGTTAAAGGATGTTGAAGCAATGCGGGCTTTGCAGTGGCTTCAGAATAAAAATATAGTTGAGCTAAAAGAAGAGCGGAAAGAACTGGTTTTTCTTGATGAAAACGGAAAAAAGTATTTAAAAGACGGCTTGCCCGAGAAAAAATTTCTTGAAGCAGTGGAAAAATCCGCTACAATATCTGAACTGAACAAAAAGACAGGGCTCAGCAATGAAGAAATTGCTATTTCGCTTGGAGTTCTAAAATCCAAAACTGCAATTGAGATAGAAAAAGGAAAGGATATCGTTGTTTCTATCACAGACCATGGCAAGCACTTGCTCAAGCACGGCTTTCTTGAGGAGCAGTTCTTAAAAGAGGATTTCCCAAAAGAATTGAATGCATTGAACGAGGAAGAAAAGTTTGTTGTTGAAAATTTGAGGAAAAGAAAAAAAATTGTCAAGGTTGAAACTGCAAAAATAATCAATGCAGAGCTTACAGAGACTGGCAAAAGATTAATAAAAGAAAAGATTGAAGAAGATTTAATAGAAAAAGTTACCCCTTCTATGATGAAAACAGGCGCTTGGAAAGGCAAGAAATTCAGGCGCTTTGATGTCAAGATTAATGTTCCAAATATATTTGGCGGAAGAAAGCAGCACTATAGAAAATTTCTTGAGGAAGTCAGGCAGAAATTCGTTGCTCTTGGATTTCAGGAGATGACTGGACCAATTGTAGAAACTGATTTTTGGGATATGGATGCTTTATTCATGCCGCAGTTTCATTCTGCAAGAGACATCCATCAGGGATATTACATAAAAGAGCCAAAATACGCCAAGGCTTTGCCTGAAAATATTGTGAAGAATGTTAAAGCAGCGCATGAAAATGGTTTTGGAACTGGATCAAAAGGCTGGCAATATGATTTTGATGCAAAAAGGACGCACAGGCATATTTTAATAACTCATGATACATGTATATCGGCAAGAACGCTTGCCTCTAAAGAGTTGGCTGTGCCAGGGAAATATTTTCAGATATCCCGGTGTTTCAGGTACGATGTAGTTGATGCAACGCATTTGCCTGACTTCAACCAGGTCGGGGGCTTTGTAATTGAGGAAGGAATTAATTTTGGGCATTTGAAAGCCTTGCTCAGGCTTTTTGCAGAAGAATTTGCAGAAAGCGATGAAATTAGGATAAAGCCGAGCTATTTCCCGTTTACAGAGCCAAGCGCAGAACTGCAGGCAAAGCATCCTGAATTTGGATGGATTGAACTTGCAGGAGCCGGAATTTTCCGCCCGGAATTGGTAAAGCCTTTGGTTGGAAGAGAGGTTCCTGTGATTGCATGGGGAGTTGGTTTGGATAGATTGGCAATGTTCAAGCTTGGAATCAAGGACATAAGACTGCTTTTTTCGCATGACTTGGGGTTTTTAAGGAATGTTAAGGTGATATAAATGGTAAAATTCGGAAGATTAACAAAACCGAGCGAGGATATAGAAAAAGAGATTAAAAAAACTAAAAGATTGGGTTTTGATTATGTGGAAATTGGAATAGAATCTCCTGCTATACTTTTTTACAAAAAAAATGAATTTGCTATATTAAAATCTTTGAAAGAATTTAAGCATAGTACTATCGGCCATACAACATGGTGGTATGAATTAGGTTCGCCCTTTCCTAGTGTAAGAAGGGGTTGGATTGAACAGGCAAAAACCGATATAAGAATTGCGAATGCATTTGGAATAAAATTGTTGAATTTTCACTTTTTGGTTCTTAGTAAATTTTTATTGCAAAATAAAAGATCAAGGCAGATTATATTAGAGAATTACGTGGGTAGTCTTAATGAGTTGTCGAAGTTTGCAAAAAAGGTTAATATAATCTTAATGCTTGAAAATGGTGATGAAAAATTTGAGTATTATAAATATGTTTTAGATAGAGTTCCGCACATTAAAGTTCATTTTGATGTTGGGCATGCTTTTATTTCTGGAGGAATGAAAACAATAAAAAAATTTGTTTCTTATTTTCGAGATGGAATTGAACATGTTCATGCCCATGATAATCATGGAAAACAAGACGAACACTTAGCTTTGAGGAAGGGAAAAATAAACTGGAAAGAAGTGATTTCTATACTTAAAAAATATAATTACGATAAAACTATTACATTCGAAGTTTTTAAATCAGATAAAGACTTGATTAAATCAAGAGAATATTTCAGAAAACTCTGGTATTAGACATGAAAATCCATTACACAAAGATATGCCCGAATTGCGGAACAATCCCTCAAATAAGAACAGATTTTATCCAAATATTAGCGCCAACTCCGGAAAAATGCAGAAAATGCAGTTACTCTGGTTTGTTTCCAGAAATTGATATCAACGAAATTGAAGAATTTAGAATAAATTTAAAGAGTCAATAAAATGCCAACCATAACCTTTTCATTGAAAGATTTGCAGCATTTGGTAGGTAAAAAACTTACAATTGGAGAAGTTCAAGAGCTTGCGCATTATGGAAAAGGTGATTTGGAAAATTACGATGAAGAAGCTGATGAGGTGAAAATTGATTTTGGCGACACTAACTTGCCTTACTTGTGGAGTGTTGAAGGATTTGCTCGCTTGATAAAGGGAATTCTGGGATTGCAGAAAGGCTTGCAGGAAATAAAAGTCCAAAAAGGAGATTACCATGTTATTGTTGACAAATCTGTTGCAAAAATAAGGCCTTTTATTGCCTGCTTTGCCGCAAAAGGACAAAGAATGGATGAGTATCTGCTTAAGCAGATTGTCCAATTGCAGGAGAAATTCTGCGAAACCTACGGCAGGAGAAGGCAAAAAGTTTCGGTTGGATTGTATTCTTATAAAAGGCTGAATTTTCCAGTGCATTACAAGGCAGTTGAGCCTCTCGCAGTTGAGTTTGTGCCTCTGGAATTCAAGGCAAAGATGAATTTGAGGGAGATACTTGCAGAGCATCCAAAAGGCAAGGATTATGCATGGATCCTTGAAGGGCTTGACAGGTATCCTGTGTTGATTGACGATAAAAATGAGGTGATGAGTTTTATTCCTATCATAAATTCAAATTTTACCGGTAAATTAGAAGTTGGAGATGACAGCTTGTTCTTTGAGGCAACCGGCACTGATGAAGAAGCGGTAAATCTTGCTGCCAACATATTTGCATATGCGCTTCACGACAGAGGCTTCCAGATTTATTCTTCAGAGATTAAGTATCATCATAAAAAAGCCATTGCCCCTGACTTGAAAAGTGAAATTATTGCAATAAAAAATGAGCAAATGAGTCATTTGTTTGGACTGGAGCTGAAAGAAAATGAGATAAAACATCTTCTTGAGAAAGCTCAATTTGATTTTAGTGATTACAAAGTAAAGGTCCCTCCCTACAGAAAAGATATTCTGCATCCTTACGACATAATTGAGGACATTGGCATTATGTACGGCTATGACAAAATAAAAGAATTGCCTTTAACAACATTTACAATTGGCTCAGCATTAAAAATGAATGATTTTATTGATAAAGTCAGAGAAATTGTTGTTGGCTTGAGTTATCAAGAGGTTATGAGTCCAATATTAACAAATAAAGAATTTTTATATAAAAGAATGAATGTTGAAGATTTGGGCACTATCGAAATAGAAGATTATATGTCAGAGACTTACTCTGTTGTAAGAAGCTGGATTCTGCCCAATCTAATGGAGGTTTTTTCAAAGAACAAGCATATTGGGTTTCCTCAGAAAATATTTGAAGAAGGCTTAGTCAATATAAGAAAAGGCGAAGAAATAATTGAATACAACAGAATTGCAATTGCAAGCTCGCATGAAAAAACTGATTATACTGAAATGCGGCAAATTTTAGACTACATTTTGAAATGCTTTGGCTTGCATTGCGACATTGAAGAAGCAGAGCACAGCTCATTTATTGAAGGAAGATGTGGAAGGGCAATTGTGAAAGGAAAGAAAGTTGCTTATTTGGGAGAAATAAGTCCTGAAGTTTTAACGCGATGGGGATTAGATATGCCTGTTGCTGCTTTGGAGCTGAATTTGAGTGAGATGTTTGAACTGGTGGGGAAGAGATGAAATATTCAGAAGAAAAAATAAAGCCGCTTATAGAAAAACTTAAACACAATAAAGATACTTTACAATTTGAAATTAATAATTTATTAATTATATTTGGTACAATAGTTATTGGAGTCGCGGCAATGGCTGTATCAGTTATTATTGCTTTGAATACTATATTGATTAAAGGTCTTGCATTTTCACTTTTTTTACTTCTATTGGCAGTGGTGGGTTATATGTTCAAAAATCCGATAATGTCTAGAACAGACAAATTAAAGGAGATAAATCAGAATATTGAAGAAAATTATAATAAATTATTACAGTAATTTATTTCTTCTTCGCTTTTGGTTTCTCCTCTTTCTTTACAGTCTCTTTAGTTTCTGTCTTTGCCTCTTGCTTCTCAGCCTCGCTTTCCTTTACTTCCTCAACCTTCAACCCAGCCTTCTCCTCCAAAGTTACTTCCTTCTTCTCAGCCTTTTCTTCCTTTTTCTTAAATTTAAACAAATCTCTAAGTTTTCTCTTTTCTTCTTTCTGCACTCTTAACTGCTCTGGGGTTTTTCTCTTCTTCAATGGCTTCTGTGTTTTTGGCTTTGGCTTTGTTTGTCTTGTTTCTATTCCAAGCTCTTTAAATGATTTAGCAACTTCTTCATGACTAGCATTTTTTTCTATTTTAATGACTTGGTTTAATGGCTCAATATGAAGAATATTGCATTTTCTTCTTCTTGTTTCACCATCAATTAAAACATATTTGTCATCTAGAATGTCTATTATCACGCATTTTTTTGATGCATCTCTTCCTGCTGTCTTAATACAAACTCTTCCAATCTCAATCATTTTGTTCCTCCAATCACCTTAAACAAGCAGTGTCGCCATCTGCTCAAGTGATTTCTTTGTTGTTTTTGTTTAATTGATTTTAATTGGTTATGTCAATCGAATTATGGAACAATCCTTTTTCTAATGGCTCAACTGTTCTTTTGACAATATCTCCAATCTTTACTAGACCTTCAGTTGAAACTCTTGCGCGCCAACCTACAATCTCACAATTTAAAAATGAAAGAGGTGATTTAGTGATTGCATATGTATCTTCCAATAGTACTACTACCCTGCCAATTTTATAGGAATCTCCAACATGCAAATCATAATAATTTTCTTTAGTTAAATCCCCAAATTGAGGCTCCCGACTTGTCAAGATATATACAGGTAACGTATTGAGTTCAACATCATAACCTCCAGTAACTGCTTCTTGAACAAGTTCTGCTACTAACAGGACTAAATCTGAGTTACCTTTCAAAAGATAACTTCCTTCCCCAGAACTAAATTCTTGAGGTAGTTTTAAGCCGTTTACCCTACCTTCAGATATTTTTGCTAAATTCATTTTTAAACTCGAAATTTAATTTTTACTGCCTCGTCTTGTCTATAATATTCTGCCTCATACATTTGCTGCATAGCACTCCGCCAAAAGGTCTTTCTGGCCTTTTCTTTGTCTTTGCCGTGCTTCTCATCTTATAAGGCAATTCCCTTGGAACTCCTTTCAGCACGGCACCGCAATTGCCGCATCTTGCAGCTTTTGGCTTTTTCCTCTTGAAATGAATGTTTGTTCTTCCGCCAGGAACTTTCCTGAATATCTTTCTCAAGCTTCTTGACCTTAATCTTGGCGCTGGCATGCTTCAAGGTAAAGGATATTTATTTATAAAGGTTAGCATAATGTCAAAAATCGCAACTATTCAAAATACATCATTGCGATTTTTGAGCATGCTCGGAACTCGCGTGTTTTCCTTGCATTAAAAATGTTAGAATACATGTGTTGGTGATTTCCGACATGTTTAAATATCAATAGCTTAAACAATTATCACCGATATGCTCAAAATTTTTGGTTCAAAAAAAGGGGTATCTCCATTAATAGCCACAATTCTTTTAATAGCATTTGCAGTGGCGCTTGGCTCTGTCGTGATGAACTGGGGCTTAAACCTTAACTTGGGCAAATCTAGCGATGTGTGCAGAAATGTCGAGATTAAAATAAGGGATATTGAAACAAGCGAAGTTTGCTTTGGCGGCTTTGGGGCAAATGGATATATAAATTTTATAATAGACAACACTGGATTGACAGATATAAGCGGATTGGCAATATGGATTGTTGGTGACAAAGGGACAAAGCTTTTTGACGTTGATAACATACTAATAAAAAAAGACTCCCTTTACGACAAAAAGGACAAGGAAGTTAAATATGATTTTGGAGCTTTCGGCAACATAAAGCAAGTCCAGTTTATACCAAAGATTAGAACAGGGCAGACAACAGACATATGCCCGAAAAATGCCATCAAAGCTGAAAAAATTGGGGTTTGCAGTTAATAAACTTTCATCATTTTTCTTAGAAGCATTGTAAAGATTATTGAAGACCAAATATAAGTCCCAAGCCATCCAAGCCAGTCCTTGTAGCCTATTGGCAGCACTATTAATTTCTTGTAGTTAATATAGGTGGATTTTATCGCCCCATCGGTTTTTTTTGTAGGGCTTAAGTACTTGCCTTTATTTGTGATTAAAACGCTATGCTGCTGTTTCTCATCGTTATATGAGAACTCTAGCAGATGCTCCCCTTCTTCTCCTTTTAGCGTCCATTCAGCTTTGCCATTCTCAATTTTTTTTGTTTTATTGCCTGTCATTGTCATGCCTTCAGGAACAACTAACTCTGCAATTCCATTTGTATTTTGATCAAAAAATGCAGTTGCAGAAAATTCCTGCTGCGGCTTTATGCTCTCAAATGCGAAAGTCGCGCTCATCCAGCTGAATATCAGTATTATTGGAATAAACGTGATTATTGTTGGCTTTAATGAATGCGTCATATACTTCATATTAAGTTCCATTGATTTTTTCTGCAATTCCATGGCTTTTGTTGGGTTTCCTTTTGACTCCTTAATCTGTTTTTGATGCTCTTTGAGGTCTTCTTTTAGTTTTTTCATCAAAGCCTGATCAGTCATGTATTTTGTTACAAGAATAATTGTAACAGAGACGAAGAGGGATAATGCAAGGATAGCTAAAAGTACAGGCAATTTTAACAAAGGCGCAAATACTATATTCAAAAAATCGTAATAAGCCATTTAGCCTCCCATAAACTTTCTCATCATTGGGTTCATGTCCATCATGTGCTGCCTTGCAATGTCTTCATACAATCTGTAAACAATCATTACTGTAAGC
>ORJL010837173.1_pt1 | contig 12855 bp, 11 predicted proteins | sample 1779941 | NCBI WGS metagenome assembly ORJL01 (sample SAMEA104232317, study PRJEB22302) | groundwater metagenome | biome: forest; feature: aquifer; material: groundwater | place: USA | collected 2011-08-07 | depth 5.8 m
AAGAGCTCCAGGTGCTGCTCAACCCCAACAACGTCCCCTGGTTCGAGGCCTGCGCCAAGAAGGGCACCGGCGTCTTCGAGACGTTGAAGGGCGTGGCGAAGCTGGTGCTGAACGAGCTGAAGAAGAAGACCTGACCCGCCACAAGCGCCTTGCGGCAAGGTCGGCCTGCTGGTATAGTACCCCCCGCTAGGCTGTGGGCCTGCGAGATTCAAATTTCAAACTGACAACCGACGACCGGTCAACCCCAGGCCCGAAAGAAAATGGCCGGGTGTCAGTTGTCCGCTTTTCACTTTCAATTGCGCCCTGGCGTTCCCCGGTAGCTCAATGGTGGAGCGAGCGGCTGTTAACCGCTAGGTTGTAGGTTCGAGCCCTACCCGGGGAGCCATTTCGACGCGAAAAGGGCAGCATCGTCAACGATGCGCGCCCTTTTCTTGCTCAAGGCCCCGGGCACGGGCATCAAACGCGTCGAAATGGCCCCGAGCCTGTCGAGGGGCCATCCAATCTTCTACGCCTGGGCCAGGAACATGGCCGCATGGTTCTACACCCTGCGACTTCGATCCGGATCACTTTATCCTGGGGCGTCCACTGGGCTGAAGAAACGTTACGAAGAGCACGCTTCCGGGCGAGCATGCAGGACCACCCGGCAGGATCCCCCCATCGCGCTAGTCTATGCAGAAGAATTCGAGACCTTCGTGGAAGCTCGGCGCCGGGAGGCACAAGTGAAGCGCTGGTCCCGAGCCAAGAAAGAAGCCTTGGTGTCCGGGGACACACCCACGCTCCGGAGACTCGCGAGATCTCGGGAGCACGATTGAGCCCCCTTCGGGCTTGCCCTGAGCGCAGCGAAGAGAGCCCTACCCGGGGAGCCAACACGAAATCAACGAGATAGCCCGCGTGACGCACAGTTACGCGGGCTTTCGTGTCTCTAAGGGGCTGCAATGGGATCCGACCCCGAACCTTATCGAACCGCCACCAGAACCGCCACCAGTTCACAAGGGTACAAAGTTCAGGTACAAGGGTACAAGGACCGCGAAGAGAGCAGCGGGCAGATTTCGGGGAAGAGGCCACCGGGGGAAAGAAAAACGCGACCTCTAACCTCGTCTAGTCCGAGATTCGGACGCCCTCGGCGTTCATCGCAAACCTAAAAATGGGCCCGGAGTGGAACGATGCGGGCGCGCTCAAGCGCTCGCTGGTCGAGCATTGGATCGGTGAGCGGAACCGCTTCGCTGAGGAAGCGGCGAAGGACATTCGGGGTCAGAGTGACCGGGCGTGTGCTCGGCTAGAACCGCACCTTGAGCGCGAGGCCGACCTCTATGCTGTGATTCGCCGGCTCGAACCCGCCGATCACTGTCACCCCGCGGAAGGTGACGGGCCGCGTGTCGGATTGCTTGATGTTCCAGTAGCGGACGAACGGGCCGAACTCGATCGGCCACGACCAGGCGGTGGTGCCCGCCATCAGCGAGCCGCGCACGCCGTAGCCCGAGTGCTGCGTGTTGTGCACATCGCCAAGCCCCGCCACCGCTTGCGATAGATAGCTGTCCTGCGTGCCCCGGATGAGCTGATCGTATTCAATCGTCGGCTTGATCGACCACGCGTCGCCCAGGCGGAATTGGCCTTCGATGCCGATCGGCACGTAATGGTACTGCGATAGCCGATCGTAGCCGTGCGCGCCGGTCGAGCTCCCCTTGCCGCCGAGGTAGTCGAGCAGCCGGCGGTAGCCGTAGCCGAAGTAGGGCGTGATTCGGTTTCTGCCCTCCGCGCCGACCGGAATGGCGCGGCCGATCGCGATGCGCCCCTCGAGCTCGACGTCGTCGATGCCATCCACCGTACCGCTGCCGGAGTAGTCCATCCGCCCATAGACGAACAGGGCGTCGGCGCGCAGCTGCCACCGCTGGTACTCGGCCTGCCCATCAAGCGTGAGCCCGCCGAACCAGCCGTTCTCGGTCACGTCGATCGACGGCTCGCGATACATCTGGCGGTGGGCTTCGATCCCGACGCTGCCGGTGTAGGTGATAGCATTCTGGGCGCCGGCTTCGGCGAGAACGCCGGACATCAGTAATGCCGAAAGCACTGCCACAATCGTTCTACTCTTCATTTTGTCTGCCCCTTTTCCCGGGCAGGGTCCGAATATTTTTAGCCCTTTTTAACCGAATAGGAACTTGGAAACGGGCCGGCGGGCGAGCGAGAAAAATGAAAAGGCAAGCTGGAAAACGCCGGTCAGTGGCTGGGCGAGGAGACCAGCCCGGAACAGGGGCGGCGAGACCCGGCGAGGGTCTCTCCAAGGGCGACACTGCCCAAACCCTGCTCACGAGGCGGCACCGTACCAGAATGCGTCGAACTTACTGCCTGCCGTCGACATGCTGCACGCTTGGATCATCAGCAGGTCATGACGAGAATTGCCGCCCCCATCTTCCGCAGTGAATTGATCTCCCCCATTGGCCCCTCCTGTTTGGAACGCTGGCTGCCCTCACCCGCTCGATCTCCTCAGTCACTTCGGCTGAATCTTGGCCTCAGCATCAGTGAACGCCTTGGCTTCCGTTCCGGGCCGTATGACCCCTTCGTCGCCTTTAATCAGAAACCCCGTCAGAGCCAATGGCAAGCAGATCACCCCGGTGATTACCCCGGTGGCGACCGCCGTGCCCGTTGCGGTGTCCCCCTCACCTCTCTGGCTGGCACTCAAAGGGATGTACTGGCCATCTACCGCTTCCACACCATCAACACGAATAGAGACAGTCCCTGACTGTCCCCAGCCGCTCGCCTTCTTCGCGTCTACAACCTGGGCGGTCACCCTTGCGCCAGCTGCAATCACCGCGACATCTTCCACCTTCACGTCTCGCAGTACCCTCGCGGATACACTCTGCCCTGGGTTGGTCTTGTCGCCGCTGACTCCGTCCGGAAAAACGATGAAGACAGGTGTGCCGGCCTTCAGAGTGACCTTATCTTTGGCTGGGGGTCCCTGTGCCAGCGTGGAGGTCGAGAGCAGGATGGTGAAAATGATCAGGCAACTAACTGCCCGTTGCGACAGCCTCCGTGGTAAGGCCACACGCCACTGCCATCCAGCGGATGCCTCGGTCGGGAGAAGACCAAGCCGAAGTACACCAATCCCAGCCAGAACCCCCGTGGCTGCCCTAAGAATATTGGTGCTTGTCCACAACCCAGCAAGCTGGCCGCTGCCGTCAAACAGCAGCGGGGTGATTAGCAGGACGCCCCAAAAAGGTCGCAACCCGGTAATCCAACTCCTCCCCTTGCTGGAATAAGCCAAGGGAGTCCCGAGCACCGCCAGGGTTGCGTAGAGGCAAAAGTCACGCACACACAAGCCCAGATTACTCCCGAGAAGAAACCAGGACCGCGACGGTCGTTGGTGGCAGAAGTAACTGAGGAAGCCGTAGACGGGTGCGGACATGCCTGACCTGCTGGCTTCCAGTACAGGAGCCAGGATCGCAAGAACGACAAGCACCCAAGATCCCAAAACGACGGTCATGGGAATAAGTCGCCAGACACTCCACGGCACCATGTACCTCATGGCTCTTCCCCCTCTATGGCATAGGAACTTGGAAACGGGCGGTGGGTGGGCGGGGGAGGCGAGCCACCCTGATGGGGGCCGGGAGACCGGTGGAGGGCCTCTCCAGGGCCGGCGCTGCCCAAATCCTGCCCACGGCGAGGCAGCCCTATCAGAAGCGGCAGGCGAAGTCAAGGGGGACTGCACAAACGGGGGAGGCGGTCTGCCCCGATGCTGGGGGTGTTCGGGCATACCATCTCCCTCCTGGCTCTTTGGCGGGATGGCGGGCGGGGGCAGGCGAAGCGCGACAGGAAGGCGCGGGCCGGAGGCCGAACGGTTTCCATGGAAACGGTTCGAGCGCCGATGTGGCGCGGAGCCTGGCGGGCGGATCGGGATCGGTTGAAAGTAGGGCCACCGGGTTGGCGAGGAGCGAAGGTCCGAGCCGACAGAGCCGGTCAAGCGGGGGGCGATGAGGGGGACCCGCGCAGGAGGTGTCCCCCCGGAGAGTGCCCCCCACAAGGTAGCCTACCACATCGGCGCGAGACGAGGCGGGCCAGGGACCCGCCATAGAGGCGAGCGCAACGGGAGGGGGGGACGGCCCGGGGGGCGTGGGGCGGCGCGGCGCAGGGGGCGAACCGGGACCGGGAACGGGCGAATGGGCCGAGGGTATAACCGCGCGGCGTTCCCGCGCGGGACCGCAAGTAATCCTATCGAGTGACTGCCAGAGGCGCCGACCGGTTTGGTTGAGTGGGCACCTCGCGCCCGGATTCGCCGGACGCGGTGAAGAGGGGAAACGCTGGGATGCGTGTTTGCGCCGTGGTCGGACGCAAGCGGGGGCTGGCGGCAAGGGACTTGCGGTGGGTGAGGCGGACAAGTCGAAACTTGCCCGTTGACGATATGTGACCGAGTGCGGCCTTGTGGTAGGCCATTGTAACGAGAGCCGCATGGAAGGCGTAAAGCCGGAGGAAGGCACGGCCTTGGCGGTACGGCTCACAGTACCCTGGGGCGGGGGCGAGGCGGTTCTAGAATTTCTTCTCGGGACTTATGGTGGAACACTTGCCCCACCTGTCGAAACCCAAGCGACTATCCACTTTCGATCTCGCTGTCCATAAGTAGTTACCCGTTATGCGATCAAGCCGAAAAACACCAGAAGACTTATCATTGTCCATGGAAGAGGTTATTTCTTCCTCAGAGTATTTGGTTATTTTCCCAAAATAGACCTTGTTCCGGTTGAGCAGTGCTTTCTTAAAGGGGTCAATGATGAGTGTTATGGGAGCTTCTTGCTCTGCTGGTTTGGGGGGATCGAGGCCGACGGTTTTTGTTGAAGAGGAGCATTCGAGGTATGCGAGGTCTATGGGGACCCTCAAGGAGTCCTTCTGGCGGTACGCGATAGTGGCAGCCATGGGCATGAATTTTCCATAGACCGTGGCTCCACCGCAAATGAATTGCACTCGGGTTTCGCTAAAAAGCCATTCAGCCCTGATTTCGACGCAGGATTCCTCCTGTTCGTGGGAAAGATCGAAGAGTTTAGCTGGCTTTCCAAGACGTTCTGCAGACCAGTCGAGAAACGCTGAGCATAAACCTTTGGCGAACGCATTGCCGACTACCACTATTTCGGCCACTTGAGCCACAAGAGAAACAACGAGACAGCCCGTGGGGCCTTTGGTTCCACGGGCTGTCGTGTCCTTGGCCCTGTTTGACTGACTTCGCCCCTCCTTGATTTTGTACCTTTCTCAACCGCCACCAGAACTACCACCTACGGAGACGCGCCTCCGGAAGGAGATTGAATCAAGAGGGACCATAAGATGGGCAAACGATTGTAAGCCGCGAGACCGCCGGCATCCGGATACGGGGCCGCTTTGTGCCCCGGCGGAGCTTTTAGAGGTAGTACTCGACCGGCGCATGCTCGCAGGGCGTACCGACGGCCACGCTCATGTGCCGGAGAGCAGGAGCCATGGCGACAGAGCACGCTGACTGGGTCTGCGACGGGTCTCCATCTGGGTGCCTGCACACCGACTTCGGGTAGTACTGATGATCGCGCAAGATCGTCTGGAGGTCAGCAATCTCGACCCGCTCGTTCAGGCTGGACAGGAGCGACTCGACTCTGGCTATCCGTTGGTGCGAGCTCTCTGCGAAGTCGCGAAGTGGGCTGGTGGCGAGGGCGTCCAGGGGGATGAAGTCCGGATGGCGGTAGTGGTTCGTGTGCGCGAGGAGGCCGCGGGTAGGCGTGAGCACGCGGAAGTCATCCGGCGTGCTCTCGATGTCTGCCACACGACCCGAGCAATCTGTGAGCACGACGTTGTGACCGGAGGCCCGGCGGGGAAACCGCTTCATGACGCCGATCGCGTCGTCGATTGTGGGCTGCTCCAGAATATGCCTGCGGATGAAATTGCGGCTGGGGATGCCGAAGCCCCAGTTCGCGGAGACGACGAAGCTCCCGCAGAGGCCCAGCCCCTCGCTGTTGATCCCGGTTTGGGCGAGAATGCCCGCCACGGTGCAGGTCAGCACCTCGGGCCCATCGTCTGGGCACAGGTGGAGCAGCACGAGAAGCGGAACGTTGCTCGCGGGGATATCAATGTTCTGGGCCAAGAGAGGTGACGCCACCGCAGAACGCTCGCGCTCAACGCCGAGAATGGTACAGCCGTCGGCCTCGGTCGGCAGATTGACGACCTCGTATCGCACCTGGAGGAGCGCAGCCTCGTTGATCCGGATCCCCGCCCCGTCCGCGATCCCTCGCACCTCTTCGGCGAGGGACGGGATGTGCTCCCGAACGTAATGGAGGTAGCTCTCCGCCCGCTGGAGTGCCCGATCAACGGTAATCCCCCCGAACCGTTCGATGTGTGCCAGGCAGGCATCGCGGAGCGCCCGGACTTGCGGCCCGAACGCGCCGCCGTGTTGGTGGCCCAGCGCGTACCGTGACCCCTTCGCCTTGACTCGCGGTAGCGAGATCGTCTCCACTCTACTTCCTCCATCACTCACTGAAGCGGCGCGCGGCTGGTCCGCAGGCATCCCGGTGAGGCCCAGCCGGAGGAGAGCCGCGACCCCGGATCGGATAGGCAGCTCAGGGGTCGAGCTTGGCGCCCTGCTCGCGGAGACAGCCCTGTAACAGGGGGAGCGACAGAAGTCGCGGCACCACCCCCCGGGCGGCGGCCATTCCGGCTGCCGTCCCCGCCGCTTCTCCGACTGCCATGCTGGTGATCATGACCCGGGTGCCCGCGTGGGCCCCATGGGTGGTCGACATGCAGCGCCCGGCCAGGAGCAGGTTCGGGCGGCCCTGCGCCAGGAGGCACCGGTACGGGATGCTGTAGGTTCCGCTGCCGTCGATTCCGCCGAACGTGATCCCCGTCCCCCCGTTCACATCATGGATGTCGATGGGGTATCCCGCAAGCGCCACCGCATCGGGAAAGATGGTCGCGGAGCGAACGTCCTCTTCAGACAGAAGGTATTCCCCGCGGATTCGGCGACTCTCTCGGACCCCGAGGAACGGAGCGATCCGGACCAGGCGGGCTTGCTCAAACCCATCCACATACCGGGTCAGGAAGTCGAGCATCTGCTCCACCTGTCGCATCCCCTCCTGGACCGCCGCCGTGTACTGGAGGGGATCCGTGGCGTCGCGCAGGACGACGCGGGATGCGTTGATGTTGAAGATGCCCGGCCGGATGGAGTTTCCCCACCACTCCCGGTCCTTCCCGAGGAAGTAGCTTTTCTCCTCGATCACCGCGTTCCAGGGGGTGGTCGTCAAGGAGAACCACACCGGGATCGGCTTCCCGTCGGAGTAGGGTGTTACGCTCTCGGCGACCCCCTTGCCGGCCCGACGGAGAGCCGGTTCCAGATCGACACCCTCCGCGGTGAAAACCATGCTGGCCGGCTGCACCTTCCGGTCACCCGGTCGGCCTAGCTCGAACGGCACCCCCGCAGCAGCGGCCAGGTCCCCATCCCCCGTGGCGTCGATGAAGACATCGCCACGGATCTCGGCGGGACCCTGCTTGGTCGTCACCTGAATCACCTCCACCTTCTCGTTCCGCACCGTGACCCCGCTCAGCGGGCATTGAAATCTGATGTCAACGCCCGCCTCGGCCAGCATCGCGAAGGCGACTAGCTTTACCGCCTCAACGTCCACGGGCGTGGTGGAGTACATGTGGGCATTCGTGATGGCGACCGGGCCCGGACTCGCCTGAACCTCCTGCATGCGGCGGATGAACTCGGAGGGGATGCCCTCGATGATCCGCTTGCCCCGCTTATTGTGAAACGTGTGCATGCAGAGGCCGATGGTCATATTGCCGCCGAGAAAACTGTGCCGCTCCACCAGGGTGACCCTCGCGCCGTTGCGCGCGGCCGCGAGCGCGGCGGCGAAGCCCGACGGTCCCCCGCCCACGACGACGACATGTCCGGATGCGGACAAGGTGTGCTCCTCCCAGCGTGAATGCTATTCCTTCGAGTTGTCCAGCAAGCGATTACCCTGCGGCGATCTACTGCTTCACGGCGCCCGCCGTGAGTCCGCTCACGAGGTAGCGCCCCAGCGCCAGGAACAGCACGACCATCGGCAGGGTCGCGAGCAGCGACCCGGCCATGATGCTGTTCCAGAGTGTCACGTGTTCGCCGAAGAGGGACTGAATCCCCACGGTGACGGTCCACCCCGATGGATCTCGCAGGAAGGTGAGCGCGAACAAGTAGTCGCTCCACCCCAGAATCGCCGAGGCCATTAGGCTCGCCACGATGCCCGGTAGCGCCACCGGGAGGATGACTCGGACGAGTGCGGAAAGCTCGGAGCAGCCGTCCATCTGCGCCGCTTGGTCCAGCTCCCTCGGAATGCTGTCGAAGTACCCCTTCATCATCCAGGTGGCGAATGGGATCTCGAAGGTGGTATACGCGAGGATGACGGCGAGGAACGTATCCAGCATTCCGAGCGCCTGATAGACGAGGTACAGTGGGATGACCCACAGGGTTGAGGGGACCAGCCGGGAGGCCAGCAGGAGGTACCCCACGGCGTACCCCAGGCGCGATCGGAACCGCGAGAGCCCGTAGCCCGCTAGCACGGCCACGACGGCGGAGAGGGCCGTGGAAATAGCGACGACCAGGCACGAGTTGCCGATCCATCGGAGGAGGCCGGAGTCGAACAGGACCTTCCGGTAGCCGCCGACCTGCGCATCCAGCGGGAAGAACGACGGGGGATGGCGAAAGATGCTGTCCTGCGGCAAGACGGAGGTCACGGCCATCCAGTAAATGGGGAAGAGGGCGAAGCCTCCGATCGTCAGGAGGATCACCCAGGCTACCCACCGCTCGACCCGAACGGCGCCGGCACGAGACATGGGCGCGGCCACCTCAGTAGAACTCCCCCGCACGCATTGCCCACACCAGCAGGTAGGCCGATGCCAGCGAGATTACCAGCATCACGACCCCGATGGCAGAGCCGTAGCCGAAGTCGAAGAACTTGAAGGCGTACACGTAGGCCTGCACGCCGAGTGTCTCCGTCGACCGGGCCGGTCCTCCCCCGGTCAAGATGTAGATTTGCTCAAACTCCCGGAAGGCGCGCACCCCGGTGAGGAGCAGGGCCACGGTCGTGACGTACTTCAGCGCCGGCCAGGTGATGAAGCGAAACTGGGAGGTGCGGCCGCCTCCGTCCACCGCCACCGCCTCGTAGAGTTCGGCCGGGATCGCCTGCAGCCCCGCCAGCAGGACTAGCATATTAAAGGGGAAGACCTTCCAGATTCCCACGACCATGATCGCCAGGACGCTGGTGTCTCGTCGAAGCAGCCACTCGATCGGGTGGTTCACCAGGCCAACGGCCTGCAGCAGGTAGTTGATGACCCCGAAGGAGCTCTGGAAGAGGAGCAGCCACACGATCGCGGCGATGGCGCTGGGCAGCGCCCAAGGAATGCTCAGCAGCGTCTTTGCCCAGGCCAATCCCGGAAGTCGGAGATTGACCGTGAGCGCCACCACCAGACCGAGACCGAATGCCACGGCGGTGACGCCCACGGTGTAGGCCACAGTGACTCTCAGGGCATTCAAGAAGTAGTCGTCTGTCGCGAGGCGCACGTAATGGCCGAGCCCGACGAAGGCCCCGCGCGTGAACGGGCGCGCCAGGTGGTACTCCTGGAAGGACAGGCCGATCATCCACCCCAGCGGGAACGCGACCAGCGCCAGGGTGAACAAGACGGCCGGGGCAAGACAGAGGACCTCGAGGAACCGGCGTCGCTGGCGGAGCGTCATTTCCCCTTGGGCATCGCCTTGGCTATCCCCTCCAGATCCTTCTGGAGCGCGGCCAGGGCCGTGTCGAGGTTCTCATTCTCGAACAGGTACGGGGACAGGCGATCCGCGATGGCCTTGTAGACCTGGTTCTGCGCCGCCTCCATTCCCGCCGGGGTCTGGGGCCGCCCGGTCACCGCCACCTGCCCGAAGGCCTTGAGCCAGGGCTTTTCCGCCAGCGCCTTGGTGCTGATGGAATCGTTGCGGCCCGGGATCACGCCCGTGAGTTCGCCGTACCGCTGCATCCATTGCGGGGAGGTCGCCATGACGAGGAACTCCCAGGCGAGATCAGGATGCTTCTGCCCTTTCGCCAGCGCGAGGCCGTTGCTGGCGTCGGCGATCTGGTGCGGGAACGGAACTGGCGCCAGTTGCACGGACGGCAGCAGGGATGGGTTTTGCGACTTGATGCTCTCCATCACCCACGGACCCTCGATGAGCATGGCGCCCTTACCCTCCCAGAAGGCCTGGCGGGACGGGATGCGTCCCAGCCCCGGCGGGATCGCGCCGGCCTGCAGGAGGTCCTTCATCATCTGGACGGACCGCCGCACCTCGGGACTGGTTGCCGTCGGGATCCCTTTCTCGTTGGTGATGCCGCCCCCGAGGCCGGTGACCCAGCGGGCCAACCCGTAGCTCCACAGCTCCGGGGCCGCGACGCTCGTCATGGAGAGACCGTATTGGGTCACGCGCCCGGACGCGTCGCGGACGGTGAGCTTCTTGGCGGCCTCGACCAGCTCCTCCGGCGTCTTGGGGATACTGACCCCGGCCTTCTTGAACATGGCCTGGTTCGTGAAGAGCATCTGCGACGATCCGGACAGCATCACGCCGTACTGGACCCCGTCCACATTGGTGAAGTTGAGGAACGACTTGTTCCACGTCTTCAGGATGTCTGTGGCCCGGAGCTTCTCATCCAGGGGCACCAGCCAGCCGGCTTTGGCGAAGGTGTGGTAGTCGAAGAGGGACCACTGCATGATCTCGGGCGGGTTCCCCGAGGAGAACCGGACGATCAGTTGATCAGCGTACTTCTCGATGGGAATCGGGATGGGCCGAAACTCCACGTCTGGGTGGGCCTTCACGAATGCCGCCATCACTTCCTTGAAGAAATCGTCGTACCCCGGCTGGCCCCACTGCCACGAGGGGAAATCCAGGACAATTTTCTGTCCGGCCGTCGCGAACGGGGGCGCGATCAGGCAGGTGACGACGAATACCACACCCAGCACTGGCAGGAGCGAGCGAATCGTGCGGAACGGCACCTTCATGACGTCTCCTCCTCACACATTGGGAATTGGGGAGCGCAAACCCTGTCCTTGAACCTCTTTGGTGTCTGACCTCGTTCGGCGACAGCCACAGGATCTTCGGATGATCAGCCGAGGGGCGAGGGGCTTGAGCGGGGGAAGGGAATTCCGGCCTTCGACAAGACTCAAGATTCTTTCCACGGCGATTGTCCCCATCTCCCGCGTCGGCTGCGCGACACACGTGAGGGGCGGGTCTACGAATTCCGCCAGCCTCTGGTCGTTATACGTGACCACCGCAACATCCCGGGGGCACCGCAGCCCGAGCCGCCGGACCGCTTCCAGCGCGCCTTCGAGCATCAAGTTACTGATGATGACAAGCGCGGTCGGGCCAGCGCGGCGTGTAAGGAGGTTCTCTGTGAGTTGAGCGGCCCCTTCCCGCGTTGCCGGTCCAGAGCATATCAGGGCGGGATCATAGGGCACTGAGCGCTGGACGAGGGCGCGTCGGTAGCCCTCGGTTCGCTCCGCTACGGTGGAAATGTCCAGATCGGGTCGGAGAAGCCCGACTCGCCGGTGCCCGTGGTGGAGTAGATGCGTCGTGGCGAGGTAGGCACCCAGCGTGTTGTCACAGGTGACGACCGGAACGCGCAGCCCCGGGACCGATCGGTTCACGAACACCATTGGGATGTGACTCTTGTGGAGGCGCTCTATTCCTCTTGGGGGTCCGCCAGCCGGCGCGATGATGAGCCCGGCGACGCGCAGAGAGAGCAGCACATCGAGGTACTCCTGCTGCTTGAGAGGATCCTCGTCGGTATTTCCCACGATCAAGCGAAAACCGGCAGCAGCCGCCCGGTCTTCTACCGCCCGGGACAACTCGGTATAGAACGGATTGGTAATATCGGAGATCAACAGGCCCAGGGTTCGCGTGCGCCCCGTGCGGAGGGCACTCGCAGGACCGTCGGGGTGGTACCGGAGCTTCCGGACCGCCGCTTCGACTCGCCGCTGGAGTATGGGACTGACGTACCTGGACCGATTCAGGACATTTGATACCGTCCCTGGCGATACACTCGCCAGTCGTGCGACCTGGAGAATGCCGCTTCCGCGTTCACTCTTCTTGATGGGCGACGTGGCCATGGTCTGCGTCGTTGCCAGGGCTTAAGTGGGTACCTTGTCTGGTGCCGACATGTATAGTAAAACGTTTTACCCGATAATCTCGAATAGCCCGCCCTGTGTCAAGCCGATTCTTTCCCTGCTCGCAATCACCCGGCTGGCGAAACCCCCGGATGGACAAGTGGCACGTTCAACCTCCGATGCTTCGAGAAGCTCGGTTAACAACTTCTCGCGGCTGTTTGTTGTGGCTGGGTTGAGGATTCGAGCCCTGCCCGGGGAGCCACACGAGATACAACGAGCGCCGGGGGCACCGGAAGGTACCGCTGGCGCTCGCTCTTCTGACGACGATCAATCCGCTCGTCCGAACTTGATCTAGCCAGCATCCCGGCAGAGCGCTATCGCCGAGGAATGACTGGCCTTCCTGTCCCGTGATCGCCTAAAACCGTTCCCCCGCGTCTTTGGGCTGGATAAACTGCCGCACGGCTTCCCGGAAGACCCGCGTGTCCAGCGGCTTCGTCAGGTAGCCTGCGCACCCTGCCGCCTTCGCCCGTTCCGCCTCCCCCTGCATGGCCAGGGCCGTGAGGGCAACGATCGGAATGGCGGCCGTGGCCGGATCCGCCTTGAGGCGACGGGTGGGCTCGTATCCCGTCATGCCGGGCAACTGCACGGCCATGAGGATGAGGGCCGGCCGCGCCGTCTTGACGAGGTGCCACCCTGCATCGGCGGTCTCCGCCACCAGGACCTCGCAGCCCTCTTGCTCCAGGAGGGCGATCA
>ORJL010052402.1_pt1 | contig 12848 bp, 13 predicted proteins | sample 1779941 | NCBI WGS metagenome assembly ORJL01 (sample SAMEA104232317, study PRJEB22302) | groundwater metagenome | biome: forest; feature: aquifer; material: groundwater | place: USA | collected 2011-08-07 | depth 5.8 m
CCAGCCGAGCGCCGGATGCACCTCGCTCCGGCTGCCAACAACCAGCACCGGACGGTTCGAACACGCCTCCGCCGCCTGCTCTGCGGCGCGGAAGAGGTGCGGCAGGTCGTCGAGGAAGTGGTCGCCGTCCGCGTCCCGGATGGCGAACCAGTCGAGATCGGCCTCGGCAAGGAACGGCCTCGCCGGCATGGGCGCGACGAAGAAGTCGCCGGTCTCGTAACCGGCCATCACGTCGAGCAGCGCTGCGGCGTCGCGCACCGTCCGCGCGATCGGCCCCGAGGTACCGAGACCGAGCGAGCCCGAGCCGTACGGCGCCGGAGAGACGCGACCGCGCGACGGTTTGATCCCGAAGAGCCCGCAGCAGGACGCCGGGATGCGGATCGATCCGCCGCCGTCGCTGCCGTGCGCGACCGGGCAGAGCGCCGCCGCCGTCGCGGACGCTGCGCCGCCGCTCGACCCGCCCGGAGTGCGCGACACGTCCCACGGGTTGCGGCAGACGCCGTTCAGCTCCGACTCCGTCATCGCGATCGTCCCGAGCTCGGGCGTGTTCGTCTTGCCGAGCACGACGAAGCCCGCCTCCCGGATCCGGCGGACGACCGCGGCGTCGAACTGCGGAACGTTGGCCGCGTACGCCTTCGCCGAGTACGTCGTGCGCAGTCCGGCCGTCTCGTTGAGATCCTTGATCGAGATCGGGATGCCGTGAAATGGCGAATCCGACGTTGCCGACTCGGCGGCGCGCGCGGCAGCGAGCGCGCCCTCGGCGTCGACGGTGACGTACGCGTTGAGCTGCGGATCGAGCCGGCCGATCCGCTCGAGGTAGAGCTCGGCGAGCTCGACCGGCGACACCTCACGTGCGCGCACACGCGCCGCGAGCTCCAGCGCGGGCGCGAACGCGAGCTCGTCGCTCATGGGGCGAGCACAACCTCGCCGAGGTCGTTCCCTGCGGCGTCACGCACCCGCCAGCCCCGCTCCATCACCTTCCAGGAGACCGGGTCGGCCACGGGCTCAGACGGCCTTGCCGCCGAGGTACCAGACGGGGCCTTGCGTGCCGACCGGATGCGTGTCGGACATGAGGCGCAGGACGCGCACGGTGCCCGGGATCCCGGCCTCGTCGACGCGCTCGAGGCAGCGCCGCACCATGCCGGGCGACGCGCCGTAGCCGAACGAGTGGGCGACGCGGAAGCGGAACGTCATGTTGTCGCTCTCACGCAGCGGATTCGCGGGGCTCATCAGCAGGGCGGTGAGGTCGAGGTGGTCGCTCGACGTGACCGACAGGTCGCAGAGCAGGTCGCTCCAGTCGGCGGGGAGGGCCGCGAGCGCGGCGTCCCACGCGTCGGCGAGCGATGCCCGTTCAGCGACCGGCGCGGCAGCGGTCTCCGATGCCCCGACGAGCTCGAGTGTGCCCTCGACGCCCTCGGCCTCCGCGCGATGCAACATTCGTCGCACCGCTTCGGGTCCGACACCGGCACCGCTGCGCGCGACGTAGAAGCGCAGCATTGCGCCCGCTCTGACCGGCCCCGCCGGTGCGAGCAGTGCGGCGGCACGCCCTGCGCGGGACGCCTCGTCCAGCGTGAGCACGACGTGTGCGTCGCTCCACCTCGGATCCAGGCCCCGCTGAATCGTGTCCCACTGGTCGACGAGTGCCATCGGTTGAACCATAAACTGCGCGCCGTGGCAAAGGTCGAGGCAAAGACGACGCTCGCGAAGGGCGACCTCCAGAACGTCCTGCGTGAGATGCTGCTCATCCGCCGCTTCGAGGAGAAGGTGGAGGAGCGCTTCCGCGCCGGCGAGCTTCCAGGCTTCCTCCACGTCGCGATCGGCCAGGAGGCGTGCGCCGTCGGCGTCTGCCGCGCGCTCGAGGACGGCGACGTGATCGCCTCGACGCACCGCGCGCACGGCCACACGCTCGCCAAAGGCACGCATCCGAACGAATTGATGGCCGAGCTCTACGGCAAGCAGGAGGGCTGCTCGCACGGCTACGGCGGCTCGATGCACCTGTACGACGTCGAACGCGGGAACATGGGCGCGAATGCGGTTGTCGGCGGAGGGCTCCCGCAGATCACCGGGGCTGCGCTCGCATTCCAGATGCGCGGCGAGCCGCGCGTGGCGGTCGCGTTCTTCGGCGACGGCGCGACGAACATCGGCACGTTCCACGAGGCGCTCAACCTGGCGCAGCTCTGGAAGGTTCCAGCCCTCTTCGTGCTGGAGGACAACAAGTGGGCGGAGTCGACGCCGGAACGCCAGCACTCGCCGATCCGCGACCTTTCCGACCGCGCGAAGGCGTTCGGGATGAAGGCGATGAAGGCCGACGGCCAGGACGTCGAGGCGGTCTACAAGACGGCGCGTCAGGCTCTGGATCACGCGCGCTCCGGCAAGGGGCCCGTGTTCGTGCACCTGGACTGCGTTCGTCTGCACGGCCACTACATCGGCGACCCGCAGGTCTACCGCGACAAGGACGAGGCGCGGAAGCTCGCGGAGACGCGCGACCCGATCACCCTGCTGCGCACGAAGCTCGGCGTCTCGGACGAGGACTTCGAGGAGATGGACGCCGAGGTGATCGAGATCGTCGACGCGTCCGTCGAGTTCTCGAAGAACGGCACCGACCCCGCGCCCGAAGACGCCCTGAAGAATGTCTATGCCTGACGCCCCTGACCCGGATGCCTGAGCTCTCCTACAGAGAAACGGTGCGCGACGCCCTCTCCCAGGCGATGCGCCAGGACGACGACGTCTTCATCATGGGTGAGGACATCGCCGAGATGGGCGGCTCGATGGGCGTGACGCACGGGATGCTCGACGAGTTCGGACCGGAGCGCGTGCGCAACATCCCGATCTCCGAGATGGCGCTCGCGGGTGCCGCGATCGGCGCCGCGGTGCAGGGCATGCGCCCCGTCGCAGAGATCATGTACGAGGATTTCATGACGCTTGCGGCCGAGCAGGTCGTCAACCAGGCCGCCAAGCACCGCTACATGTCGGGCGGGCAGATCAAGGTTCCGGTCGTCTTCCGCACGCAGGGCGGCGCCGGCTGGTCGCCGGGCGCGCAGCACGCGCAGCAACTCGAGGCGTGGTTCGTCCACATTCCCGGGCTGAAGGTCGTCTTCCCCTCGACGCCGGAGGATGTGCGTGGGCTGCTGTGGTCGTCGATCTACGACGACAACCCGGTCGTCTTCTTCGAGCACCGCACGCTCTACGGGATCAAGGGCGACGTGCCGGAGAAGATCGAGCCGATCCCGATCGGCAAGGCGCGCGTGCACCGCGAAGGCGACGACGTCACGGTGATCGCGACCGGCCGGATGGTCCACGAGTCGCTCGCCGCTGCAGCCGAGGCCGAGAAGGAGGGCATCTCGGTCGAGGTCGTCGGTCCGCGCACGCGCCAGCCACTCGACGAGGAGACGCTCGTCGCGTCCGTGAAGAAGACGAGCCGCGCCGTCGTCGCGCACGAAGCCGTGACGCGCATGGGCTTCGGCGCCGAGGTCGCGGCCGTGCTGCAGTACCAGGCGTTCGACTGGCTCGACGCGCCGATCGAGCGGGTCGGCTCACGCTTCACGCCGATCCCGTTCGCGCCGGTGATGGAGTCGTTTGTCATCCCGCACGCGGAGACCGTGCTCGAGGCGATCTACCGCACCGTCAACAAGAAAGCCTGACGTGGCGACCGAGGTAAAGCTTCCGCGGCTGGGCCAGGGCATGGAGTCGGGGACGATCGTCAAGTGGCTCAAGTCCGAGGGCGAGCAGGTGCAGAAGGGCGACGCGCTCTACGAGCTCGACACCGACAAGGTCACGCAGGAGGTCGAGGCGGAGGCGAGCGGCGTGCTGCTGAAGATCGCGATCCCGGAGGGCGAGGTCGAGGTCGGCAAGACGATCGGCTTCATCGGCGACAAGGGTGAAGAGGTGTCCGTCTCCGCCGTGCCCGGCGGAGATGCGGCGCCGGCGGCCGTCGAGCGGAAGGCGCCGGACGTTCCCGTTCCTGCGACGAACGGTGCGTCGCAGCCCAGGACCGCCGACGTCTCGGCGGCTACCGGGTCGGGCCGCATCAAGGCCTCGCCGCTGGCGCGCCGCATCGCGCGCGAGCGCGGCATCGAGCTGGCGCAGGTGCGCGGCACCGGCCCTGACGGCCGCATCGTCGCCGAGGACGTCGAGCGCGCCGAGGCCACGCCTGCGGCCGGCGCCCCCGTCGCAGCGGCGTCTGCCGGCGAGGTCGAATCCCGGCCGCTCTCGACCATCCGCAAGACGATCGCGCGCCGGCTCACGCACGCGTGGACCGTGCCCGCGTTCCAGCTCACGGTCGACGTCGACATGACGCGGGCGAACGAGCTCGTAACGCGACAGCGAGAGCTGTACCCGGACGTCCGCATCACCGTCACCGACGTGCTCACGAAGGTGTGCGCGCAGGCGCTGATGCGCCACCGCGACGTGAACGTCCAGTACACCGAGGACGCGTTGCTCGTCTTCCCGAGCGCCGACGTCGGCATCGCCGTCGCTGCGCCGCAAGGTCTCGTCGTCCCCGTCGTGCGCGGCGCCGAACGGCTGTCTATCGCCCAGATCGCCGGCGTGCGCGCCGATCTCGTCTCTCGCGCGCGCGATGGCAAGCTGCGCAGCGAGGACCTCGAAGGCGGGACGTTTACGATCTCGAACCTCGGCATGTACGAGGTCGACCAGTTCATCGCCGTGCTCAATCCACCGCAGGCGTCGATCCTCGCTGTGGGCGCGACGCGCGACCAGGTTGTCCCGCGGGACGGCGAGCTGCACGTCCTGCCGCTGATGACAATGACGATCACGTGCGATCATCGCGCCGTGGACGGTGCGACCGGCGCGGACTTCCTGCGGACGATCAAGGCGTTCCTCGAAGACCCGGGGCTCGCGCTCTAAGGGTGTGCTCCGCTGATGGCGCCGACCGTCTGGTACCACGTGCGCGACCTCGACGCGGCGCGCGGCTTCTACCGGGAGACGCTCGGCTTCGAGGAGACCGGCGTCGACTTCAGGGAGCGCTGGTCGCTGCTCAAGCATGGCGAGATGGAGATCGGGCTCGCCGAGGGAGAGCCACGCGAGGACAGCGGCGTCGCCCATGTCGACGCGGGTGACCTGAAGGCGGAGGCCGAGCGGCTGCGCGCAGCGGGCGTCGAGGTCGGCATCGTGTTCGAGCTGCAGGGCGAGATACGGCTGCTCGACGTGTACGACCCCGACGGCAACCGGGTTCAGCTCGCACAGGAGCTCTAGGGCCGTCTGATGCTGCGGCCCGTGGACGTACACGACGTGCGGTTCCTCCGCGACATGCTTCGCCACGCGTACCACTGGCGGCTCTCGGAGGACACCGAGCGACCGGTGTACCGGTACGTCGCCAACTGGGGCAGGCGCGGCGATGCGGGCGTGCTGGCGCTCGACGGCCCGCACGCCTACGGCGCCGCGTGGTACCGCCTTTTCACCGAGGACGAACCGGGCTTCGGGTTCGTCGACGAGGCGACACCGGAGCTGACGATCGCCGTCGTGCCGAGCCGCCGCGGCAAAGGCGCCGGTGCCGAGCTGCTGCAGGCACTGCTCGAGCGCGCACGCGAGGACGGCTATACCGCCGTGAGCCTCAGCACGGCGCACGAGCAGTCGAGCTTCTACGAGCGCTACGGCTTCGAGACGGTGCGCGAGGCGCCGCACGCCGTGACGATGCTCGCGCGACTGTGACTACCATCGATTTCGAGATTTCGAGAGTGAGGGAGAACCCACATGGACGTTGACGTCGCAGTCCTCGGAGGAGGTCCCGGCGGATACACCGCCGCGATCCGCGCCGCACAGCTCGGTGCGAAGGTCGCCTGCATCGAGAAGGAGCCGGAGCTCGGAGGCACATGCCTGCGCGTCGGCTGCATCCCCACGAAGGCGTGGGTGCAGACAGCGTTCGCGCTGCGCGAGGCCGAGGAGAGCTACGCGAAGTTCGGCGTCAAGGTCGGCGAGGCGACGCTCGACTTCGAGGCGTCGAACGCGTGGAAGTCCGGCGTCGTCAAGCAGATGACGCAAGGCGTCGCCGGGCTCTTCAAGGCCAACGGCGTCGAGTGGGTCAAGGGGGTCGGTCGCTTCAAGGATGCGAACACGATCGCGGTCGAGGGTGGCGAGGACGTCACCTTCAAGTCGGCGGTCGTCGCCACGGGCTCGTTCCCGCTGAGCCCGCCGATCGAAGGGCTCGACTCGCCGCGGTGCGTCGACTCGACCGGCCTGCTCGCGCAGACCGAGGTCCCGAAGCGTCTCGTCGTGCTGGGCGGTGGGATCATCGGCTGTGAGTTCGCGTCGATCTTCAGCCGCTTCGGCACCGAGGTGACGATCGTCGAGATGCTCGACACGCTGATCCCGCAGGAGGACGCGGACGCCGCGAAAGAGCTGGCGAAGCAGTTCGGCAAGCGTGGCATCTCGCTCCAGCTCGGCAAGCAGTGCACGAAGGTCGAGGACGACGGCTCGAAGCTGACCGTCCACTACGGCGACGGCGAGACCGTCGAGGCCGACCTGATGCTCGTCTCCGTCGGCCGCGGGCCGCTCGTCGAGGGGGTCGGGCTCGAGGAGATCGGCGTGCAACTCGACAAGCGCAAGGGCATCGCCGCGGACGAGCATCGCCGCACGACCGTGGCGCACATCTACGCGGTGGGCGACTGCGCCGGTTACTGGCAGCTCGCGCACACGGCGTTCCGCGAGGGCGAGGTGGCGGCCGAGAACGCGTGCGGGCACGATGCGATCGTCGACAACCGTGCAGTGCCGCGCCCGATCTACACCGACCCGGAGATCGCGGGGGTCGGCCTCACCGAGGCGGAGGCGCGCGAGCAGTACGGCGACGACGTGGCGGTCGGCCAGTTCCCGTGGGTTGCGAACGCACGTGCTGTTATGCAGGACGAGAGCATCGGCTGGGTGAAGTCGATCCACGAGACGCGCTACGGCGAGCTGCTCGGCCTCGTGATGGGCGGGCCGCACGTGACCGACCTGATCGAGGTCGGCGTGGTCGCGATCGACGCGGAGGCGACGGTGGAGACGGTGGCCGACGGCATGGCGCCGCACCCGACGCTCTCCGAGGCGATCAAGGAAGCCGGGCTCGTCGCGCTCGGGCGGGCGATCCACGTGCCGAACCGCAAGCCGCGCGCCGCCAAGACTCCGGCCTGACGGAGGCCGGGAAGAAGATTTCGGGTCCCGCGCAAGTTTTTCGCGGGAGCGGGATCTCAGATGGCAGGACGTGCCCTCGTCCCTATCCTCCGGGGCCATGCCGCCCGCGGGCCCCGGAGGAGACGTTCTCTCCGAATGAGCCGCCCTGCCGCAGGGGCGGCTCATTCCTTTCGGGGCGGTGCCCGGCATCGGGTAGCGTGGGCGCCAGACCAAGGGAGGTCACATGGGAATCGTCAACAAGCGCAACGCCGTCGTCGGCTGGATCGTCCTCAAGCTCGGAAAGCGGGCCGCGAAGAAGAAGGCTCAGGGCGCGGTGCCCGGTCCGCGCTCAGGCGGTGTCGCCGCAGGCGCGCTCGCCGCGATCGGCGGGGTGCTCTTCTTCTGGCGCAAGAAGCGCGGCAGCGGCGGCGCCCCCGAGTGAGCCGCGGCTTCTTCCGCAGCTCGATCGCGGATCTCGTCCCCTACGAGCCCGGCAAGCCGGTCGAGGAGGTCCAGCGGGAGCTCGGGCTCGACCACGTGGTCAAGCTCGCCTCGAACGAAGGCCCGTCCCCGCCCTTCCCGGCCGCCCTCGAGGCGATCGCGCGTGCGTCGCACGACCTCAACCGCTATCCGGACGGAGGTGTCTACGCGCTGCGGGCCGCGCTCGCCGAGCGCCACGGCGTCGCACACGACGAGGTCGTCGTCTCGGCGGGCGCGGACGGCGTGATCGACCTGCTCTCGCAGGCGGCGCTCGACCCGGGCGACGACATCGTCTGCGGCTGGCCGTCGTTCCCGAGCTACGTGCTCGCTGCGGCGAAGCTCGGCGCCGAGTCGACGAAGGTCCCGCTCCGGTCGCATACGTACGATCTCGACGGGCTCCTCGCGGCCGTCGGGCCCCGGACGAAGCTCGTCTACGTCTGCCACCCGAACAATCCCACCGGCACGGGCAACGGTCGCGCCGAGCTCGACCGCTTCTTCGACCAGGTGCCGGGCCACGTTCTCGTCGTGCTCGACCAGGCCTACTTCGAATACATCGGCGACCCCGAGTATGCGGACGGCGTCGAGGAGTACTTCAAGGCCGGCCGGCGCGTCGTCGTGCTGCGCACGTTCTCGAAGATCTACGGGCTCGCCGGACTGCGGGTCGGGTACGGCATCGCACCGGCCGACGTCGTCGCGGCGACGAGCAAGGTGCGGCGGGCGTTCGACGTCACGTCGACGGCTCAGGCGGCTGCGCTCGCCAGCATCGGCGACGACGCCGAGATCGCGCGGCGGCGCTCGGCCAACGCCGTGGGGCGCGAGCAGCTCGCACGCATCTTTCGCGATCACGGCTTCGATCCAGCCGGGCCGGCACTCGGCAACTTTCTCTTCGCCGAGGTGGGCGACGGCCGCGCGCTCTTCGAGCAGCTGCTCCGCCAGGGCGTGATCGTCCGGCCCTGCGCCGGCTTCGGCGCGCCCGGCGCGATCCGGGTCTCGGTGGGTACCGCGGAGGAGAACGCGGCCTTCGCCGAGGCGCTCGGACACGTCCTCTCCGGCGTCTCGTTTTAACCGGATAACCCTGTTACCCTGCGGCAGCAGTGCCGCGCCGCCCTTCCGCCAGACAACTGGCGCCGCTGAGCGTCGTCGGCTTCCGCCTTCTCTTCCTGTCGACGCTCGGCTCGAGCATCGGCACGCTGTTCGCTGCGATCGCGCTGGCGATCGACGTCAAGGACCGCACGAACTCCGGACTCTGGGTCGGCGCGGTGCTCATCGTCGAGTTCCTGCCGACGATTTTCGTGGGCCTGACGCTGGGACCGCTGCTCGACCGGCTCGACCGGCGGTCGCTGATGGTCGGCGCAGACCTGCTTCGCGCTGCGGTTTTTTGCGCCTTGCCGTTCACGTCGAGCGTCGCGGGCATCGTCGGCCTCGCGCTGGTCGCCGGGCTCGCGACCGGGTTCTTCCGGCCGGCGGTCTATGCGGGCGTCCCGAATCTCGTTCCGGAGGATCAGCTACCCGAGGCGAACGCGCTGCTGCAGACGGTCGAGAACGTCAGCTGGGCGATCGGCCCCGTGCTCGGCGGCATCCTGACGGCGGCGGCGGGACCGCACGCCGCGTACTGGATCAACGCCGTCTCGTTCCTCGTCTCCGCGCTGCTCGTCGCCCGCATCCCGAAGCGGCTGCTCCAGAGCGAGACAGCGCTCAGTCGCGGACACTGGCGCGACCTCGCCGACGGATTCGTCACCGTGCTCCGCTCGCGCCCGCTGATCGCGGTGCTCGTCGGCTGGGGCATCGCGTCGCTCGGGACAGGCGCCATCAGCCTCAGCGAGGTGTTCCTGGCGAAGAACACGCTGCATGCCGGCGACTTCGGGTACGGGCTCCTGTACGGCGGGATCGGCACGGGCCTCGTGATCGGCAGCTGGTGGAGCAGCTCCGTCGTCGCGCGGCTCGGTACGAAGCGCGCCTACACGGGCGCGCTGCTCCTGATGGCGATCGGCTTCGGCGCAGGCGCGGCGGCCCCCAACATCTGGGTGGCGGCCGTGTGCGTCGTCGTCGGTGGCATCGGCGACGGCGTGGCGATCGTCTGTAACGCGTTGCTTGTGCAGCGCGGCGCAGCCGACCAGATGCGCGGGCGCGCGCTGACACTCGTGATGAGCGTGACCTACGCTCTGAACGGCGCCGGCACGGTGATCGCAGGCGCTCTGGTGCACATCACCGGCTCGCGTTGGTTGTGGGCCGGAGGCGCCGTCTCGTTCGCCGTCGGCGCGGTTGCAGCCTTCGTGCTCGTGCGCGAGGGGCGCACCGTCCCCGTGGAGATATCCGCGTAAGCCACTAGAGTGGCGCGCGGTGGCCGGCCGCCGCGACTGGACCCGTGAGACCCTCGCCGCCGGCGTACGCACCGGCGACCGGCGCGCGCTCGCGCGGGCGATCACGCTCGTCGAGAACGGCGACCCGCTGGCGTACGACATCGTCGCCGACCTCTACCCCGACACGGGCAAGGCGTACGCAGTGGGGCTCACCGGCCCGCCCGGCGTCGGGAAGTCGAGCCTCGTCTCCTCCTTGATCTCGCTCGTGCGGGAGCGGAAGACGACGGTCGGCGTCGTGTCGGTCGACCCGTCGAGCCCGTTCACGCACGGGGCGCTGCTCGGTGATCGCATCCGCCTCTCGGATCATTTCCTCGACCCGGGCGTCTTCATCCGCTCGATGGGCACGCGGGGTCATCTCGGAGGGCTGGCCGAAGCAACCCTGCAGGCGCTGCTCATCCTCGACGCGGCGGGCAAGGATCTCGTCTTCCTCGAGACCGTCGGCACAGGGCAGAGCGAGGTGGAGGTGATAGGCATCGCCGACACGGTGCTACTCGTTCTGATGCCGGGGTCGGGCGACTCGGTGCAGGCATTGAAGGCGGGGATCATGGAGATCCCCGACGTGATCGCGATCAACAAGGCCGATCATCCGGCGGCGAAGACGATGCTCAACGAGGTGCGGTCGATCCTCTCGCTCGGGAGCGACAGCGAGTGGCAGCCAGCAATCGTGCTCACCGAGGCGACGCGCGGCGAGGGAGTGCCGGAGCTCTGGGAGAAGATCGAGGCGCATCGCGCATACCTCGAGGATTCGGGGCAGCTCGAGGAGCGCCGGGCGCGCAACCTCGCGGGCGAGGTGTTCTCGGTGGCGTCCGCGCGGGCGAAGCGGCACCTCGAGCATGCGGTGGCCGACGATCCCGAGCTCCGGCGGCTGCTCGCTGAGGTTCAGAGTCGCGAGCTGGACCCGCTCAGTGCGGTACGAGAGATACTGGAGAAGGTCTTTCACATTGGCAGCGACGAAGACAGCACCCGGACTCCCTGAGATCGAGCAGGCGCGCGCGCGGCTCGACGGCGTCGCACGCGTCACGCCGGTCTACCGCTCGGAGACGCTCTCGCAGCTCGCCGGCCGTGACGTGCACCTCAAGGCGGAGAACCTGCAGCGCACCGGCTCGTTCAAGGTGCGAGGCGCGTACAACCGCATCTCGACCCTGAGCGATGCGGAGCGCGCTGCCGGCGTCGTCGGGGCCAGCGCGGGCAACCACGGACAGGCCGTCGCGTGGGCCGCCCGCGAGGTCGGGTCGCACGCGCGGATCTTCATGCCGCAGGACGCTCCGATGGCGAAGGTCGACGCGACGCGTCACTACGGCGCGGAGATCGAGCTCGCCGGCTCGAGCATCGAGGATGCGCTCGTGGGCGCGCAAGCGTACGTCACCCAGACGGGCGCGACGTTCGTGCACCCGTTCGAGGATGCGTTCGTGATCGCCGGCCAGGGGACGATCGGGCTCGAGCTCGCCGAGCAGGTGCCCGACGCCGGCACGGTCGTGATTCCGATCGGCGGCGGCGGGCTCGCCTCCGGCATCGCCCTGGCGCTTCGCGCCGTGCGTCCCGACGTGCGGATCGTCGGTGTGCAGGCAGCGGGGACGCTTCCCGACGGACCGGGGTTCACGATCGCCGACGGCGTCGCCGTCAAGAAGCCGGGCGAGCTGACGTCGAGCATCCTCGACCGCGTGCTCGACGACATCGTCGCCGTGAGCGACGAGCAGATCACGGAATCGATCGTGCTGCTGCTGGAGCGGACGAAGCTCGTCGTCGAAGGCGCCGGCGCCGTGAGCGTCGCCGCAGTCCTGCACGGCAAGGTTGGGGGTGAAGGCGCCGTCGTCCCGGTGCTCTCCGGCGGGAACATCGACGCGACGCTGCTCATCTCCGTCATGCGGCGCGGCCTCGCCGTCGCGGGCCGTTTCCTGGTGCTGCGCACGCGGGTGCCCGACCGGCCCGGTGAGCTCGCAACGCTCCTGACGCTGCTCGCGAGCGAGCGCGTGAACGTCGTGGAGGTGGAGCACCAGCGCGAGACTGCCGACCTGCCCGTCGGCGAGACCGGCGTCGAGCTCACCCTGCTGACCCGAGACGCTGCGCACTGCGAGGAGATCCTCGCCACGCTCGACCGCTGGGGCTATCCGGCCGAGCGTCTCTCGTAGAAGGCGCCGCGTCCCGCGAGGGCGCGGGACGCGGCGTGCTGCAATGACCTTGGTCACGACCCCGACCCGGGGTGCCAAGGCGTCTCCCCGGAGCTAGATCCGGCCCAGCAGCGGGCGGCCTGCGACGCGGCGTGCACGGCGTGCGAAGGCCGCGGTGAGCCCGGGCCGAGCGGCGCGGTCTTCCGCCGGACGTGCCGGCGTCGGCAGCATGGGATTGCGGCGCGCCTCACGGATCGCGTCGGTGTGTCTCTGGGCGGCGGAGTACTGGTTGATCGCGCTGTTCATCTGATGCTCCTCGGTCACGGCTGACGACCACAGGACGAGGAGCGGGGCGGGGTTCTTCCCTCTCCCGGCCTCCGGAGCGGCATGAACGGCGGGCAGACGACGCTCGCAACCGCTACGGCTATATCTCCTGGAGTGCGCCTCTCCGGAACAGCCCACGCGGCCGCCCTCGCCGTGCTCCTCGCGCCTGCGCCCGCCTGGGCTCACGCGAGTCTCGTCCGGACGGAGCCCGCGAACGGCGCCGTCCTGGCACGGCTGCCCGCCCAGGTTCGCGTCGTCTTCGACGACGTCGTCCGTCCGGGGCCGGGGATCGCCGCGATCCGCAACGGAGGAGCGTCGATCCTCGCGGGGCGTGCGCGCGTGGCCGGTACGAGGACGCTCCTCGTCCCGCTGCTGCAAGGCCTGGGCGACGGCGACTACTCCGTACGCTGGTCGATCGTCTCCGACGACGGGCATCTCGAGTCGGGCGTCCTCGCGTTCGCGGTCGGCCTCGGCC
>ORJL010877904.1_pt1 | contig 12845 bp, 11 predicted proteins | sample 1779941 | NCBI WGS metagenome assembly ORJL01 (sample SAMEA104232317, study PRJEB22302) | groundwater metagenome | biome: forest; feature: aquifer; material: groundwater | place: USA | collected 2011-08-07 | depth 5.8 m
AATTTTTTCCCGGGTTCTTTCAAACAGACTCGGGAACTCCTTCCATTTTTTTAGAACTTCCTCCCAGGGGCCTTGATAAAGATCGTATTCCAGGCTTTGAGCGGCCGTGAAAATCTCTTCCAACCCCATATTCCCCGCAGCCCCTTTGAGAGTGTGAATGAGAATCCGGGCCCCGGCGGAATCCTGAGCGGAAATCGCCTTTTGTAGCTCCTCCAGCGGTTCCTTTTGAGTCTCGATGAATTTCAAAAGAAGTTTTTTGTATTTTTCCTTTTTCCCGACCAATCGCTCAAGGGCGGCCTGACAGTTTATTCCGGGAAAAACAGGAACCGGATCATCCTTTGGTGGTAACTTCTCATTAACGGAGGGGAATGATTTTCCGGCGTTTTTCGAACACGGCTTTTTAAGCCATTTTTTAATGGTCGTGAAAAAAAGGCAGGGATCGATCGGCTTCGTAATATAATCATTCATCCCTGCGTCCAGAGCCTTCTTCCAATCCTTCGACAAAACATGCGCGCTCATCCCGATAATCGGGATGTTCTCAAAACCCTCAACTCCGCGAATTTGCCTGGTTGTCTCATATCCGTCCATTTCCGGCATCTGGACATCCATGAGGATGACATCGAAAAGGAAATCCTTCGGTTCCTTCAAAAAATCGATGGCTTCATGCCCATTTTCAGCGGTTGTTACGATTCCACCCGCGCTTTCCAGAAGTTCATTCGCCAATTCCTGATTGAACTCGTTATCCTCAACCAGGAGAACTCGCGCTCCGCATAAACACGAAGGTTCCCTTGAAATCTGAAGCTCCTCCCGCAAAAAGCGAACCGCGGTGGGAACAAAGATCTTTATTATTTTTCCCGCGAGCGTTTGAGCGGTGACGGGCTTGAAAAGGACATCATCAACTCCGGCTTCCCTGGCCTGTGTTAAGAAATCCTCGCTCCCGAAACCGGTTACGATAATAATTTTAGGAACCTTTTTGAGAGCCGGATTTCTTGTAATCAGGCGGGCTACTTCCAACCCGTTCAGGTCGGGAACCCGGAAATCAAGAAGAATAAGGGAAACCGGGAGAATGGAATCTTTTTCTCTTACGATCTCTATAGCTTCCCGGCCGGATGCGGTTTGGTCCACGGTGAAAGAGAACTTTTCCAGGATATTCGCATACGCTTTCCGAATTCCAAAATTGTCGTCAACTACCAGAACGCGCAAGCCTCGTATACACTCCGGAACCGGGTTCTTTATTTCGTTTTTTCCTGACAAACCCAACTCAATTTGGAATGAAAAGGTGCTTCCCTTTCCATTTTCGCTTTTTACGCTGATTTTTCCTGCCATCAGCTCAACCAGTTTTTTGCAAATACTGAGCCCCAGCCCGGTTCCCCCGAATCTACGGGTCGTGGATCCTTCCGCCTGAGAAAAGGGTTGGAAAAGTCTTGCGATCTGTTCGTTCGTCAAACCGATTCCCGTATCGGTCACCCCAAACCGAAGATTCACTCTTTCCGGGCTCCGTTGGTCGGGGGAATCATCACCTTTTTCCAATTTTAATTCTATTTCCCCTTGTTGGGTGAATTTTACGGAATTGCCGACAAGGTTTATAAGAATTTGCTGGATTCTCAAGGGATCGCCGACCAATTTTCGGGGTAAATTGGGGTGGATGTTCAGGATAAACTCGACCCCTTTTTCATAGGCTTTGTATCCGGCAATTGTTGTGACATTGTCCAGCACATCGCCCAGATCGAAAGGGGTATTTTCCAAACTCAGTTTCCCCGCCTCGATTTTAGAGAAATCGATAATATCGTTGACGACTTCCAACAGATTTTGGCTTGCGGTGTGAATCTTCAATAAGTAATCCTGCTGTTTCGGAGACAGGTCCGTTTTTAATGCCAGATCCCCAAACCCGATAATCGCATTAAGGGGGGTTCTGATTTCGTGACTCATGAAGGCCAAAAATTCCCCCTTGGCCTGATTGGCGCTGTCGGCCGCCTCCTTCGCCTTTTTCAGCTCCTGGTTGGCGAAAACAAGCTCGGCTGTTCGATTCGCGACGCGTTTTTCGAGTTCTTTATTCAAACGGGCTTTTTCTTCGGCCCGCCTTCGTTCTTTCATGTCCACAACAACTTTTCTTCAAACATAGGAATACCGGTTATACGCAAAAGTGCGGCCATGGGGGAAAGAAAAATTGAAGCCGAATCGATCGGCCTCTCCGAAATAAATTATCGAAACGTAATTCAATAACGGGAAAGTTCTCCCAAAATTTCGGGAAACACTTCCCCGAAATTACGGAATTTGGTTAAACCAATTTATGGGAAATCGCGTATCTGGTGAGACCGGCAACGGTATGAATGTTGAGTTTTTCCATGATCCGAGAACGGTGGGTCTGAACGGTACGAATGCTGATTCCAAGTAAAATGGCTATCTCTTTATTGCATAAACCTTCGGAAATTCTGGTCAGTATCTCCAATTCACGCTTGGAGAGAAGCTTCTTTGGAAGTTCACCCGTTTCCTTCATTCTTGCGAGGTGACCGCTGAGAATGCAATCGGCAATTCTCGGACTGAAAAATGTTCCCCCCTGGTTTATCTTTCTGATCGCTTTTACCAGTTCTTCTTGGGAGGTATCCTTTAACAGGTATCCGGACACCCCTGCCTTTATCGCCTGATCGACGTATTCCGAACCCTCGTGGAAGGAAAGAACCAGTATTTTAGCTTTGGATGCCATTTTGCCGATTTCCTTCGCCGCCTCGATGCCGGTCATGCCGGGAAGGCTGATATCCATGAGAATCAGATTTGGAGAGAGGGCTTCCGTTTTTGACAAGGCTTCCTCCCCGGTCCGGGCTTCCCCCACGATTTCAAGATCATCGAACTTCTTTAATGCCGAATTCAAACCCTCCAAAACAATCGGATGGTCGTCCACTAAAAGAAGTTTAATCATTTTTTGCTTTGACTTTAAGCTCCCCTTGCCTTATACATTATCAACCGAATTTTTTCTATTTTATATAAGAGCGCTTTGAAATTTGCTGTTACTATTTTCAAAAAATATCTCCCTTTACCAGGATTCCCGTCACCAACCACTAATCACTAATCCCCTTTTGTATAGGTTGGAATGACTTCCATGTTACCACTTCAATATTCCAGGTCAAAACAAATTCGTTTTTTCCTTTTTTGGTTTTTTCTCGGTTGCGTTTTGCTGGGAATTTCGGGCTGCGGGAAAAACCGGCATGGTTTCATCATTGCCGGGTCTACTTCGGTTCAACCTCTCATGGAAAAAATAATCGAGCCATTCAGGAAACTCCACCCCGAGTTCCGATTTGATGTTGAAGGCGGAGGGAGCAGCGCGGGAATCACCTCCGCCCTCACGGGAACCGCCCAGGTGGGAATGTCGTCCAGGGATTTGAAAAAAGGCGATCCGCGTGAATCAATGTTGCTGGGAATCCCGATTGCCATTGATGCCATAATCGTGGTGGTGAATAAGGCGAACCCGATAGAAAACCTCACATTAGATCAGCTTCGCAAGCTATTTTCAGGCGGTATTCGCAACTGGAAGGAGGTCGGCGGTCTTGACCGGTCCGTTCACCTGATCGTTCGGGAGGAAGGCTCCGGAACAAGGTCGGCCTTCGACGACCTCGCGATGAAAGTCGGAAAGGAGGAAACCCCGATCGACGACTTCGCATTGGTCCAGGATTCCATGGGCGGGGTCCGCGAGGTGATTCGCAACGATCCCGATGCCATCGGATTCATTTCCCTCGGAGGCCGGTCCCCGGTCGTGAGAACAATTAGAATAGACGGTATTTTCCCGACCCTGGATACAGTAAAGGAAAAGAAATACAAATTGGTAAGGCCTTTCCTGCTGCTTTCCAACGGACCATTTTCCGGAATGGCAAAGGAGCTTTTGGACTTCACCCTTTCGGCAACCGGTTCGGAAATCATCGTAAAGGAGGGTTATGTCGATATCGGGGCCAAATGAAGTTTCGACCCTCAGGTTGCGGGAGGATAGGATCAGAAAGGTTCTACTCACCGTGGCGTTTTCCTCCGTTTCAATACTTGCACTGATCATTATTTTTGTTTTTCGCGAGGGTCTCCCGGTGATTCTAAAAATCGGACCGGGCGAGTTCCTGCTTGGACAAAAGTGGGCGCCGACCAAAGGGATCTTTGGAATTTTTCCGATGATCGTCGGAACGCTCGAAGTCACCCTGGGGGCCATTCTCGCCGGGGTTCCCCTTTCAATCATGGTCGCCCTGTATCTTTCGGAATTCGCGAAGCCCCGCACAAGGATGGTTCTAAAGCCGGTAATCGAGCTTCTGGCTGCAATTCCTTCCGTGGTATACGGCTTCATCGGAGTGGTTGTGCTGGTTCCGTTTATCAGGGAGAATTTCGGCGGAACCGGGTTTTCAGTGCTCTCCGCGTCGATCATCCTCGGAATTATGATCCTTCCTACGATCATCAGCATTACTCTCGATTCACTCCTCGCCGTTCCTCAAAGCTACCGTGAAGGAGCTCTCGCTCTCGGAGCGACGCACTGGCAAACCTCCATCCGAATCGTGGTCCCGGCCGCCCGGTCGGGAATCGCGACAGCCGTCATTTTGGGAATGGGAAGGGCGATGGGGGAAACCATGGCGGTTATTATGGTCGCGGGAAACGCGGTCGTCACCCCCACATCCCTCCTCCACCCCTGCCGAACCCTGACAAGCAACGTTGCGATTGAAATGGCTTACGCCTCGGGAATCCATCAACAGGCTCTTTTTGCAACCGGGGTGGTTCTTTTCGTAATGATATTTTTCCTGAATATCCTGGCCACCTTCTTTATCCGGCGAAACCGGGCATCTCCCCAATGACCCTAACTCTGCCGTCCCATAAATCACCACGGCCGAAGGCAAGCGTAAGCCCAAGGCGCAAAGGACACAAAGATTACGAAGAAGAATAAAAAAAATGGTGAAAAAACCCTAAAAGTCTTTCCCTTTGTGCTCTTTGTGTCTTTGTGGTAAATCCAAATGGTACAGTAAAGGTAAAGGGAATCAAAAGGGGGGAAACGTGAACCCGGAAATCAGAAGATTGAATCGCGTGTTCCACAGGCTGGGCCACCTTTTGACCGCCTGGATGACCGTCCTGGTTCTGGGAATCCTGGCCGCGATCCTGGTTTTTCTCTTTATTAACGGCGCGGAAAAATTGAGTTTCAACTTTTTTCTCGAATCCCCGATCGACCTTGGCCGGGAGGGGGGCATTTTCCCGATTCTCGTTTCGACGATTCTCCTGGCCATGACATCCTTGTTCATTGCCGTCCCTCTCGGAATCGGAACCGCGGTGTATCTCACCGAATATACGACGGATAGTTATGTGACATTGATCATCAGGTTCGGAGCGGAATGTCTGGCGGGAATTCCATCGATAATATTCGGGCTTTTCGGTTTCATGCTGTTCGTGGTTTCGCTCGGCATGGGATGGTCGATCATTTCCGGAGGACTTACCCTGGCATGCATGGTTCTTCCCACGATTATCCGTACCTCCGAGGAAGCGATCAAATCGGTGCCGAAGGTTCTGCGGGAGGTCGGATTTTCACTTGGGGCGACGAAATCGCAGGTGATCTGGAATATTGTACTTCCTCACGCAAGAGGAGGGATTGCCACTGGAATCATCCTCGCCCTCGGGCGGGTAATCGGGGAAACCGCCTGCGTAATCTTCACCACCGGAATTTCGCTTGAAATGCCCACATCCCTTTTCGATTCGGCCCGATCCATGTCGGTTCATTTTTATCTTCTTGCCCGCGAGGGAATCTCAATGGAAATGGCGTATACGACCGCGCTCGCCCTCGTCGGAATGATCCTGATAATTAATTCCCTCGCGGCGTTTCTTTCCCCGAGAAGGACGAGATAATGGCCCCTTTGTTGCATGTGTCAAATGTTTCCTACCGGTACCATTCTGACGTACCCGGAAAAGAAGTACAAGCTCTTTCCGACATTTCCCTGGAATTGCCCAAGGGGCTCATTTTAACGATTATCGGTCCGAGCCGGTCGGGGAAATCCACCTTTCTTCGGCTGTTGAACCGGCTTCAGGAAGTTTCGTCCGACGGAATAATGACGGGAAAGATTCTCCTCGACGGACAGGATATTTATTCCGCGAATTACGATCCTTTTCAACTCAGGCGGGAAGTCGCCTTCACTTTTGACAAGCCCCAGGCCCTCGATATGTCGGTATACGACAATATCGTATTCGGCCCGCGTTTGGCGGGGCTGAATGGAAAATCGGAACTGGACGAACTTGTCGAATCGACGTTAACCGACGCTTTCCTCTGGGACGAGGTTAAAGACAGGCTGAATCTGAACGCAACCCAGCTTTCCGGGGGACAGAAACAACGTCTTTCGATAGCGCGGTCCCTTGCGCTCAAACCCAGACTTCTTCTGCTTGACGAGCCTTGTTCGGCGCTTGACCCGATTTCCACCGCCCGGATCGAGCTTGCCCTCGTCAAGATGAAACATCTCACGACCTGCATCCTTGTCACCAATAACACGAAACAGGCTTCCAGAATAGGCGATCTGACGGCATTTTTCCTTCAGTCGAAACTGGTCGAAATCGGCCCCACCACCGACACCTTCAGGCGGCCCAAAGAAAAGCAAACTGAAGACTACATTTCAGGAAGATTCGGATGACGGAAAAAAAAGTAATCGAATCCAGAAACCTGAACTTTTTTTACGGTTATTTCCATGCCCTTAAGGAAGTGACCGTCGATATTTTCGAACATCAGGTCACGGCGTTGATAGGCCCGTCCGGATGCGGAAAGTCAACCTTCCTCAGGGTTCTGAATCGAATGTCCGACACTATTGCGCATACCAGAGCCGTAGGAAGCATCCGGGTTCTGGGCCGCGAAATCTACGATCCAAGGCTGGATGTCACCGAACTTCGGCGGGATGTCGGAATGGTATTTCAGGCCCCTAACCCCTTTCCCCAGACGGTTTTCGATAACCTCGTCTTCGGATTGAGGATAGCCGGGGAAAACGACCCGAAACATCAGCAGGCGGTCGTCGAAGAAAGCCTTGCGGCCGTCGATCTTTGGAAAGACCTGAAGGACAGCCTCCATATTCCCGCGACCGGCCTTTCGGAGGACTTCCAGCAAAGACTTTGCATCGCAAGGGCGATCGCGGTAAAACCGAAAATCCTGTTGATGGATGAGCCCTGCTCCTCGCTCGACCCGTTGGGGACGCAAAAGGTCGAGGAACTGATTTTCAAATTGAAAAAGCAATTCACGATCGTCATCGTCACCCATTCGATGCAGCAGGCAGCGCGTGTTTCCGATTACACGGGTTATATGATGCTCGGCGAACTTGTCGAATTCGGAAAAACTGTACAGGTATTCAGGAATCCGGTGAACAGCCGAACCGAAGACTATATTTCCGGAAAATTCGGGTAATTTGGAGATGAAAAGTGATAATTCAAAGACATTTTGATCAGGAAATGACCGACCTGAACGCTCAGGTTGCCGGCATGTCGAAAGCGGTTCTGAAAATGCTCGAAATTTCCACCGAAAAGATCGATTGCTTCGACGAAAGCCGAAACGAGAAAATTCAGGCATTCGAAATCGAGGTCAATAGGTCCCAAATGAGAATAGATGACCTCGCATGGAAAATCATGGCCCTTTATCAGCCGACCGCGACCGATCTGAGAACGCTTATCGGTGCGATAAAAATAGCGTCAGACCTTGAAAGGGCCGGTGATGCGATTTGCGCACTTTGCCGCAGAGCTATGACCATTTCAGGGATGCCCTGGAAAAACGAACCCGCCATTCTTTTCGAGCTGGAAATAATGGTAAGAAGCCTTTTCAAGGACGGCCTGACGGTTCTCTCCACCCTCGATGAAAGTCTTGCCGAATCGATTTTCATCGCCGACCAGACTCTTAATGAAACTTTCCAGTTGCTGTTCGAAACAATCCGCGCTCAGATGAAAGCGGAACCCGAACATATCGATGTTTTGCTTGAATATCTTGCAATGGGAAGATCCCTGGAACGTATCGGGGACCTCTCCACCAACCTGGCCGAAGTCGCGGTTTTCATGAAAAAAGGCCAGGATGTCCGCCACCACGGTCTTTCTTTTTAATTCTACTCTCCCATGAATTACCACAAAGGCACAAAGGGCACAAAGAATACGGAGAACAAAGGAAAAATTAGCGAAACCCCCTGAAACCTTTTCCTTTGTGCTCTTTGTGCCTTTGTGGTAAAGGTAATATTCTCGGGAGGTAATTCTGTGTTTTTGAATTTCGTCGGTCGCCTTATCGGCCTTACTGTGGCTTTCTTCCTGTTAAGATCCGGCGCCCGTGATTGGGTGCGGGGAAAACGACGACGCAAATTCGGAGACACCGACCCGGTCCCATATCCGGAGTTTGGTTTTTTCTGGCAAATCTCAGTTGATGCCCTGGTTTGCTTTTCGCTTCTTTGGCTCAACATCAAAGGCAGAGGTTTCTTTTTTGGGAAAACCGTTGCAATCCTTTTTGGCTACCTGTTTTTCAATTTGGGGGTAAACGAATCGGAAGAAGAAAAGATTTCCGAATGCCTGGTCCTATATTTTATCGGCATTGTCGTAATATTGGTCGGAATTTTCGTGGATTTCACTTTTTTCGAGCTCCTTGAAATGCTTTTTGACGATTAAGATTGGCTTCATTTATGACAGGCAGCGAGTCTCCGATGGTTGGCTGAATGCTGATGGCTGATGGCTTACATTTAATGTTGCCAATGAAGACAAATTTCTGTTACCTTTGAGCTTGTTAGTTTCGGACCCATCAAAGGGGCCTATTTAATGATAGTGCTGAGTTAAACTCATCACGGAGGATTTCATGGATTCCACAAGTGCAACACCACAGGGAACTCCGGCGGAAGCCCACCCCCCCGAACTTTCCGAACAACTGGATCGGATTAACTCCAAATTTGAAGCACTGCAAAGCCTTCACCGGGCGAATCGCCGCCAAACGCTTTTGATGGCGGCCTTATTTCTTACCGTTGCCGTGATTCTGATTTGGGAGATGATCCTGCCTCTCCGGGAAATCCACCAGGATCCCCATCAATTCATGAAAGCTGTTGAAAATGAGGTTTCAAGCTTTTTTCCCGTTTTAAAACTTGAGATGAATGCCTTGATCGGGAAACTTGTACCTGCATACAAAAATGCGTGCCAGCAGGAATGGAACGCGCGGCGCCCGATACTTGAACACACCATTCCCTCGGAATTCAGCCTCTTTACCAACGACCTCCAGGTTTACCTGTCCACCCAGGGCGGAGTTCGCCTGAGTCATTTTGTGGAAAAATGGCGTAAAAGGCTGTTAAAAGACTTCCCAACCCTTGAAAAAGATGAAGCGAAACTCGCGAAAATCGAGGACTCCCTTCAAAACACTTTTCACACCGTTGTCGGGCTCCATTTCCAAAAGCATTTCGACACCCTTACCGATATCCGGGATACTGTCCTCAACCTGCAACCGTCCCCTGAAATCAGACAGCTAACCTACGATCAGCTCCAGGAGCATATCCTGGAAGTAATTAACAAAATCGCGAACGACAATTTCAAACCCGCATTTGAATTGTGGAATAAAATTCACGCCAAGGTCGTCGGTCTCCTCGATCAGTTCATTGAAATGACCGATTTGCTTGAAAAAGACGCAATAAAACTACCCCAATTTAAGGCGGCCGAAAAACCGGCCAAAGCCAAGTAAAAAGTGCGGAGGAAAATGAAACATGGATATTAAATCAAAAAGCTTGGCTGATCAGATCGAGAAAAATGTCGACGAACAAACCGAGCGTATCAACACGGAAAAAAGAAGGGTCCTCCGGGTCGGATTGGCTTTGATCCTCTTCATTTTCATTTATTTTTCTTATCTTGGCCACGTAATTCGTAAAGAGGTTAAACCCGATGAGGTCGCAAAAATTATTTCCGCCAATCTTACCGAACTTGTCTCCAATATTTCGAAGGAATATGGCGAAAACCTGCTCAGAATTGCCCCCCAGTACGTAAAGGAACTTTTCGACACGGGTTTCCTTCATATCATGAGTATCCGCCCTGAGGGGAAAAGCATCGTAATAAACTGGATAGAAGAGCGATTTGATGCGACCGAGGCGCTTCTGGACAACCTATTCGACTACGCCTATGCGGAACACGTCCAGGATCTGAAACATTTGATCCAAAATATCGACCTTCCCCAAGGCAAACAGAATTTTGAGGAATTCCTGACGAATCTCATTTCCTCATCCATTTCTCCGGTCGCCCATCAAAACGATCTTGAAGGAATGCTGCAAACCCTGATTACAATCCACGAGAAAATCAATCGCCTGGCCTCCGGAACAGATTTGTCCCCGGAAGAAAAAAACGAGCGGGAACTGATGTTTTCCTTCCGGGAATTTTGGGACCGGCTTTCAAAGAATTCTGAAAAATAATTTGAAAGGAAGTAACCGCTATGGTTAGAAAAAACCTATTTTGGGGGATATTGTGTGTTATCGTTGTGATTTCCCACCCAATTTTGCAGGCAAATGCGGCGGAAACCTCCTTTTCAATTACCTACAAGGTAATAAAAGAGTATGGAAAAATCTCCGATCTGACGAAAAAAGTAGGCCAGGGTGAAATCCTTGAAGAATCAATTGACGGCAAGAACGCATATATCCTCAAGCAGGTCGAGGTAAAGGACGAACAACATTTATTGCGTTTGATGGGCGCAGCGGATGAAAACGGCTTGTCCGACACCCAAAGGGGGTTCCTCGGAGTTTTTCGAACCGCGAGATCCGAAGCCATCGCGGAAGTTAATTCCCATGCCTCCCCTGGAAAACGCAGGTTGAATATTATGCTCACCGATGTAAACGGTTACGAGGATCGGGAAAAGTATCCGTGGGTGAAAAAGGATTTTTGGCCCAAAGCGGTGAAAACTTATTCTTACGATGGAAAGGGCTCAATCACTAATATCGATCTTACCATCAGCGGAGTCGATGCGAAAGGAATGGGAAACAGTACGGCTGATGAAATGAAGGCAACCTTCGCGCACGAATTCGGACATTCGATTGAATCCACCAGAATTGAGATGAATCCTTACGGTTACGACGGATTTCACTACCATAACGAGGTAATAGGCGAACAGGCGGCATTTGCGGAAGGATTCGCGAACTATATTGAAATGCAGATGTACCCGTCTAAAATTCGCGAATTCCGAAACGGCCTGAACCAGATATGGGTTGAAAACGCATCGGGCGGTTACAGAAGATTCAATCCCGATGATGAAGGGCTGCCGGCAACCAGTATCCTGAAAGTTGAAGCGATAAACTCGCTTATTTTAAACCGGATTACGAAGGAAATTCCCGATGGAAGGGAAAAATTCTGGGCGGTTTTTTCCCGTTTCAATTCCTGGCAAAATTCACTTTCGGGGTTCTTGAAGGCTTACATTAAAGAATACCCTTCGGATGCCAACCAACTCGCCCAAATCGTCGATGGCGAAACATACAAAAGGCTTTCAAACGATGAATTGAGAAAAACTCTCGGCGATAGCATCGAAGTTGAAATTTTTCTAAGATCCCGGAAGGATGTTTCCGGAAAACCGCTTCAAACGCGAGTCGCTCCCCCCGCCGGAACGACAGAGGTCGTGGTTCAGCCGACGGGTGGAAAACCCCGCGTTTATAAATGGAAGGACGAGAATGGAAGTTGGCATTTCACCGACTATCCGCCTCCGGGGAATGTCAAATACACGGTAAGCGGGCCTGTAAAGGTCCCTCAGGTTGACCACACGGAAAGAAACCCCTTCAGCGACCAATAGGTTGCCCCACGGCAAATAAAAAGAAGCTTCCCAAACCTTTTTCCGCGAAATCCGTATCTGACGAGAAGAATTCCCACCGATGAGTACCTTGCCCGAATCCTCGAATACCGTTGACTTCTATCGGCTCCTGTTTGAGGGGCTGAGCGATGCGGTTTTCGTTCATGGAATCGGAAATGACAACCTTCCCGGAAGATTCCTTGCGGTTAATGACGCCGCATGCCGAACCCTGGGATATTCACGGGAGGAACTTCTCAGGATGTCTCCCCGCGACATAGACGCACCTGAATCCAAAGTCGATGTGCGAATCATCTCGGAAAAGATGATGAGAGGCGAAAATGCACTGTTCGAACAGATTCATGTCGCGAAAAACGGGGTTTGCATTCCCGTAGAAATTAACCTTCGAAGTTTTGTGGTGGATGGAAAAAGAATGGTTTTGTCGGTCGCGCGGGACATTTCCAGCCAACGCAAAATGGAGCATACCCTCCGCGAGAACGAATTTCTTATCAGCAATATCAGTAACAATATTCCCAACGGAATGATCTACCAGGTTGTCCGCCCGAAGGATGGCTCAAGAAAATTCACATTTTTGAGCGAAAAGGTAAAGGCCTTTTACGGGATAACTCCCGAGCAAGGAAAGGCCGATCCGGGCCTTATTTATGGCAGAGTCCACGAGGATGATAGAATGCGGGTTTATAATGAAGAGGAGCAGGCAAATAAAACCCTATCCATTTTTAGAACCGAAACCAGGATGGTTAACCCCGACGGGAAGATCAGGTGGTCGTATTTTGTCTCATGCCCCAGAAAAATAGCCCCTGATATCACATGCTGGGATGGGATCGAATTCGACATAACCGACCGAAAGAAAGCCGAGGAGGATCGGGCAAAACTACAGGCGCAATTGCTCCAGGCACAGAAAATGGAATCCGTGGGCCGTCTTGCCGGAGGGGTTGCGCATGATTTTAACAATATGTTGGGTGTCATTCTCGGGTACACCGAGCTTGCGATGCTGCACATGGATCATCTCGACCCAAATCTGGGAAAGATCGCTGAAATTAAAAATGCGGCTGAACGTTCCGCCGCCCTGACCAGACAATTACTG
>ORJL010454973.1_pt1 | contig 12844 bp, 8 predicted proteins | sample 1779941 | NCBI WGS metagenome assembly ORJL01 (sample SAMEA104232317, study PRJEB22302) | groundwater metagenome | biome: forest; feature: aquifer; material: groundwater | place: USA | collected 2011-08-07 | depth 5.8 m
ATAATTATATTGTTCCTTACGGCCGCGATACTATCTCCGCAATTTATCCTTTAAACTGGGCAATACGTTCAGCCTTGACCTTTGGAGGGATTAAGCCCGGCCAGGCAAAAAAATCTCTTTTATATACTAAAGAACGGGTCTTCGCCTTTGGCTTAGTTTTAGGCGAACTTGATGATATAAAATATGCCACAGGAGCAGGTGCAATAAATATGGGTTTTCCCATAATTGCTGATACGGATATCCCAGAGATAAAACCGTCTGGGATTACTACCTATGAAGCATTGGTTAAAGAATTTGATTATAAACGGATTGTGCCGCGTTGTATAGAGGTAAGAGGAGTTAAAGTCAAAGTTTCCGCAATCCCCATACCTGTTCCTTACGCTGCAGCATTTGAAGGAGAACGCATAAGAAAAGAACAGCTATATGTTGAATTTGGCTCAAAGGCGAGCACAGCATTTGAATATCTGGTTACTAAAAATCTCGATGAGATTGAGGACGGTAAAGTTGAAATATTGGGTGCGGATATTGACCAATTAGAGAAGGATAAAAAATCCATGCCTTTGGCAATTGTAGTAGAAGTGGCAGGACGCAAGATGCAGAGGGATTTTGAGCCTATTTTGGAACGTCAGATACACCGTTTTATCAATTATGCCATGGGCCTGATGCATATTGGCCAACGAGATATGAGCTGGATAAGAATATCCAAGGATGCATTTAATAAGGGCTTTAGGCTTAAACATATCGGCTTGGTCATGCATGCCATGTTTCATCAAGAGTACAGCGCCATCATAGACAAGGTGCAAGTAAGAATCTACACCAGGCTCTCTGATATAGAGGAATTATTACCAGAAGCAAAGAAGGCGTTTGATGAACGCGATGAGCGCCTGGGCGGAATGACTGATGAGAGCACAGATACATTTTATTCTTGCCTGTTATGCCAGAGTTTTGCGCCTAATCACGTCTGTGTTATTACTCCCGAGCGTTTAGGATTGTGCGGTTCGATCTCCTGGTTAGACGCAAAGGCCTCTTATGAGATTAATCCCACTGGCCCTAATCAGCCCATACCCAAAGGTGAGTTCTTGGACGAGAGATTAGGTCAATGGAAGAGTACCAATGATTTTGTATATCAGAGGTCAAATAAGAGCGTGGAGAAAGTAAGTATGTATTCTCTTATGGATTCACCGCAGACTTCCTGTGTTGTTAGCGATACGCAGGTGGTAATAGATGATGAGGTCTTGAATATAGGTGATTTCATAGATAAACATCGTGGCGGCGAAGATTACGCTAAATCGCAAGCCCTGACCCTAAATAAAGAAAAATCCGTATCAGAAAAAATAGTGGCAATGCAAAGATTTGAGCTGCCGAACAGTAAAAATAAATTGTTTAAGGTAGCGACAAAGTCTGGGGCAGAAATTGTATTGACACCCAAGCATAAATTAGCGATTGATAGGCCTGAAGGGTTGAAGTGGATTAAAGCTATGCATCTTAAAAAAGGTGATAGGGTAATCTCATTAAAGAAGCTGGATATAAAAGAAAGAATACCCGATATCCGTAATTTTATGCCTGAGAATTTCTATGTACCAGCAGAATGCAGCCAGTTGATGAAGAAAGAGTTATTTTATCTTATGGGCCTAATCGCATCCGATGGCTCGGTATTTAGAAGGGGTAATTACGAATATAATATATATTTTATAAATACAAGAAAGGAATTAATAGATGAATATCAAAAACTTTATAAAGCCATTTTCCCACAAAAAAATTTACATGTAGGCATTAAGAAACCGAGCAAGCGCAGCTTTATAAGAGGAAGAAGGATAAATTCAACTAAAGATTGTTATGTATGTTATTCTAATAATTCTGTGCTTGGAATCTTGCTTGATTTTTTTGGAGTAATTCCCAAAAAGGAAAATCAGTGTTTTAGGAATTTGCTAAGTTTACCTAAAGAATATATCGCTAGTTTTTTAACTGGATTGTTTGATGGAGACGGAAGCGTAAGGTTGAGGAAGTATAAAAATATCTGGGATATTGCAGAGGCATATTTTTGCACACGAGCAAAGCGCTCGGCTAATTATCTAGTGTGGTTGCTAAAGAGATTTGGTATTTTAAGTAATGTGAGAAAATCAGATTCGGTTTATAAGATAGTAATGCACGGCAATAACATTTATGAACTTTCAAAGATAATGAAACCCGTCCATAAAACCAAGGCAGAAACAATGAAAAGAATCCAATCGGTATATTCTAAAAAGAGATTGGATAAGACCCAGAGCCAGGTTTTGCCATTTTCTGCGGCCAAGATTTTAACTAACATTTCTGAAAGTAAATCTATTTTAAGCCCTACAACATATTTTTATTACAAGACATTTAGGTCAAGGCCTGTGTTGGGTAATATACAGAAGGTAATGGCCAAATTGAGCCCCAAAGAGGCTAAGCTTTTAAAATCTCTGATGAATTCTGATTTTTATTTAGATATCGTGAGAGAAGTTAAGCAGGTTAAGGCAAATGGAAGACATGTATATAATCTGACTTTATCTGACACGCATTGTTATTTTGCCAATCAGATGCTGATAAAAAATTGCGGCTGTTTTGAGTGCATTGTGGCGATAATTCCCGAAGCGAACGGGTTTATGATTGTGCATCGGGATTATACGGGTATGACTCCCTGCGGGATGACTTTTACTACTTTGGCCGGCTCAGTGGGCGGCGGGATACAATCCCCGGGTTTTCTGGGTGTAGGTAAACTCTATATAGTAAGCAAGAAGTTCATTTCTGCCGAAGGCGGGCTGAAGCGGATAGTCTGGATGCCTAAGGAATTAAAGGAGCTTTTAGGAGATAAATTAAAAAAACGCGCTCAAGATTTGGGCGATCCGGATTTAATTGATAAAATTGCTGATGAGACATTTGCTACAACGCAAGAGGAGTTATTAAGTTTCTTGGAGAAGGCGAACCACCCTGCCTTAACAATGCCGTCATTATTATAGGAGAATCAAGAAAATCGCCTTCGGCGATAGCTTTAAGCGATTTTCGCAGTGGTATAGAAAAGTGTTTTATACTTTTCTGTACCACAAGTAAAAGTTTCATTGATGAAACTTTTACTTGACCTTTTAATGTTCTTCGTATATCTTATATAATGAATATTGCTACTGCCAAGCTAACCTACAAAGCTCACGTTAAGGAAACTTCCGTAATTAAATATCGAGTTTTTACAATAGAAAAACTACACGTTCATCACGCCTCAAAAAATTTCCATGTTTGATTAATGGTAAGAAGTTAAGCTTTCCTTAAGCGGCGGCTATATACGCCTAAATGGCTAAGTCTACACTCTTTTTAATTGATGCTACGGCTTTTTGCTATCGGGCATTCTATGCTATCGGTAGCCTCTCTACGTCTTTCGGCCAGCCTACAAATGCCATATACGGTTTTATAAATATGTTAAATAAGCTCTTAAAAGAAAAAAAGCCTCAATTCCTGGCAGTATGTTTTGATGTTTCCAGAGATACTTTCAGGCTTAAGAAATTCGCAGAATATAAAATAAAACGCCCGCCTATGCCGGACGGGCTATCTAGCCAGATTCCCCTGATAAAAGAGATAATCTCTGCTTACAGAATTGCTATATTTGAACGGGAAGGTTACGAAGCAGACGATATTATTGCCACTCTTGCCAAGAGGGCAAGAGAAGAAGAAATATCCACAACTATCGTCAGTTCCGATAAAGATATGCTGCAGTTAGTAGGCGAAGATATTGAGGTATTCAGCCCCTATAAAGATGAAGGCATAATTTACGATGAAAAAAAAGTTGTGGAACGTTTTGGAATAGGGCCAGAGAGGATAACCGATATTATAGCGCTTATGGGGGATGATGCGGATAATATCCCGAGTGTCCCCGGTATTGGTGAAAAGACAGCCGTAGCATTAATCAAAGAATTCGGTACTTTAGAAAAATTATTAAACAACACTGATAAAATAAAATCAGAGAAAATAAAAACAGCATTAGAGGGCAATATTGAAACAATAAAATTAAATAAAGAATTAGCCGTATTAGATGAAAATATAGACCTGGATTTTAATTTAGATAAATTAAAGCTCACCGGGCCCGATTACCGGGAATTATTCAGATTGTTTAAGTTTCTTGAATTCAATAAACTTTTGAAAGGTTTGGAAGTTAAAGAAGATAAACCGCCTGATATAGAGGTAGCTGCTCCGGAAGACAAAGAATTAAAAAATTTAATAAATCCGCATGACGAACTTATTTTATACGGCGAGACTTTAGACAACCTGGTATTTTATGCAAACCCCGTTAGAAATACCGAAGTTATTAATGAGGAAATCAATATTTCTAACGGGGTAAAGGATAAATTCTTCAGGTTGCCTCATTCCGGAGTAAACTTGAAGACAATTTTATCAAATCCTCGGATAAAGAAGATAGGACACGACCTGAAGAAAGTGAAGGTATCTTTAGCAAAAGAAGATATTGCCTTAGAGGGATTATATTTTGATACTATGATAGCCGGATATTTAATCAATCCTTCTAAATCCGGATACAATTTAAATGATTTGGCTTGGGATTATTTAGGTGCGCTGCTAAAATCGGACTCGATGAATAACCCGGATGCGGTTAACACCATTAAGCAATTAAAGCCAAAACTAGAAATAGAATTACGCGATAAATCGCTTTTTAATCTTTTTACCGAGATCGAGATGCCTCTGGTTAGCGTATTGGCCCAAATGGAATTAACCGGAATAAAAATAGACTTAGAAATATTAAATAAACTCTCCAAAGACTTGGAGAAAAGGCTGATTAAATTAATCGAAGATATTTACTCGGTGAGCGGCAGCCAGTTTAACATTAATTCGCCGAAACAGCTCAGGGGTATCCTGTTCGATAAATTAAAATTACCTGTTATCAAAAGGTCCAAGACCGGGCCGTCTACCGATGAAGAAGTATTAAGAAAATTGGCTGATAAACATCAACTTCCTCACTTTTTATTGGAGTATCGCCAGTTGACAAAACTAAAATCTACTTATATAGATGCCCTGCCGGATTTGTTAGATCCGAAGACCGGCAGAATACACACTTCTTTTAATCAAACTGCTACAGAAACCGGGAGGCTCAGCTCCAGTGAACCGAATCTGCAGAATTTACCCATAAAGACAGATTTAGGCAAAAATATAAGGCGGGCAGTCATTGCATTCAGTAAAGATAGTTATCTTTTGTCCTGCGATTATTCACAGGTAGAATTAAGAATTTTAGCGCATTTATCGAAAGACGAAAATTTGGTTTCTGCATTTAAGAACGGCAAGGATATCCATAGAATCACCGCTTCTTTAATCTATGGCTTGGAAGAAAAAGATATTACCGATCCGATGCGCGATACCGCAAAAAGGGTGAATTTCGGGATTATTTACGGCCTCACCTCTTTTGGGCTCTCCCGGGATTTGGGCATAAGCGTTGATGATGCCCAGGTTTTCATCGAGGCATATTTCTCAAGATACCCCAAAGTCAAAGATTATGTACAAGAACAGATTAATCATGCAAAAAAAGAAGGGTTCGTTACTACAATCTTGGGCAGGAGAAGGTATATTCCTGAAATTAACAATAAAAATCAAGGCATACGCCAACTTGCAGAAAGGCAGGCGATAAATACGCCTATACAGGGCTCAGCGAGCGACTTAATAAAGTCAGCAATGGTCCGGCTACATGAACAGATAAAAATAAACGCCCTTAAGGCGAGAATGATTATCCAGATTCACGACGAATTAGTCTTTGATGTGCCCAAAGAAGAAATGGAAGAATTTGTAAAGTTAGCGAGAGATAAGATGGAGAATGTCCTTGAATTAGGCGTACCTATAAAAGTGGATATCAAGAAAGGCAGGAATTGGTTAGAAATGGAGGAAGTAGAATGAAAATAGCTATGTGTGCTTCTGAAGTTGTGCCGTTTGCTAAAACGGGTGGATTAGCGGATGTAACGGGAGCATTACCTTTGGAATTAGAATCGTTGAAACAGGAAGTAATAATTATTATGCCCAGATATAAAGCTATACAGGAGCCCAAGTTTAGTATTCAGAGGCTGAAACCGGATATTTCTTATGCGGTTATCGGGAAGAATATAAAGGTATATTTTATAGAGAGCGATATATACTTTAGCCGCGATGGTTTATACGGAGATAAAACCGGAGATTATAAAGATAATCTGGATAGGTTCTCTTATTATAGCAGGAGAGCGCTTGAGTTATTAAAAGAGATAAATTTTAAAGCAGATATTATTCATTGTCATGATTGGCAGAGCGCATTGATTCCCGTATATTTAAAGACATTATACAAAGATAATCCCTTTTATCAAAATACCAATACAATATTTACTATACATAATATAGGTTATCAGGGGCTATTTTCTAAAGAGGAGTATCCAAAGTTAGGCCTGGACTGGAAGTTTTTTAATATGGAGATGTTAGAATTCTATGGCAAGATTAATCTCTTAAAAGGCGGTATGGTATTTTCCGACATCATCAATACAGTCAGCCGTACTTACAGTAAAGAAATACAGACTAAGGAATTTGGCTATGGCCTGGAAGGGATATTAGCTAAACGTAAACGCGATGTATTCGGTATATTAAACGGCCTGGATTATTCTATCTGGAATCCCGAGGCTGACAAATTTATCAGTAAGAATTATTCTTTGAAAAATATACAGGATAGATACAATAATAAAGAAGACCTGCAGAAGATTTGTAAATTGCCTGTTAAAACCGATGTCCCGCTTTTTGGCATAGTCTCGCGCCTGGCTGAACAGAAAGGATTTGACATATTGGCAGATGCCATAGAGAAGATTTGTAAGATGAATTTACAACTGGTTATTTTAGGCACAGGCGACCTGAAATACCATGTTATTCTGGAAGATATCGTCAAGAAATACCCCAAGGTTATATGTTTGCATTTAAAATTTGATGATTCATTGGCCCATAAGATATATGCGGGTTCGGACATATTTCTCATGCCCTCAAAATATGAACCCTGCGGTTTAGGCCAGTTGATTAGCATGAGTTATGGCACTATACCGCTTGTGTTTAAGACCGGCGGGTTAGCTGATACCGTAACCGAAGATGACGGGTTTGTATTTGATAAATATAAAAAAGAAGACTTGCTTAAGACGATAGAGAAGGCAATTAAGGCATTTAAAGATAAAAAGAAATGGCCGGGGCTTATGAGAAGAGCCATGCAAAATAATTTTTCCTGGAATGAATCTGCCAAAAAATACCTTTCGTTGTATGAAAAAGCAATGTCGCGTTAAGAAAAAAATAATCTTAGGGCTTACAGGCAGCTTTGGCAGCGGCAAGACCACCGTAGCCGGGATTTTCAGGTCTTTTGGTGCCAAAATTATTGATGCAGATAAGATTGCCCATGGGCTTATTAAGCCCGCGGGCAAAATATATAAAAGAATAATTCATACTTTCGGCAAGGACATCCTCAAGAAAAATAGAGCCGTTGACCGTGATAAATTAGCCAAGATTGTATTCAACAATAAAGCCTTGTTAATAAAATTAAACAGCATTATGCATCCTGAGGTAATCAGGGTTATTAAGGAGAAGATGAAAACTTCCCGTGAAAGGGAAATCATTTTAGACGCGCCTTTACTTATTGAAGCAGGATTAGGAAAAATAGTGGATAAGTTAATTGTGGTAACAGTAACGAGAGAAAAACAAATAAAGAGAATCTGTAAAAAAACAGGCCTTAATAGGCCGGATATATTGAAAAGGATAGAAGCGCAGATTTCGCAAAACGTGAAGTCACGTTTTGCGAATTTTATAATAGATAATAGCGGCACAATTGAGAAAACAAAGAAACAGGTAAGGCAAATAAGGAGGTTGTTGTGGAGAAATTAGATATCGGAAGCCTGAAAGAAATAAAAATTACCGAGCTGAATAAATTAGCTAAAGAACTGAATGTTAACGGAGTAAGCGGGCTTAAAAAACAGGACCTAATTTTTAAGATACTGCAGGCTCAGGCGGAAAAAGAAGGCCTTATGTTCGGGGAGGGCGTCTTGGAAATCTTATCTGAAGGATTTGGTTTCTTAAGGTCGCCGAATTATAATTATTTGCCTTGTCCCGATGATATTTATGTGTCTCCATCGCAGATAAGAAAGTTCGACTTAAGGACAGGGGATACGGTTTCTGGAGAGATACGCCCGCCCAAAGAAGGAGAAAAATATTTTGCGCTTTTGAAAGTCCAGGCAGTCAACTTCGAGAATCCCGAAGAGGCAAAAGAAAAGATACTCTTTGATAACCTTACGCCCATATATCCCCATGATGAATTTGACCTGGAGATAAGGCCTGATGAGATATCCATGCGCGTTATTGATTTGTTAACGCCCATCGGTAAAGGCCAGCGCGGCCTGATTGTTGCGCAACCCTATAGCGGGAAAACAGTGCTATTGCAGAAGATTGCTAATTCTATAACTACTAACCACCCTGATGTTATAATGATTGTCCTGTTGATAGATGAACGGCCGGAGGAAGTTACCGATATGCAAAGGCATGTTAAGGGCGAGGTAATATCCTCGACCTTTGACGAACCTCCGGAAAGGCATATTCAAGTTTCCGAAATTGTTCTGGAAAAAGCAAAGAGGCTCGTAGAGCACAAAAAGGATGTGGTGATTCTTTTGGATAGCATAACTCGTTTAGCCAGGGCCTATAACTCTGTTATGCCGCATAGCGGTAAGGTGTTATCAGGCGGTATAGATTCCAATGCCTTACAAAAACCAAAGAGATTTTTTGGTACTGCGCGGGCAGTAGAAGAGGGCGGCAGTTTGACTATTATTGCGACAGCCTTAGTGGATACAGGCAGCCGTATGGATGAAGTCATCTTTGAAGAATTTAAAGGCACCGGTAATATGGAACTGCAACTTGATAGAAATTTATTCCAACGCAGGATTTACCCCGCTATTGATATAAAACGTTCCAATACCCGGCACGAAGAGTTGCTTCTTAAAAACGAACGATTGCAAAAAGTTTGGATATTAAGAAAGGTTTTGAATGAATTGAATAATGTGGAGGCGATGGAACTCTTAATCGAGAAATTAGCCAAGACGAAAGACAATGATGATTTCTTAAACAGCATGAATCAGTAATCGCAAAAGCGCAAAATGCTATTAGTTTAGATATGCTAAAATATACCGCAAAATCGCAAAATAGAAATTTTTGCGTCTTTGCGGACTTTTGCGCTTTAGCGGTGTAAATAAGGAGGCAATTCATATGAAAGATAATATTCATCCCAAGTATCAGGAGAGCGTAATTGTTTGTGCCTGTGGCAATACTATCCATACACGTTCCACAAAGCCCAACATCAGAGTGGAAATATGCTCAAAATGCCATCCGTTCTTTACCGGAAAACAGAAGTTCGTAGATTCTGCGGGCAGGGTAGACAAGTTTATGAAAAAATACGGTAAAAAAGTTATAGAGAAGACAGGGAATGAGAATACAGAAAATATCTCTTAAACGCAGATTTACGCAGATAAAACTACATCTGCGATAATCCGCGCGCAATCTGCGACCATCTGCGTTAAAAATATTTCTTAAATATGCTTGATCAATTAGAAAAGATAGAAAAACGCTATCAGGAGTTGGAGCATCTCCTTGCCTCCTATGAAAATGTATCTGACAAAGAGGAATACAATAAGTATGCAAAAGAGTTGTCAGACTCAAAAGATGCGGTATTTTTGTTCCGGGAATATAAAAGGATAGCTAAGGAAATAAAGGACGTGGAGATTGCCCTTGGAGAGAAAGATGACCATGAATTCATGGAATTAGCCAGGACAGAGCTGCGAGATTTAAAGAATAAAAGACTAGACTTAGAGCAGAGGTTGAAAAGTATCATAGCAGGCGAAGATGAAGCATTAGGCCTAGATGCGATCGTTGAAATACGCCAGGGCACAGGGGGTATGGAAGCAGGGTTATTTGCCGCGGACCTTTATCGTATGTACACAAAATATGCCGCGAGCAAAGGCTGGACCATAGAACCCATGGCAGTGCATCCTACGGAATTAGGCGGATTTAAAGAAGTAGTATTTAGCGTAAAGGGCAGGGATGCCTATAAACGGCTCAGGTTTGAAAGCGGCGTACATCGTGTGCAGCGCGTTCCGAGTACCGAGGCTCAGGGCCGCATTCATACTTCGACTGCGACAGTGGCGGTATTAATAGAGCCCGAAGAACTAGATTTGGCCATTGACCCTAAAGATTTAAGAATAGATACTTACAGGTCTTCCGGGCCCGGCGGACAGCACATGCAGAAAACCGATTCCGCAGTGAGAATTACGCATTTGCCTACTGCTACGGTGGTGGCCTGCCAGGATGAACGCTCGCAACTCAAGAACAAAAATAAAGCAATGAGAATTCTGCGCGCAAGGATTTTGGATGCGAAGCAACAGGAAAAGTCTAAGAAGATTTCGCAAGAAAGAAAATCCCAGATCGGCTCAGGTGACCGCAGCGAAAAAATACGCACTTATAATTTTCCTGACCGGCGCGTAACCGACCACAGAATAAATCTCACCCTTCATCAATTGGAAGCAACATTAGAAGGTAATTTAGACGAACTATCCGATGCATTGATAAAAGCAGCGGAGAACAAAGCCAATGACTGAAGCAGAGCTGTTATTTACCGATATACTTAATTGCGATAGAGTGTCTTTGTATCAAAATAAAAAATTATATTTAGGCAAAGCCAAATCTTCTTTGGTTTCCGGTGTATTAAAAAGAAGAATCCACGGCGAACCTTTACAGTATATATTAGGTAAAACAGAATTCATGGGTTTAGAGTTCAAAGTAACAGCCGATGTGTTTATACCCCGGCCCGAGACGGAGATTTTAGTAGAGACAGCAGTAAAATTAGTGTCAAGTGTCAAGTGTCAAGTGTCAAGTGTAAATATCCTAGATTTAGGAACAGGGGCTGGTTGTATTGCTATAAGTCTTGCAAAATTTATACCCAAGGCAAAAATAACAGCTATAGACATCTCTGAAAATGCAATAAAAATTGCGAAGCAAAATGCTTTATTGAATAATGTAAAAGTTAATTTTTTAACAAGTGATTTATTCAGCAACTACGAACTACGAACTACGAACTACGAAATGATCATCTTTAATCCTCCTTACATCCCTACGGCAGAAATTGAAACATTGCAGCCAGAGATACAATACGAGCCGCGTATGGCTTTAGACGGCGGCAAGGATGGTTTAAATTTTTATCGCCGCATAATTAACAAAGCGCCTCGTTATTTAAAAAAGGGGGGTTTTTTAATCATGGAGATGGGATTTAATCAAAAAGACGCTATAAAAAATATTTTTCAAAAGTCCGGATATTTCCAGATAATAGAGTCAATCAAGGATTATAATAATATGGATAGAAGCATCATAGCAAAAAAAAGAGCGAGGGAATGGATAAACTAATTATTGACGGAGGGTTTAGATTAAAAGGTGAGGTGATTGTTTCTGGATCTAAGAATGCGGTGTTGCCTATACTTGCCGCAACTTTGTTGACGGATGAGTCATGTGTGATTAAAAATGCGCCGAATTTACGCGACACTAACACGATGTTGAAGATTTTACGTTCTTTGGGCAAGAATGCCGAGTTTGATAAAGGCATTGTCACTATTAGCTCTACCCGGCACACAAGTTTCATTGCCGATTATAAACTGGTTTCGACGATGCGTGCGTCTTTTTGCGTTTTAGGCCCTATCCTTGCTAAACTGAAAAAAGCCAAGGTTTCTTTGCCGGGCGGATGCATTATCGGTGTGCGGCCGGTAGATTTACACCTCAAAGGGATTAAAGCGCTGGGTGCAGATATTACTATTGAATCAGGTTATGTCTACGCAAAAGCAAACCAGCTTAAAGGTAAACAGTTATATTTAGGGGGTGTTTATGGTTCATCGGTTTTAGCTACCGACAATGTAATGATGGCAGCTACTTTAGCAAAAGGCAAGACCATAATTGAATCTGCAGCCTGCGAACCGGAGGTAGCGGATTTAGCGGAATTCCTGATTAAGATGGGCGCCAGGATAAAGGGCCACGGAACGCCCATTATAGAGATAGAAGGAGTAAGGCAATTACACGGTGGTGAACACACAATAATTCCTGACAGAATAGAGGCAGGCACATTGATGGTTGCAGCATTGATTACTAAAGGAGATATCACCATAAAGAATGTTTTGTGTCAGCATCTTGGTGCCGTGGTTGATAAATTAGAAGAGGCAGGGGCGTCTATAAGCAAAACCGATACTTCGCTTCGTGTGCGCCTTAAAAGTAAACTAAAGCCCATCAATGTTACTACTCTGTCTTACCCGGGTTTTCCTACAGATATGCAGGCGCAGATTATGAGCCTGATGAGTATTACGCCGGGCATAAGCGTGATTACCGAGAAGATTTATCCGGACAGATTTATGCATGTAGCTGAACTTAACCGTATGGGCGCACATATCCAAAGGGAAGGCCCGCATGCCATAATAGAAGGCGTAAAACAATTGTCGGGTGCGCCGGTCATGGCCTCAGATTTACGCGCATCTGCGTGTCTGGTATTAGCCGGATTAGTAGCGCGCGGTGAGACCTCGGTATCAAGGATATACCATCTTGAGCGCGGATATGAGAAAATGGAGGAGAAATTACAAGGAGTGGGAGCGAGGATTTGGAGGGAGAAGGAATAAAGAACTATTTTCTTAACGCAGATATTCGCAAATCCAACGCAGATTTACGCAGATTATATGCGACCATCTGCGTGCAATCTGCGAGAATCAGCGTTAAAGTTATATTTTTATATTATTGATAATTTTGAGAGGGAAATATGATACTAATGATTGATAATTAC
>ORJL010755493.1_pt1 | contig 12843 bp, 17 predicted proteins | sample 1779941 | NCBI WGS metagenome assembly ORJL01 (sample SAMEA104232317, study PRJEB22302) | groundwater metagenome | biome: forest; feature: aquifer; material: groundwater | place: USA | collected 2011-08-07 | depth 5.8 m
ATTAAAAAAATAAAAAAAAGAAAGGGTATTATTTGGATTTCGTTATCACAAACAATTCTTTTATCGCAACAACAGCTGCTGCTCCTGCAGTAAATGATATGAATGCAGAAACTATGCTAGTTACAAATGATCCAACTGCTGGTAATGTTAAACCAACACTTCCAACCATCATTAATGCGACTGTTGCCAATAAGAATCCCATAACTTCTTTTCCGGTAACGTTCAAGAAACCAACTATGATTCCCAAAACAACTAACCATGCTAAACCTGCTGTTCCTATATTAATAAGACCAGCCAAAACAGATATCAAAAGACCTATTATGAAGGCCCATCTTCCTATTTGTTCTTTCATAATTATACCCCCTTTAGTTATTATTATAGTTAATAGTATCAATCATCCAGAATTTATAAACCTTTTTACAATAATATCCTAATTCATTTAAGTTTCTAAAAGGTTATTTATTGCAAACTAAATAAGTCTATCTTTAAATGTTTTAAAGTAAGTTATAAGCAGAGACAATAATATTGGACCAACAAATATCCCAACAACTCCAAACATAGCTGCACCACCTACAACTCCTGTAATTACAATTATCTGATTTACCTCAGCTCTTGCATGCACTATTTTTGCAAGCAGTACGTTATCAATTAAACTAATAACAAAAGTACCATATAAAAATAAACCTATGCCCCTCCATAATGTTCCATGATCACCAGAAAAATAGCCAATTAATATCATAAATAAGGAAACAGGGACCCATATAATTGCTGTGCCAATAACAGGAATCAAAGCGAAGAAAGCCATAGTAAGTCCCAATATTATTGGAAAAGGAACGCCAAATATATAAAATCCTATAGCTCCAACAACTCCCTGAATAAATGCAACAAATAATTGAGCATAAATTACTGTGCTAGCTGTACTTCCAAATTCTTTGATTAGTTTATCCATCGTCTTTGTTCTCATAGGAAGTAATTCAATTATTCTTTTTAATATCCCCTTCCAATCTTTTAGAATAAAATAAGCTATAGTTAATGTAAGCAAAATTCCTGCAAGTATAATGGGGATGCTTAGAATAAATCTTGTTATTTTTTCCTCAAAAATCGGCAGAAATTTCTGTAGTTGATTGTCAAAACCAAATGTTGATAATCTTTCTAAACTGAATTTTTCAAATTGATTAATAATTGAACATACCTTTGATTCTGCACTAGTGCACCCAAACCCAAACAACTCTCCTTTAACAATATTATTTGATAATGAGTTATAGAAATAATATCCTTGTTGAGTAATCTCCACAGTTAAAAAAATGAATGGAATTAAAATAACAAGCGAAACAAGAAACAAAGATAGGATAATTGAGAGAGATTTATTATGTAATTTTTTAATTAGTTTGTTATATAAAGGAAAAGAAATATATGCAAGAAGAATGCTTCCTAATAGAATACTTATCATTGGTCTAATTAGATAAAATAACAGAACTAAGGCTAGTATGAATAATATAAAAGGAGCTACTTTTTGATATTGATTATTAATTATCATTGTTTAAAGACTCAAATTTCATTTACTTAATAATTCACTTGCGGGATGCGCCTAATTTTAGCATAATCCCTATTACAAAAACTGTTATTCCTATTGAAAAGAATGCTATAACTTTACTCCAGCCTACATACTCTAACAGGAAAAATAAAAGCGCAAGAATTAGAAATATTCCCCCAAAACAAATCATGAATAAAGAGCATATCTTTTTGAAAATTCTTTCTTCTATTAGTACTATTCTATCATCAATATTGTTCATAACAATCTTAGAACCTTCTGTTATCTGTGAAAATATAAACTGAAACATATAACCGAATCCGGTTTTTATTGTTTCCATAAATCCATGTTTTTGTTCTTTTTCAGTCATATTTCACTCCATTAAAAATTATCTCGCCTCAGTTTCACCAGGTGATGCTGAATTAGAATCTCTTACATTTTCTGAATCTCCTTCAACAAATCTATAATGTCTTGTTATTTTTATTCTAGCCATATCTTCAATCACATCACCAGATTTGTCAGGTAATAATTTCATATTATGGATATCCATTCCCTGAATTTCTATCTCAACCTTTCTAATGCTTGAATGATTTGGTGTTAACACTATAGTTTTATGATCAGGCCCCCATTTCTTTTCAAATGTTCCAGAAGTGTAATTAAACTTTGACAAAGGAATATTCGGAAGATTAGAACCTTCAGCTTTTAGGTATACTATATAGTCTCCATAAGTCATTATAGCTATTGTGCTTTTTCCCTCAATTTCACTTCTCTTTTCTAAAGCTTCTGAGTATTCTCTATGTATGCAATACAAACCATCTTTCTGATTTATACAATCTATTATTTCATCCAATTTATCTTCTTTTGTCTGTTCCATTTTTTGCTCCATTTTGTGAACTCCTATACCTCTTTATTTTTTTCTAAACAAATCATTCTTTTGATTTCTACCTACAAAATAATAAATTATTCCCGTGATTATGCTAAAAAAAATCGCACATACTACCCAAAGGACTTTCATCCCATCAGATAGTTTCTTGTTGTTTACAAGCACATCATAAATGACCCACACTGCAACTATAATAGCTATAATTGCAAGTAGCGTACCTAAAACCATTTTAGGTACTCATTATTCTTTTTCCAGCAGGTCTATTTTTTACGGGCCCTTTTCCGCCTGGACTTTTTGCTGCTCTTTTTTTTGCTGCAGTCATTCGACCGCCTCTACTAATTTTTGCCATTTTTTATATCCCCCCTAATATTTATTTAATCAACTCTTAGATTAGATTCTTCAGTTATTTTATTCCCATTAACAGAGAGTTTTGAATCTTCTATAATCTTAAGTCCCTCACCAAAATTGCCGTCAACATCCATACTCTGTTCTGTGTCATCATTAATATTACCCTCTTTAATTGTAACATTTACATCTCTATCATCATTTTCTTTCCTTTCTATCTCAACATTGGCTCTCTCTCTTGTCTCGAGACGTATAACTGGAGCAAATATGTATAATCCATTTCCAGTTATGTGTAATGATTTATCTGCAATGAAATCAAACTTTATTGTGGATGTTGAGTTGTCGTTTATAACCACTTTCCCAATAAGCTTCAATTCTCCAGAAGGTAATTTTGCTGTATGATCTCCTGATGCATCAGTAACTATAACCTTTGAAATATGTAATCTAACTTGATCATAAGTTCCTGGTGCTAATTTAACATCTGCCAAAAGAGCTTGTGTTCCCTCTGCTTTCAGTTTAAGCAAATCAAATGTCTGTTGTTTTGATGAAACATCTACCCATCCTTCTTCGCCGTGCAATTTTATATCATCCACAGTCATTTTAATACTAGTTACAGCACCCATGTCTGCTGCAGCATCTGTTACTATAAAAACAGCCCTTCCATCTCTAACATCTAATGAGGATGAACATGCTACTATTAATGATATAGTTAACAATAAAAATACTAATCCAATAATTTTTTTTTCTTGTTTCATTTTATTATTTCCTCCATATTTTCATTAAACCAAATGTGTATAAATCCAAATTTCTTTACTTTTTTGATGTATGAGCTATAACCGAAATTATAAACAATATCACAAAAATTATTGCTAACCATTTTGCTATTGTGTACGAAGCTCCTGAAATAGATCCAAATCCGAATATCCCTGCGATTACAGCTACTATTAAAAATAGTACTGCCCAAAAAAGCCAACTCGATAAACCTTTTTTATTCATTTTTTTTTAACCCCATTCAAAATAATAGTAATTAAAGTATATATAGTAGCGTTGTATTACTTCATACATTAATAATCATTTATAATCGTTAAAATTGTCAGGTCTCCAAATATTTTTAATTTGGAAACCTTAACACTTAACATTTCATTATTTCCTTAAAGTGGTCCAATCACAGTAGGTAGCACCAAACTAACAACGGTTGCAAAAACCCATACTACAATGGCTACAACCAAAGATTTTAGCCAGCCCATTTGATATAATGTCCCAAGAGCAATAAGCCAAGCTATTCCACTAATTAATGTAGCAACCCAACCTATTCCTACAAAATAATAAACCAATGCAAATATTATTGCACCAACAAATGCGGCTAATACTGCTGTGCCAAATCCTTCCTTTTCTCCAAATAATTTTGTAGCTATATAAATGATAACTGCTGATACTATCAAGCTTATCACGAACCATAGCAATACTTCCAAAAATACCATTTTAAACCTCCATTTTTAAAAATAATCTCAATTGTTAAACAAATAGATCATTCCTATTAAGATACTTAAATCCTAATCATATTTTTTACATAAATTTAATAATCACCTCCTGTTAAAATTGTAAAAAATTTTTCATTCTTTCAGCACTTCAATAGTGTTAATCTTTCTTTTTCATCAAATATGCTGTTATAGCTGCTCCAACGGCCGCACCGATTCCAGCTGCAATTGCCGTTGCCTTCTTTGGGTTTTTCACAATATAACCTTCAGTTTTATGTTGTACTTCACTAATTTTTGTTTTTGCTTTGTTGAATTCAAACCTGACTTGTTTCTTTGCAGTATTGAAGTCTTCTTTAATTCCCTTTATTGTTTTTGATTTCATTTTTCCCCCTATTTTTATAATATATATACAAGTTCTCTATGAACCAATATTTATTTAATCAAAATTTCTGATCCCCACAAAAGTATAATTTTTCATTGATTACTTTATCATCTTTCCAATGCTGAACATTTACACGATAAATTGTTTTCTTTTTTCCATTTTTATTTTCAATGTTTATGGCCCACTCAGTCATTGAAACATTATCATTTGTTCCCCCAAAAGTAACCGATTTTATTTCAGCACTATTTAATTTCTTTATTTCATGAAGAAATATCATTTCTCTTTTTCTATTCAGGCTTTTTCCAACCATAGGTAAATTTCCGTTTACTTGTATAATTACATTATCATCATAATATGTTTCAAATGCTTCCAAAATTTTACCTTCTTTGATTAATGTATTCAATTGACCTACCATATTTTTTAATTTTGTCATTTTATTAGATAAAAATAAAAAGGATTCCCACTATTAAGCCAACCAAAATTAAAGATAAGGCTAAAATAATTCCTCCGTTTCCATCTTTCATATCTCTTCTTTGTTCAGTCAACTCATCATTTCTTAATCTGTTTCTTTTCATATTCTCATCTGCTTTATCCCTTCTTTGCCCAGTCAACTCATCATTTCTATCTCTACTATTTTTTATCCGATCATCCGTCACTCTTCTTCTAGCCATTGTTGTTTCGTCGCCTTTCATTCTTTGTCCATTTGTCATATTTTCCCCCTGTATTTTATTTGTTTAATTTTTTCTAAAAAGGTCTAAAAACCAGTTTAGAATCTTTCTTCCCCATGAAGATTCATCTCCATTCTGACCAATTGCTTGACCTGTAATTAGGTTTCCATCATTTGCGCTTGTTCCAGGTCCATTACCATTATTTCTTGATTCTTCAGTTGGTTCAACATTAGATCCCTGAGCAACTTGACACTGAAAGTAAAACTCTCCCCCTCCCCTACAAACTTCTCCTTCGTTGCAATCATTAACACTTTTACAATCAGGATATGAAAATTCTGGTTTTACAAATGTAGTTACTTCAGTTCTAGATCTTGAAGAAGAACTCCCCCCACCTCCAGAAGATTGTGCTGGTGTCGAAACAGCAGCTGAGATAACAGTTATTGTGCTTGCGTCACTTACATCTTCGCTTGATGCTATAATTGCAGTTGTTCCTGTTACAATTGCAGCAACAAGACCATTATCATTTACTGTTGCAATATTTGTATCATTAGATGTATAATTAATTTCTGCATCCATTGTATTACCATATTGATCAATGCCTGTTGCACTCAGTTGTTGTGTTTGTCCTACAATTACTGTTGCAGATGCCGGTGTTAATATGATTGTTGTAAGAACAGGTGCTACTGAGCTAGATGTTATTGTGCTTGTATCACTTATTGCTCCACTTGATGCAGTAATTATTGCTACTCCTGCACTAATTGCAGTAACCATTCCGCTTGCATTTACTGTTGCAATATTTGTATCATTAGATGTATAATTAATGTCTATTGCTATTCCATTACCATATTGGTCAATGTTTGTAACAGTTAACTGTCTGGTTTGTCCTACAATTACTGTTGCAGATGCTGGCGTTAATGTTATTGATGTCAAAACAGGTGGTGATAATGATAATGTATTAGCATCTAATGTGACTGCTGTTTGTGCAAATGCTCTTCCATTTAATGTTGCACCAGTTAGTATTGCAATATTTGTAGCATCTAGAATATTTCCTTCAAAAACAGAGTTTGTTCCAAGGGTTGTTGTTTCAGCTACTTGCCAGAAAATGTTAGAAGTTTGACAATTTCCACTTAGTATAACTTGTTTGTCAGAGCTGATATCTAGAGTTTCTGATATTTGGAATATAAAAACAGCATTAGAGTCGCCTTCACAGTCAAGAGTTAAATCTGTAGGTATTGTAACAGCACTACCCCAGGTGTAAACACCAGGATAAAGAGTTAAATCAGTTAAAGTTCCAGCTCCACGATTTAAGAAGGAGCCAGTTCCAGCATCTCTTCCAGCAGCATCAGTATATGCTGTTTCCATATCACTTATAGCAGTACTCATTTTTGCTGGTGTGGGATCTGCATAATCAGATGCGTATAACTTTCCCGTCACATAATCTGATGTTGAGAATTCATTTGAATCATCCATTGTTTCTGAAAATCCAGTAAGCGCAGTCTGGTCAATTGGACTAACTCCAATATCTCCAGTGATTGCAGTTGTTCCTGTAGTTGAGATTCCTGCTTTTGACAGAATAACAAAATCGCCTGCTGTTCTAAGATTAACAGCTGATTCTGCCATAACATTAACTGCATTAAATAATGCTATAAATACAAATACCATAGCATAAGTAAATATGTTTGATAATATTTTTTTTTGTTTCATCCTTATTTTCCCCCCATTTTTAAATTATCTAACTATAGAATGAATTAGAATATGTTAGTGTAGTATATATACTGAAGTAGTATTCAGAGATAATTGTTGTATAAGGATAGACTTTATTTTGTAAAATCATAAATTATTCAAAATTTAGATAATAAAGAGTTTTGAAACAAAAACCTTTACAAATGTTCTAAACCTATGTGGCTTATAAGTTATCTCATGAGTATCAAGAGCTTGTTTTAAGCTTTTTATTTGATCTTTTGAATTTATTATCCTGTTAGCAGTTAATTCTGTAAGAGAAATATCAATTGTGTAATCATCAAATACATCTTCCGTTATTGTTTTAACATATCCTTTTCGTGTCTCTATACTGAAATGTTTCACTGAATTATCTGTCATAGTGATTGTCAAGTTTATTCTTTCATTGCCAAACATTGATTTAAAGAATCTTGGGACTAAATCAAGATTATTATTATATTCTGTTTGAGCGGAGTCTCTATTGTTTATAATTGAGTTTACATCTTTAAAATTATCAGAAAACGCTAAGCTATCTTGGGTTACAAAAACAAAAGACAGAAATATCATTACAATAAAAATGATATTTGAATATTTCATAGTATCAATTATTATATAGCATATAAAAATGTTTGCGTTAAAAAAAGATAGACTTTATTCTATTTTTTTAGAAGAATTCCATAAGAGATTATAAAGATCAAGATATTCTTTTGCAATAGCATTATTTTCTATTACAATTGTATGAACCGGATGAACCCAGAGGGTGATATAAACAAAATTATTACAAACTATATGGGTTATTTGAGAATTTTTTGACTGTTGCATCTTGGGTAATAACCTTGCTTCTGTAAATTTTATCTTGCTGAGAGCTTTAATTTCTTCTTTAGGAACTTTATAAAAAAGCAATTTAAGCTCAATTTTATTCTTTATTCTCTCAAGATGAAAAGAATGCACTAATCTATCATTAAGAACATTAATTATATTCTCATTTTCTGCAAGGCCATAAATCCAGATATCAGATTTTTTTTCTAATAGCATAAATAAAATGCTTTTCATAGAGTTTAATCCTTCAATGATATAAACGTTTGGAGTCTGACCTGAAATATAAGCTGTTTTTATATAGCTCATTTCTAATTTAAGATTTTCTAACTTATCTTTTTGTTCACTAACAACAAAATCTGTTGATAAAGCAATAAATACCTGTTTTCCCTCCTTATTAGACAAATAAACAAGATTTCTTTCCTTAAGCTTTGTTAAAGTGTCATAAACATTAGACCTATGCATCTTGGTTCTCTTTGAGATTTGTGTTGCAGTAGATTCTTTATTTTTAAGAAGATCCAAATAAATAAGAGTTTGTACTCTAGGTATGCCTATTGATTCAAACGTCTTTAATATACTCTCATCAGTCATAATCATATTCAGATAATAGGCTATATAACTTTTTGGTTTTCAGGTTTGTAGGAATTTCAGTTTTATTATACCCATTCAGAGCATTAAAGAGACTTTAAAACAATAATAAGTTTAACACATAAACTTTAAAAATAATGAAAGAACTAAAATACCATGACTACAATACAGAAACTTAAGCTACATGGTTTCAAATCTTTTCCTAAGTCAACAGAAATTCTTTTTCCAAAAGGTTATTCTTGTGTTATCGGAAGCAATGGATCAGGGAAGTCTAACATCATGGATGCTTTCTGTTTTGTCTTCGGTAAAGGATCTGCAAAGGGATTAAGGGCAGAGAAATCAGCAAATTTAATCTACAATGGTGGAAAGGAAGGAAAGCCAATGAAGGAAGCTGAAGTATCAATCTGGTTTGACAATAAAAATAAGGAATTCCCTCTTCCCGAAAAAGAAATAAAAGTTTCAAGAATTGTAAAAGAAAATGGAAATTCAGTATACAAGATAAATGACAAGGCAAGAAACAGGCAGGAAATTCTTGATTTATTGAACGAAGCGCGTATAGATCCTGGCGGACATAGTATAATTCGTCAGGGAGATATAGTAACATTCATGGAATTAAAATCAGATCAAAGAAGAGAAGTCATGGAAGAAATTTCAGGAATTTCAGTATATGAAGATAAAAAGCAGAAGGCATTGAATGACCTTGATAAAGTTGAAGAAAAATTGAAGGAAGCAGATATTATTCTCACGGAAAGAAGAGCTCATTTAAGAGAGCTAAAAAATGACCGTGATCAGGCATTAAGATACCGTGAAATTGAAACAAACATAAAATCAAACAAGGCAACTTATGTTCATCTGCAAATAAAAAACAAGTCTGATTCAAAAGAAGAGATTGAAAAGAAAATAAAAGAGCAGGAGGCAATAGTTGCAAAGATTCAGGGTTCAATAGATTCTTTGAAGAATACAGCAAATGAAAAAAAACAGGAAATAAAATCCATAAATGAAGAGATTGAAAAGAGAGGGGAAAAAGAGCAGTTAAAAATTCACAAAGAAGTTGAGGAATTAAAAACTGGATTGTTAAAAAAAGAATCAAGAATTGATGTATGTTCTAATGAAATAAAAAGGATATCTTCAAGAAAGGAGCAGTTGAAAAAAGACCACTCAGAGCTTGATGAAAAAATAAAGGATCTGAAAAAGACAATAGAGCAGTATGAAAAAAACAGGAAGCTTCATGAAACTGAAGAGCAGAAATTATTGAAAGAGATAAAGGAATTCAGGGAAAAGCACAATATAAAAGATCTTGATGAAGTTAGGAATAGACTTGATTCATTGAATCAGGAGAAAAATAATTTAATAAGACAGAAAGACAAGATTGAATTTGAATTAAGCAAGTTCTCAGAATCAGAATTTAAGGATGTTAACAAATTAAGGGAAGAATTCAAGTCAGTAACTAATGAACTTAACAATTGCTTGAAGAATGATGATAAATACGTTGTTGAATTAAGCAGGTTAAGGAAAAAATTGGTTGAATCAAATGAAGGTTTGGCCAAGCTCAATGTTGAGAACATAAATTATAAGCAGACAACATTAGATTCACTTTCAATAAAACGAGTCCTTGAGTCAGGAATAAAAGGAATTCATAATCTTGTTTCTGAACTTGGAAGGGTTGACAAGAAATATTCTCTTGCTATGGAAGTTGCTGCAGGTCCAAGATTAAAAAGCATAGTTGTTGATGATGATAATACTGCCCAAAAATGCATAAATTTCCTGAAAGAAAAAAAATTGGGCGTTTGCACTTTTCTTCCTATGAACAAGATAGTTTCAAGAAATCCTTCTGAAGTTTCAAATGTAAAAGGCATTCATGGTCTTGCAGTAAATATAATAAAATATGATAATACTTACAGGAACATTTTCAATTATGTTTTCTCTGACACATTGATTGTTGATGATATAGATACAGCAAGAAAGCTGGGCATTGGAAAGACAAGGATGGTTACCATTGAAGGTGATCTAATGGAATCAAGCGGTGCAATGATTGGAGGTCATAGACAAAGATCAGCATATTCTTTTAAGGAAGTTAATTTTGACAACAAGATAGAAAACCTTGAAGCAGAGGTTTCTGAATTAAGGAAAAAAGTTGATGATTATGAAAATCTGAAAGTTGAAAATGACAATAAGGCTTATGATTTGAAAAAAAGAAAGGCAGATTTGGAAGCTCAGCTCATAAAATTTGGAAAAATATTTGATGGTTCCTTTAACAAATCAGATCTTGATATCAAGATTAAGGAAATAACTCCAAGATTGAATGCAATAGAAAAGGAAATTTATTCATTGACAAAGGAGCTTGAAAGTTCAAAGGAGACAAATGTTAAAGGTCTTAAATCTCTAGAACAAAAAAGAAATGAATTAAAGGAAAAAATAATACATCTTGAATCAGATGCAAAGAATTTCTCAATGCAGATAAGCTCTATCTTGATTCCTGAAAAGGAAAAGATAACTTCAATCTTGAAAAGCCATGACAAGGAAGTTGAAGAATTCGGCAATGAGCTTGGAACTTTGACAAAAGAAGTCAAGGATATGAACATTGATCTGAAAGGAAAGGAAAAGCTAGAGAAATCATTCTATGATGAATTCAAATCCTTGTTTGCCAAGAGAAACAAGATTCAGGAATTTATTCAGAGCAAGGAGACAGACATTATAAGAGAGGAAGAAAAGATAAGGACTGCACAACAGAGAGTTAACTCAGTTAATCTTGACAGGGCAAAAATAACTGCAGAAATAGAAGGTCTTGAAAAGGAATTCGAGCCATTCAAGGATGAAAAGATAAGGAGAAATATAAATTATGATGAGATTAAGTTTGAAATTCAGAGATTGGAGAAAGAATTTCAGAAATTTGGAAATGTTAATTTAAGAGCTCTTGAAATTTATGAGGAACTTGAAAAAGAATTTGAAAAGCTTACTGACAAACATGAAAAATTAAGGACAGAAAAAGAGGATGTTCTGAACATGATGAATGAAATTGACAGCAAGAAAAAAGACTTGTTTATGAAGACGTTTAATGCCGTAAACAAGAGATTCATGGACATATTCACCACATTAAATGACAAGGGTCAGGCTTATATGGAATTGGAAAATCCTGAAACTCCTCTAGAGAATGGAATTGATATAAAAGTAAAACTTCCTGGAAACAGGTTCATGGACATAAAAAGCCTTAGCGGTGGAGAAAAGACAATGACTACTCTTGCATTCATATTTTCCATACAGGAATTCCAGCCTGCAAGCTTCTATCTTCTTGATGAGGTTGATGCAGCTCTTGACAAGCATAATTCCCAGAAATTAAGCAAATTAATAAAGCAATATTCAAACAAGGCTCAATACATAGTTATAAGCCATAATGACAATATCATAACGGAAGCAGACCAGATTTATGGAATATCAATGCAACAGGGAATTTCTAAGATAGTTTCATTAAAATTATGACCTTTATGAATAGAATTAAAATAGCATAATTTTTCTTTTTTTATTTGAAAAATATTATTTTCTAGGTAAATGTTCTCTTATTCTACTCAATAAATCCTTTCCTTCAGAATTGCCTAATATCGGAATTAATCTATATCTTATAAGTCTGTTATCATGGGGATCAGTTCTAATCGTAAGAATATCCTCTCTTTTAATTCCAAGATCAAATGGATAAACTTCAGGATTTCCTCTTTCATTCTTTTTAACAACTAATTCATAAGTATGTTCCCCTAATTTTTCAAGTCTTCCTGAATCAAAGCAACAAAGAGTAATAAGTCCGGGACGATAACTATTAATCAAAACAGATGATAGGGCATATTTCATTTTCTTTTCCTCCTTTTCTTTGGAGCTTCATCCTCTTCCTCGAAGAAATCAATGATTGAGCTCCAGTATTTTACTATTAATACTATTATTAATATCAAAATCAATCCAACTAGTATATAAAACTTATAGATTTCTGCATAATCATAAGCAATGACAGCATATTTCTTTACATAACTAAATAGATTATACTTTATCTGTGCATATGCAACCCCTGCAACAATAATTATTCCAATTAACCATCCCCATAATTTAAAAGATTTCTTTTCTTTTTCATCTTCTTCAATAAAATCTTCTTCCTCAAAATCTTCCTCTTCATCTTTTGATGAAAATATAAAAATAATAACTGCTATTATTATGATTGATATTATTATATAAAGCCAGTACGGTTTTGCTTTTTCATATATTCCAGATATGAATCCCGGTTTATTTTCAGTTATATTTACAGACTCATCCCCTTCATTTTTATCCTCTATAACTATAACAATGGTTGCACTTTCAGTTTGATTTTTCTCAGGGAAAACCTTTGCAAGGAAATTTGAAATCTTGTAAGCAAAGGTATATGAAAAAGGAACATATTCCGTTTTATTTTCAGG
>ORJL011254650.1_pt1 | contig 12841 bp, 9 predicted proteins | sample 1779941 | NCBI WGS metagenome assembly ORJL01 (sample SAMEA104232317, study PRJEB22302) | groundwater metagenome | biome: forest; feature: aquifer; material: groundwater | place: USA | collected 2011-08-07 | depth 5.8 m
TGAAATTTAATAAATAATTCAACTTTGCGCCATTTCATACGCTCAAAATACCACACTTTATAGGCACTGTCAATTAAATACAATCCCCCCTTGACCACGAGGAGAAATATGGTATACTACTGAAGTTAAATTTTCTGGTACAGAACACTCGGCGGTTATGTAGAATTGCGCCAGTGTAAACTACTGCTTAACACCCGACGCTTATGTGGAATTGCGTCGGTGTAAATTATTATTTAAAACAGGAGGAAATTGTGGCAAAGATTAAGAAAGTCTTAGGAAGGCAAATATTAGACTCACGCGGGAATCCCACTGTCGAGGCTGACGTCATATTAGATAACGGCATATTAGGCCGGGCAGCTGTCCCTTCAGGAGCATCAACCGGAGACAATGAAGCCTTGGAATTGCGCGATGGAGATAAGAAAAAATATATGGGTAAAGGCGTAACTAAAGCCGTAAATAATATAAATACGGCAATCGCCGCTAAAATCAAAGGCGCTCAGCCGGATTTTGCAAAAATAGATAAAACATTAATAGAATTAGACGGTACCGAGTACAAATCATCACTGGGAGCCAATGCAATACTGGCAGTATCCATGGCAGTAGCTAAAGCAGCAGCTTTAACCAAAAAACAGCCGTTATATAGGTTCTTAGGCGGCAACAAAGCTAAAATCCTGCCTGTTCCGTTAATGAATATCTTAAACGGCGGCATGCATGCAGACAACAACTTAGACATCCAGGAGTTTATGATTATGCCCGTGGGAGCACCTACATTTTCCGAGGCGCTACGCATGGCAACAGAAGTATTCCACAGCCTAAAATCACTTTTAAAATCAAAAAATTTATCTACTTCTGTCGGCGATGAAGGAGGCTTTGCCCCTAACCTGCAAACTAATGAAGAAGCCTTAAGCCTTATCATAAAATCAATTGAAAATGCCGGATATAAACCCGGTAGCGATATATGCTTAGCGTTAGATTGTGCGGCCAGCTCATTTTACAAAGACGGTAAGTATAAATTCGACAACGCCGAAAGGTCAAGCGCATATTTAATTTCACTTTATGGGGAATGGCTAAAAAAATACCCCATCCTCTCTATCGAAGACGGCTTATCCGAGCACGATCATGCCGGATGGAAAGAAATGACTAAAACCCTCGGTAGTAAATTACAGCTAGTCGGAGACGATATCTTCGTCACCAATCCTAAAATATTCAAAAAAGGCATCGCCGATGGGATTGGAAATGCCATATTAATAAAAGTCAACCAGATCGGTTCGCTCTCTGAAACGCTAGAAGCTATCAATATCGCAAAACGCAACAATTATAAAGCTATAATTTCGCACCGTTCGGGAGAAACCGAAGATACTACCATTGCGCATTTAGCAGTCGCCTCATCCTGCGGACAGATTAAAACCGGTTCCTTATCGCGTACCGACCGGGTCTGCAAATATAACGAACTCTTAAGAATAGAAGAAGAATTAGGTTCTAAAAGCGTATATGCCGGAACCTTATTGAAAAAATAATGTTAAAGAAGGCTTTCTGGGTTTCTGGGGTATTGGGGGTAGTTTTAGTTATATTCCTGCCCGGATACACAAAGCTTCAAGAACTAAGAGACAGAAACAAAGATTTAGAAGACAAAAGCCGTCGCCTTGCAATTGAAAATGCGGTTTTGACCCAAGAGCTTAAACGCATTGAAAACGATAAATTATACCAGGAAAAGATTTTACGCGAAAAAATGAGCGTTGTGCGTAAAGATGAAATCCCGGTTAAAATAATCACCGAGAGAAAAGAATAGTAGATTTTACTGATATTTTAGGCTATAATAACAAAATAATTACGAAAACTAGACGATCGCGGGGTGGAGCAGTCCGGTAGCTCGTCAGGCTCATAACCTGAAGGCCATGAGTTCAAATCTCATCCCCGCAACCAGAACAATGAAAATGCCGCTGTCAAAAGCGGCATTTTCATTTAGGCCGAATAATAAAACCCACTGTAAGATTGCCAGTGGGTTTTATTTTGTAACGGCTATTTATTCTGCGTCTACTAAGTCGAAATTACGGTCAAGTATGCCTGAAGAAGCCACAATCACTAAATTAATCTCCTTAGTGCCCTCTTCTGCATACGAAGTAGTAAAGCCGGGTTCTTCAATAGTAGGCTTTTTCTTACCGGTATTTCCTGACCAAAGGTATTGAACCGCTGCCTGCATACAGCCACTTTCTGCCAAGTATGCCGCCGAACTTACATTAAGCTCCTGCTCTTTCTTAGGGCTGTATAACGAGGATTTTAACTCCGATTTTGACATATTAAAATTGGCATTTTCGTTCTTTAAAGAAAGGTCAATGAAAGTTTTTAGATTATAATCTAGCGGTTTGACATCGTCTATTTCCGCAAGTCTACCCTTGGCCAATTCCGCCATTTCCACAAACCCATATTTAGCTTTTTCCAGGAGTTTATCATAATATTCTTTTGCCTTTGCAGTATTCTCCTGCCACTGGCTCAAAAGTCCCAGTTGATATAAACCGGATACAATCCAGGGGTTAACGATATCTTTTGAAGCAAGCTTTTCAAAATATTCTCTGGCCTTATCGATATCCCTGTTGCCATAAGCAGAAAGCATGCCTATTTTATATAACGATTGGTCAATACGCGGCGATTCCGGGAAACGTTCGACTAATTCGCCATAGACATTAACCGCGTCTTTATATTCACGTGATTTCTCAAGGTTAAACGCCCGCATATACAATAGCTCTTCATCAAAAATATCTTTTCCCCCATATTCTTCTATTTTCTTAAAAGTTTTCTCCGCGTATACGCTATCTTTATATCCTTCGTCTTTGTAAGCAAAAATCTTAACGATTTTTATCAATATGGAAACTAATTCTTCCTTAGGTAAGGTCTTTTCTATTCTTTCGATATATTTATCGTAAACTGCTTCGGAAAGTTCAAGATTTCCATCTGCAAAGAATTCTTTAGCAATGCCAGTTAATTCCTCATCTTTAATATCGGAGTCCGTTATTTTGTTGATGTAGATACGATACAGTTCTTTGGATTTATTTTTCTCACCCAAACCAACAAGTTTATCCGCGATATCCTTTATTATCTTATAGTCATTTGTGCTTTGCGCATATTCCGTTACTGACTTAACTAAATCGGAAAGTGTCTGATCGGTAACTCTATCCTGGTCACCTTTATGAAATTCATATAATAAAAGTTGTGACTGTATATTCAAAAGTTCTTTAGGCGATGTAACCTGCATAACCTTATTCAGCTCCTCGTCTATCTGATCGCGATAGTTATCACCATCACTGAAATATTCATCCCATTTCTGTGTTTCTTCCAAATATTTTAAATGCTTAAAAACAGACAACGCAGTATAATAACTCACGTATGCCTCAAGGCCTTTTTTCTTTTGCCCCAATGATTTTATAAATTCCGGCATTTCTATATAACGGTTATCTTTAAAATATAGCTCTTTAATCTGCTCGAATGCCGCCGAGAGTTCAACCGGATCTACGGATTCTATTACCTTATTACTTATTCCCGCCAGAGTATTATCTTCCTGGGCAAAACTAAAACAATTAAACAACAAAAATAAAATAGAAACTGCTAAACAAGTCCTTAAGGTATATTTTTTCATTTTTTCTTATTGGTTTTATTTCTTTTTAAATTCGCGGCTTCCTTGGCTTTTTTTTCAGCCTTAACCGGGTCTTTCCAGAATTCCCTTAAAACATAATAACTCTTACGCAAAATACGTTTCTCTATGCCTGCCTCTTTTTCATCCGCAGATAAAGCAACCAAACCAAACCACTCTTCATTCATATTCATATTACCGGGCGCTTTTATATCAAAATAATAACTGCCGTTTGTCCAGTTGGATTCCGTATCATGGACTAACCATCCCTGCGCATCCGGATCATTATGTTTCCACCACTCATCGGACCATTCAAATATTATTCCGCCCAGACAGTTGCCTTCGCCTTCTTTGTTATTCGCCAAATTATCATAAATTTGACGCCATTGGGCCTCTAAAAAGAAAGCCTGCATATTCTGGTCTTCTTTTTTTAAAAATGCATCATATGCATCAGCCCCAGCCTCACTTAAAACAATTGGCACATCAAATGTAGCTTTCAATGACTTAAATAAATTACCAAATGTTTTACCGCGGTAAATTATACAGGCAACAAGGTCAATATCAGTCGAAGCCTCTTTTGCCCATTCTAAACCGATAAGCTCTCCATTCCCCAGAGCCACCGGATGATTGTAGTCGATTTTATGTATTTCTTTAGCTATGTCATTAACAAATGAATAATAAATACGTCCGCGCATGGCCCTTTGCTTCTGCAAATCAGGCTCTTTATCTATTTCATCATTAGACCAAGGATGCACTTGCCCAAGGCAAGAATAATTATTTTCATTGCCTAAAGTCCAGAATAGGATACCCGGCTCATCTTTATACAATGCCACCATTTCGATAACTTCTTTTCTTATCTTATCCTGAAAAGGCTTATCCCCATAAAGCGGACAGGGGAATTCCCAGAAGCCCAGCCAATGCCCCATTATCGTACGTATACCGTACATATTATATAAATCCCGGATTACCTGCCTGACTGTTTCAGGATTTGGCCCGGGATTATAAAATCTAACTGTATTAATACCCATTTCCTGCATCAATTTTCCGTCGGCAATCCAAGGCTTAGCAGGGTCAGACCACCAATCATATTCATGATTTTTCCCTATCGGGATAGGATTATAACAGACACCTTTTACTACATAAGGCTTCTTATTTACAATCAGTTGAAAATGGCCATTTTTTAAATGCTTTATAAAAATGCCCGGCTTGGGCTTTTTTGCTGAGCCCATTAAAATAAATGAAATAAATAAAACAAATAAAATAAGAAGTGATTTTTTCATAATAAATTATTTACTTAAACTTGGATGGTAAAACAGTGATATTTTTAGCCTGTCTTACCATCCAAGGATTTACAGTTTATTCAAACTTTATTTCGTCCAGAAAGAAAATTGCGCCTTCAGGATTTACATCAACATTTGTCGCCCAGGCAAAACCTCCGATAATATATGACATATCTTTGCCTTTAAGGTCAATAGAATATTGAGTCCATTCTTTATTCAAGATGACCGGACCGACGCTGGCAGTATCAGAATCAGAGTATTCTCCCATCATACCGCCTACCTTAAACTCTTCGATTCTTTCACCGCCCTTGTCTCCACGCGCCCAAAAAGTAAGCTTGGTTGCTTTAGAAAGGTCAAATCCGCCATCCATCGTTCCCCAGTTATTAGCCGGATTCTGCCAAGAAATACCCGCCCAGCGTGCTCCTTGGGTAGCTTTCCCGGAATAAGTTACTTTAATACAGGTATCTCCTAAATACGGATCGGTTTTATAACCTCCGTCGAATTTAAGGTCGCCGAAATCACCCATCCAACCCGCAGGAATGAAGTGATTTCCGATAGAACCCCTATCCGCATAAACATAAAAAGGAATATTCTGCTGTTTACGCCCTTCGGCCTTTAAATTCTTGTCGGTTTCAAATTTCATGTCGTCGATATACATTACGAAACCATCCGGATTTAAATCCGCTGATGTTGTCCAGCCAAAAGCGCCGTTTAAATAGGACAAATCTTTATCCACCAAATTAATGGTATACTGTTTCCAAGAATCGGTTAACTCTACGGGCCCCATCTCGACTTTAGTTGAATCGGGATAAGTGCCTGAGATACCACCGACCATAAATTTCTGAATCTTTTCACCACCCTTTGATCCACGGGCCCAGAAAGTAAGCTTAGTCATGCCGGTAAGATCAAAACCGCCTTTTTTCGAACCCCAGTTATTAGCCGGATTCTGCCAATAAACACCAGTCCATCCCTGCCCCTGTGACTTTTTAGCAGTATAAGTAAACTGCATAGAAGTAGTGCCTGAATGAGGATTATCAGCTGACTGATCATTTAATTTTACATCACCGAAATCACCCATCCAACCGGAACAAACATAGTGGTTATCCCGCGCCCCCTTATCGGTATAAACTATGAATTCCTTGTTCGTATCGGATGATTTTTCCTGGGCATACCCGACATTACCCAAGCACACTGCCAACACCAAAAACAAAAACATTACGCGTTTCATAACAACACCTCCTTAATTGTTTGTACTATTTCCACTTCTTTCTATACATATCATAAGACCTGCGAATCTGTCTTAAAAAAGGGCTCAGCTCCCCGTTACCCTGGCCGCAAAGGCCAAGCCATTCTTCATACATAGTACCGTCGGGAAAAGGCCCCACCCATAATCCTTTCTTGTCATGAATTTTTGGTTCATAACCCTTCCACCATTCATCCAGCCATTCAAAAACAACTCCGCCTAAAGCATTACCCGCGCCTTCGCCAAACGCCATATTGCTTTCGATATCATTCCAAGACCCTCGGTGGTATTCTGCCTGGGCTAATTCTGCCTGCTCTTCATCCCTATCTTGAGCAAAGGCAGGGCATCCGAATTCAGTGATGAACGCCGGCTTATCCGCTTCTTTTTTTACCTCATTCCAGAAATACCCGAATCCGTAATCTCCCCTGTAAGCATTAGCCCCGAAAATATCTATATCAGGCGCATTTTTAGCAAAATGTTCCAGTGAAATAATATCACCGTTACATACGGCAACCGGATGCTCAGGGTCTATCTCTTTGATCTTCCGGGCTACTTCATTAGCAAATTTAAAAAATGCATCTGGCTCTTTATCAGCATTACAAGCATAGCCATAAACGTTTTCATTACCTAAAAGCCAGCATAAAATATAGGGCTCATCCTTAAATTCCAGAACCATATTTATAACTGATTCCATCATATTCTTTTTATGTGCTTCATTATTATAATCTGTGCCCGGGTTCCAAGTGGCACCTGAACCCAGGGTATATTTACCCAAGAAATCCCCCATTATAACCATGATCCCGTGCTTATTGTACATATCACGTAAAACTTCTTTGTTTATTTTAATAGGGTGATGATAGAGCCGTATGGCATTAACACCTAAGTCCTCCATAAGCTTGAAATCGCCAACAGCATGCTCATCCGGGTCTTGGATATTATTTCTATTCTTATCTACAAAGGCATCATATGGCCCATCTGCTTTACCATTCTTATTGCTATCTTCTTCCATCCAATTGCCCATTGTACCTTCATCGGGAGATTGGCCGACTTTAGTCGGGGCGTAAGTAACCGCCTTTATAATAAAAGGTTTTCCGTTAACAATCAATTGCCAATCGCCGGTTTCATACTGGATAAGATACACTTTACCTTTACCCAAGCGGCGCTTGATACTTAACAAACTTGAGTCGGGTTTGGGTTTTAACTTTTCAAGAATATTAACTTTAACGAATTTACCCGGGTTAGTACTAACCACATCATTAGAAACATTAAAATCATATCCGTTTTCGATATATATATCGGCATCAACTAATTTATAACCCAGATCGGGATTATTACGCAAGAGTACTTTTATCTTAGATAAAGCCGACTGGCCTATATACCACGGGGTCTTAAAATAAGTCCATCCGTAACTACCGGGAAAATGAACTACTATAGCATAATAACATTTTAAAGCTTGCTTTATCAAGCCGGATTTCTCTAAAATCAACCCTTCATAAAATAATTTTACCCCTTGCGGTTCAGGAGCGTTAGCCCATTTAAAGAATGAGGCTTGTAAATCCGGAGAATGCACAAAATCCCAGTGGCTGCCTTCAAGCCTTTTCTCTTCCTGCACCTTTTTAAATTCGGGGTTCCATCTTATGGAACTTGTGTTCGGGTATACGCCTTCTCCGGCGGCAATACTTAACCCTTCTTGGTCCGTAACAATGTACCTGTAATCCTTCGTACCTACATCTTTAAATTCACCGTATTTTTCATAATCTACGAAATCTTCTTTCCCGGCGTCATAAAGAGTTATTTTTGTGGACAGCTGGCTTACTTTCTTTTTCTGCTCCAGCTCAATTGACCCGCTTTCAATTTTCTTGATGCTCTGTTTGGAAACCTCGGCGACCTGCCAGTACCAACCGCGCTGATCCCATCCTTGGGCATAATAATATTTATCAATGATCATCTTAAAAATCTGTTTCGCCTCTTCTAATTTCTCCTGGCGCATATAACTCTCGGCTTGGATAAAATAAGCCGTAGCCACATCATTTAAAACCTGCACTGCATCAATTTCATCCTTGGCCTTAGGAAGTTCCTTTAAAGATGCCTGCTCTTTATCGGCCGCAGACTTATACGAATCAATACACTCCTGAGTAAATTTAAAGGTCGCCTCTATGTCTTTTTTGCCGTGCGCCTCCCAAGCCTTGGTAATTAACTCAGATGAAGAAGCTGCGCCGCAGCCCTCACAGCAAAAAGCAGAATAGCCCTGCGCCAAGAACATCGTCGCAATAACACAATAACGTAATAACGCAATAACTCTATTCATCCTGATAATCGCCCCTAAATTTAATCCCGTCTTTGGCCTTTTCGCCTATCTTCTTCTACTCGCCTTTCTTCTACTCGCCTTTCTTCTCTGCGCCTTTCAACTTGCGCGCGAATGTCATATGCCTTGGCTTCTGAAATGTCAAAAGTCATAATAATGAAAATGGCGATTAAAGAAGTCACAATCGGAATGCCGACATCGCAGATTCGCATATACAGCAGAGATTGCGTTGTCTGGTTAGCGCCTAATGCGACATTGAAGCCGGTCACATTAAGGAGGATTCCGGCAAGAACCGATGCACCTGCCTGCCCGAGTTTTTGTATCCACCAGTAAATACCGCTAAACATGCCTTCCCTGCGCGTGCCGGTCTGTAGTTCGTCCAAATCACACACATCGGCGACCATGGAAGGAACCATGGTAAAGAGCGCACCCAGATGAAATGCCAGAAACGGAACAGCAATCATCAGCAAATAAGGATATTGAGGATTATACCCTATCCATTTAAGAGCATAACCGAAAATAGCAAGACACATAGCTATCAAAAAGGCTTTCCGCTTTCCAATCTTTGTAGAAACCCATGTAGTTAAAGAGATCGCGACAAAAGTACAGATAGAACTTGCTGTTCCAAACCAACCAAGCAATGTACCGCCTTTTCCCCAATCCCCGCCATAAACATAATAGACAATAACATAGAGTGTAAAAGCGGAGGCAAGCATGAATCCGTTAAAAATCAGGAATGTTACCGCAATAAGCTTAACAAAAGGAAGGCACTTTAAAGAGGTGGCGCAATTTTTCAAGAGGCCTTTTATAACCTTCAAATGGCCCTTTTCTTTTTCAGCCCTTGGTAAATTAGCAAACATCTCTTTGTTGAAAATCGCAGGAAGTATACCGCCAACCAAGATAAAAACACCGACCATAATAGAAATAGACCTGGCTCCATGGACAATGTCCGTAAACATGGTTTTATCATTCATGATCTTAAAAAACCAAGGTGCGACAAGCCAGGCAATTTGGGCGAAAAAGTTGCTGAATCCCTGCAATCTGGTCCGCTCATGATAATCAGGCGTCATTTCATAACCAAGTGCAATCCATGGGATCGAGTAGCAGGCGAAAGAAATAACAAAAAGGCATTGGATTATTAAAAAATACCAAAAATAGAAACTCTCGGTATGCCCCTTATGGAGCTGGAACATTAACGCGAATAAAATTCCGGAAAAAATAGCTCCAAAAAATATCCAAGGTTTACGCCGCCCCCAACGTGTGCGGGTATTATCCGAACTATGTCCGATAAGCGGATCTGAAAAAGCATCAATAAGACGGGGAATGGCTCCAACAAGGCCGACCAGGGCAGGATTCATGCCTAACCCTAAATTCAAAACAATGACCAATGAACCAATCGCGGCGGCTTGAAACTGATTAACAAGCGAACCTATACTATATGCGGCTTTTTGAAAAAAAGAAATACGATCTGCACGGGCTGTAACGTGGTGTTGTGGCTGACCAGCTGATGGCTCCATTATAGTAACCTCCCCTTATTTAGTTAAACCACTGACAATCAAAATCATATTATAACAAACATATCCAGAGCAAGCAATGTTAAACAGTTACTTTATTCCAGCACCGAACCGCTAGTTACCCCCTTAACAATATATTTCTGCATCAAAAAATACACTAATATTACAGGCAAAACAGTAATAGTAAGTCCTGCCATCAGTAGCGGATAGTTAGTCACAAATTCTCCCTGGAATGTCTGTAACGCCACCTGCAATGGCATAAACTTGCGGGAATCAAAAATAATTAAAGCCAAAATATACTCATTCCAGACATTCAATACATTAAATACCACCACAACTGCTAAAGCCGGCTTTGCTAAGGGCAGCGCCACATGCCACCAAATTCCAAGTTTTGAACATCCGTCGATGCGCGCGGCGTCTTCAAGCTCTTTCGGCATTTTGTCAAAAAATGTTTTTAATAAAAATATGCTTGTGGAGAGACCCACACTAATCATACACAGAATGTAGCCAAAAGGAGTGTCTCTCAAGTGTATTTTATTCAAAAGCACATATAACGCAACAAAGCTCCCCGGAATAGGGACCATCATCGCAGCCATAAACATTATAAATAAGGCTTTCCTTCCAAAAAACCTGCACCGCGAGAACGCATAGGCAGCCATAGAAGAAACAATAATTATGCCAACCACAACTGATACGGTATAAAATATACTGTTTAAAAAATACCTTCCGAATCCGCCCTGTTGCCAGGCAATGTAATAATTTTCAAAATGGAAGCTCTTAGGAATTAACGACAAATCTCTAAATATCGTCTCCGGAGTCTTGAGGCTTGAAAAAACCATCCATAAAAGCGGGAATACACAAATAACCGCCATCATAAGCAAGAAGAGGTGAATTAATGCAGTTGTAGTGGCTTTCCTGGCCTTATAGTATATGTTTACGTTCATTATGCCTGCTTTGCCTTATGCGAGAATCGATATTGAATAAATGAAATTACAACCAGTATTAAACCGAAGCTGATCCCTTGGGCGCAGGCATAACCAAAACGCGATGAAACACGCATCGATGTCAAAATCCTTAAAACCGGCACAGAGGTATGCCCTGCGAATTCTCCTCCCACAAGCCCAAGAATTAATGTAAAGACTTGCATGGAACCTAAGATTGTCAGGATCGCAACTAGCGCCATTACCGGAGCCATTAAAGGAACCGTGATCTTCTTAAATGACTGCCAGGCATTTGCACCGTCAACGCGCGCCGCTTCATAAAGTTCACGCGGAATAGTTTGCAAACCAGCTAAGAATATTAAAAATCCCCAGCCAAAGCCCTTCCAAGAATGTACCAATGCTACTGTAGTGAGCGCGGTCTTTGGGTCAGAAAGCCAATTATGCACCAAGTTAGGAAACCCGGCAGCAGTTAACATGCGGTTGATAATATTGGCTCCGTCAATATCGTTAATGATAAAACGCCAGACCATGCCCACAACGATTTCCGAAAGAACCGGAGGAATAAAAAATATCACCCGGTAAAAATTCTTCATGCGGATTTCGCGGTCGCATGCCCAAGCCAACAAAAACGCCAGGGCATTCTGAAAAGTGAGGGCGATTAAGGTGATATAACCGGCATTCATCATCGCCTGCCACCAGGCAGGATCCTGTAAAACTATCTCTTTAAAATTATTTAACCCGACAAATACTTTGGTAGGAAGAATGCCGTCCCAATTATAAAGACCCAGATGAAAAATCCAAATAAAAGGGATAACGTAGAATATCGAAAATATTATAACTGCGGGTAGCACAAAAACGTAATTTTCTAAGACGGCTTTTAGCTTCATGCGCGCTAGTTGTTTTTCTTAGCCATTTCTCTTTCTTTAATCTTTGCCACTTCGGAGGCGACCTGTTCCGGAGATCTCTCCCCGATAAGAATTAGCTGGATGCCTTTATCAATTGATTCGGTTACCGCCGGGAATTCCGATATATCCCAGATATTTGGGTGTATGGCAAACTCCATATCATCGGCAAACTGAGACAGAATTTCCGGGATATCCTTTAAACAATCTTTATTGGCAGGTATATTCTGTGTTGCCTTTGAAAAATATGCCTGTTGTTCTCTGTCCGTAAACCATTTCAAAAATCTAACTGTTTCTTCTTTATTTTTCGAACGGGCATTAACCATAAAAGAAGAGCCCGCGCCTCCCCGGATAACCATAGGATATTTATCCGACACTTTCGGCGGAAGCATTGCAGCATAATCCAAATCCGGGTTCATCCCTTTATAAACATTAACGCACCATGAGCCGTTAAAAGCGAAGACAGCTTTATCGTTAGCAAAAAGCTGTTCAGCAGTCTTATTTATCATAGTAACTATTCCGTTGGCCAATATGCCTGACTCCCGCATGTCTTTAAAAATGCCAAAAACTTTAACCCAATCAGGGTCAGCATAAGAAACTTTGCCCCTTATTGTATTTAGGACCTTTTCTTCGCCCATAATGTTGATTGCGTAATTATAAGCAAAACAATCAATCATCCAGGCCTCTGTCCACCCGGATACCAAACCCTGCATATTATTAGCCTTTATTTTCTTGCCTATTTCAATAAATTCGTTAAAACTGGAGGGTGGATTATCAGGGTCAAGTCCCAATTTTTTAAACAAACTCTTATTATAAACCATTTGGATCGTCGTAATATCTATCGGCACACCGTATACGCCGGCTTTTGTACCATAGCTATTATTTTCTGTGAATATGTTAACTTCCAAAGCTTTAGGAAAGAAGCTATCCCTCCAGCGCTTTCCATCCGCATCCATATAAGGCGTCAAATCCAGGACATGCCCGGCATTAATAAATGAGGCAAAATCCCTTTTTTCTCCGAGTATCCCGAA
>ORJL010203056.1_pt1 | contig 12839 bp, 11 predicted proteins | sample 1779941 | NCBI WGS metagenome assembly ORJL01 (sample SAMEA104232317, study PRJEB22302) | groundwater metagenome | biome: forest; feature: aquifer; material: groundwater | place: USA | collected 2011-08-07 | depth 5.8 m
AAGCCGAGGGCCGCGGGCCGACGGCGCGCTGGCTGGCCGAGCATTCGCAGAGCTTTCGGTTGCTGGAGGCGGCCAGGCGGGGCTCAGGCCGGAAGACCCTTCGTTACAAGGAAGGTGACCTGGATCTAGTGTTTCGTGTCGATCGCTGGTGGTTGCCGGATTCGGATCGGCAGCGCGCCCAAGGTCGAGAGCGCGGTTGGCGCTTGATGCGCGGGGCGCTCGATAAGATGAAGAAAGACGCCGCCAGCATTGGCGCTGCCCTGGTCGTAGTGTTGATCCCTGCTAAGGAAGAGATCTATTGGGGCTTGGTCCACGAGCACATGCCGAAGCTGGGAGATAACGCAGCGCTAGAGGCCGACCACCCGCTGGAGATCGTTCGCCAGTATTGCGCCGACCAACGGATCCACGCCTGCGATCTGCGCACGAGCTTGCAGCCCATCGCCGACCAGGGCAAGCAGCTCTACTTACGTGTGAGCGGGCATTGGAACGATGCCGGCAATGTCGTGGCCGGCGAAGCAGTGGCAGGTTGCCTGGCGCGCGACGGTCTCGTCAACGTCGCAAAGGAATCAGGTCAGGCCCGGGGGGGACAAGAATGAAGACCATCGGAATGAGTATTGAAGAGGAGTTCGCCGCGATGTCTAGGTACTCTGATCCAGAGACGCGGAGGGACTGGTGAATCGCACCGGTCGTAGAATGACCAAGTTGATCGTAGGCGTGTTGTTCGGCTTGGTCCTGTCGGAGGTCGCGCTCCGAATCATGCCGCGCAGCTTGCTGCCGCACGAATTCGGGATCCTCGACCGGGTCTACACGGCGCGGGGCGCCTGGCAGGACATGATGTCGGGAGATCCCTACGTCGGTTTCAAGCTGAAACCCGATCTCGACATCTTGTTCCCCTCCGAAGGCCGAAACATTCCCTACAAGACGACGAGCTACGGTCTCGGGGAAATCGGGTTTCGCGACATCGGTGCCAAGCCCCCGTTTTCGATCGTTGCCGTCGGCGACTCGTTCACGCTCTGTGACGACGTACCGGTCGAGGCGTGCTGGGTGCGACACCTGGCGCAACGCACCGGCCTGTCGATCGGGACCTTGGGCGTGAATGGTTACTCGACGCTTGCCGAGGCCCGAATTCTCGAGCGCTACGGGTTGCAGTTCAAACCGAAGGTCGTCCTGGTCGGCGTTTATCTGAACGACTTCAAAGACAACATGAACTTCGACGCGTGGAGCCGAAGCGGTGACGACAATTTCTGGATCTGGCTCGGACACCAGCGCGGCCGAGGAGAATTCGGGCGTTGGTTGGCCGATCGTTCCGTCATTTATCGGATGATCGACGGCGCCAGGCGGGCGCGCGGTCGCGACATCTTCAAGTTCAAGAATCAGCAGGTGGATTTCGTGTTCCGCATGGATCGGTGGTGGTTGCAACTGTTGAAAGACACCGAGCACGATGCCGGCTTCAAGTTGATGCAGGATGCACTCCTGGACATGAAATCCAAGGCATCAGGCGTCGGCGCGCAGTTGGTCGTCCTTCTCTTCCCGTCACGCGAGCAGGTGTATTGGGATTTGGCGCGGAAGTTTGCACCCAAGGGCGGCGACACGTTGGATCCCGATCACCCCCTCGACGTCGTTCGCGACTTCGCTCAAGCCAACGGCATTCGTTACTGCGAGTTTGCCGATGCCTTGCGGGTGGAAGCCGCGAAGGGCCGACAGCTCTACCATCGCATCAGCAGCCACTTCAATGACGATGGCAACTCGGCGGCCGCGGATGTGATAGGAAAGTGTCTCGACTCGCAAGGCTTGCTCGCGCTTGCCCGCGGCGAGCACGGCGCCGAGTGACCGATCTGTTTCGTGATCGACCCAAGCTCCACAGAGAGGCGATAGACAATGGCTGTTTCGAAAGCGCAGCGCGCGCAGGAATCTTCGCAGGAAGTCACGCAGGTACCCTTCTTCCGCCCCGACATCGGCGCCGCCGAGATCGATGCGGTCACCGAGACGATTCGTTCGGGTTGGCTGACGGTGGGGCCGAAGACGCAGGCGTTCGAGCAGGCGTTCGCACAGGCCATGGGTGCCAAACATGCGATCGCCGTGAGCTCGTGCACGGCGGCCCTGCATCTCGCCCTGGATGCTCTGGATCTGCAGCCCGGCGATGAAGTCATCACCACCACCCTGACCTTCACGGCTACCGGAGCCAGCATCGTTCACGCCGGGGCGAAACCCGTGCTCGCCGATTGCAGCCCCGATACGCTGAACATCGATCCGCAGGACGTCGCCCGTAAGATCACGGCGCGGACCAAGGCCATCGTTCCCGTCCATTTTGCCGGTCACCCGGCAGCGATGGACGAGATCCTCGAGTTGGCGCGCCAGCACAAGCTCACCGTGGTCGAGGACGCGGCGCACGCACTTCCGGCCAGCTATCGCGGCCGGCAGATCGGGACGATCGGCGACCTGACGGCGTTCAGCTTCTACGCCACCAAGAACCTGACCACCGGAGAGGGGGGCATGCTGACCGTCGCCGATGCGGACTTGGCAGGGCGCCTGCAGTCACGCCGTCTGCACGGCATGAGTCGTGATGCTTGGAAGCGCTATAGCTCGGCCGGTTCGTGGCGTTATGACGTCTCGTATCCGGGCTTCAAGTACAACATGACCGATACGGCGGCGGCGATGGGTTTGGTGCAATTGCAGCGACTGCCGCAATTGCACGCACGAAGGCAGGCCCTGGCGGCGCGCTATGACAAGCTGTTCGCCGATGTGGCCGAGCTGCAGCTGCCCATCGTACGCCCGGAGGTCGAGACCGGCTGGCACTTGTACGCACCGCGGATTCGACCCGAGCGTCTGCGCATCGACCGCGACGAGTTGATCGAGCGGCTCCGTGAGCGCGGAGTGGCCACCGGCGTGCACTTCATTCCACTGCATGTGCACTCGTTCTATCGCGACACCTTCCAGCTCAAGCCGGAGCATTTCCCGGTAGCTTCGAAGGCCGGCGATACGATCTTCTCGCTGCCGTTCTTTACGCTGATGACGGAGGCTGAGGTGAGCTACGTCGCCGACGTGGTGCGCGATACGCTGCGCGCCAACCGGCGCTAGGTTTGGTCACCAATCTTGGTGACTCTGAAGGTAGTATTTTAGGTTGCCGGTCGAGGACGGCTATGATACTTCGGCCCGTCGATCCAGGAGAATCATGTCTACGGAAGCAGCAGAAACGGAGCGAATTCTTCGCTCTGTGAACCGGTTCTATGAGGAAAACCCGTTCCCGGGCTTCGACGTCACCAAGTACAAGACCAAGGAAGACCTTTCCCGCCGCGCTAGCTGGTGGGCGCACAAGCTCGACGCCGAGATCCCCTTCGACGCGCAGGTGATCGACGTCGGCTGTGGCACCGGCCAACTGGTGAACTTCCTCGGTCTCAAGGGTCGGCCCGTCATGGGGGTCGACTACTCGCAGCATTCGCTCGATCTAGCCCAGTCGTTGCGGGACAAGTTTGTTCTTGAGAAAGTTCGGTTTCAGCGAGAGAATATTCTCGAGTTGAGCCTTCCAGACAATTCCTTTGACTACGTCTTCTGCAATGGAGTTCTGCATCACACCAGCGACGCCTATGGCGGCTTCAAGCAGTTGGTGCGGATTGCGCGGCCTGGCGGGTTCGTGGTTGTGGGATTGTACAACTCGTATGGGCGCCTGATGCTGCACCTCCGTCGTCGTGTCGTGCACTTCATGATGCGCTTCGACCCGAAGGCAAAGGAGAGAGCCCTGAAGAAACAGTTGGTCGAGCTCGAAGCGGACGCACTGAAGCGATCCACGTGGTGGGCCGACCAATACGAACACCCTCACGAGACGACGCACACCGTCGATGAGGTGCTGGGTTGGTTCGCGAAGAACGGCCTCTCGTATGTCTCGTCCTTTCCGAAATGCGAAATGTTCGTGGGCTCGGACAAGGATCGAGTCTTCAAGCGCCGTCCCTCGGGAGGATTCACCAACAGCTCATTGGCTCACGTATTGGTCCAGTTGGCCTGGATCGTTACCCAAAACAATGGCGGCGGCTACTTCGTGCTCGTCGGCAAGAAGAACCCGGCCTAGAAGTCTCACCCTATGTACGTACTTGGAATTTCCGCCTTCTATCATGATGCCGCTGCCTGCCTTCTGAAGGACGGCGAGATCGTCGCGGCAGCCTCCGAAGAACGGTTCACACGCAAGAAGCATGACGCCGATTTCCCCGAGCATGCCATCCGCTATTGCTTGGACGAAGGCCGAATTCGCGTCGACGACCTGGCGTACGTCGGGTTTTACGAAAAGCCCTTCGTGAAGTTCAAACGGATTCTCTATACCCACCTCGCCTGCTACCCGCTCTCGTTCAAGCCGTTCCTCAAGGCCATCCCTTCGTGGATGCGCGAGAAGCTGATCATCCCCTCGGTCGTCAAACAGCACACCGGTTACGAGGGCGAGGTGCTGATGACCGAGCACCACCTCTCGCACGCGGCGTCGAGCTTCCTGCTGTCGCCGTTCAAGGAATCGGCGATCCTGACCGTCGACGGCGTCGGGGAGTGGTCCACGGCGACCTACGGCAAGGGCGTGGGCAACGACATCTCCCTCTTCAAGGAGATTCGTTTTCCGCATTCACTTGGGTTGCTCTACTCCGCCTTCACCTACTACCTCGGGTTCAAGGTCAACAGCGCCGAGTACAAGGTGATGGGTCTCGCTCCCTACGGCGAGCCGAAATACTACGACAAGATCCGTCAGCTCATCGATATCCGCGCCGATGGCAGCTTCCATCTCGACATGGCCTACTTCAATTATCTGAGTGGCCTGACGATGACCAACGACAAGTTCGACGCGCTGTTCGACGGCGCCTTCCGCCGGCCCGACGATCCGCTCGACCAGCGCCACAAGGACCTTGCCGCCAGCGTTCAGCGGGTGACCGAAGAGGTCATGCTGCAAATGGCCAACTATATCCACAAGGAGACCGGCTCGAAGAATCTATGTTTGGCCGGCGGTGTGGCGCTCAATTGCGTCGCCAACGGCAGGGTCCTGCGCGAAGGTCCGTTCGAGCACATCTACGTCCAGCCGGCAGCCGGAGATGCCGGCGGTGCGGTTGGGGTGGCCAGCTATATCTACCACACCCTGCTGAAGAACGAGCGCAAGTTCTGGATGAGCCACGCCTTCACCGGCCCCGGCTACGACGATCAGGCGATTCGCGAGTTCCTGGTCGGCAATGAGATCCCTTTTCGTGAGTTGCCGCGCGCCGAGCTCCTGCGCGAGACCGCCAAGTTGATCGCCGATCAAGCCGTTGTCGGGTGGTTCCAAGGACGCATGGAGTTCGGTCCGCGGGCGCTCGGAAGCCGCAGTATCCTGGCGGATGCCCGTTCTCCGGAGAACAAGGACCGAGTCAACCTGAAGATCAAGTTTCGCGAGAGCTTTCGACCCTTCGCTCCGGCGGTGTTGGCGGAGCGCTGCAACGAGTTCTTCGAGCTCACGGAGCCGAGCCCGTACATGCTGTTGGTGGCCCAGGTGCGCCCCGAAAAGCGCATCATCCCGGCGGTGACCCACGTCGACGGCTCGGCTCGCGTGCAGACCGTCGACCGGGCTACGAACCCTCTCTTTTACGATCTGATCGCGGAGTTCGACAAGCTCAGCGGGGTTCCCGTCATCATCAACACGTCGTTCAATGTTCGCGGCGAGCCGATCGTGTGCACGCCCTCGGACGCCTACCGTTGCTTCGTCGAGACGGGGATGGATTACCTCGTCATGGGTAGCTTTCTGATCGACAAGTCAAAACCACTCCCCAAGATCGAAGCGGTCCAGTGGGGACAAACCTTCGCTCCGGACTGATGCCTATGTGGTTGCTACGAAAACTCTGGGCCTTTTGGAAAGCGTTTGGCAATGTGCTGGGGCACGTCCAGACCACGATTCTGCTTTCGATCATCTACCATATTGGGGTCGGACCGATCGGATTGATCGGAAGACTGACCCGGCGCGATTTGCTGCATTTGCGCGCCAGCCAGGGCGAATCCTTTGCGGAACAGATGGCGCCGATCACCGCGACGATCGAGCGCGCCGAGAAGCAATTTTGAAGGCGAGCTCAACGATGGTCCGCCGCAAGAAAACAGCTTGCTGTTGTTTGAGAAATCAGGTCATTGGTGCTCAATTGCATCGTAGCGGAGGAATTCATGGGTCGCTTTAAAACGCTCGGACGTCTTACCAAAGAGATGTTCCAGTTCATGGGCGAGGACAAGCTTTGGTGGATGTCGCCAATCATCGTGATGCTCTTGCTGGTTGGCGGTCTCCTGATCGTGGTTCAGGGTTCGGCGCTTGCGCCGCTGATCTATGCGATGTTCTAACTGAAAGTCGTCCGTGTTCAGTGTGGGGACACTAGGGGCGAAACGATGAAAACCAACGACCTGACCGGGCTTGTAGCATTCATGCGATGCTTGAGCCCGGATCGGGGCAGCACCGACTCCCTCGAGCTCGCCAATGCAAGCGGAAGCTAATCTTCGCGAACACGAAGTACCGACGACCGAGGCGATCGAGGTCAAGCGGGCCATGACGCCACTCGGCGAGCTGGCCAAGCACAGCCTCGACTTCGCCCTCGCCTTGACCGGTGTGCTTTGCCTCTTGCCTCTTTTCATCCTGGTTGCCCTGCTCATCAAGTTCGACACCCCGGGTCCGATCCTCTTCCGTCAACGCCGGGTCGGTCGTCACGGCAAGCCCTTCCTCATCTACAAGTTCCGAACGATGGTCGACGGCGCGTACTTGATGGGCTCGCGGTTGACCGTCAAACGCGACCCACGAATTACGCGCTTGGGCAAGTTCCTGCGCTGGTCCAAGCTCGACGAGCTGCCTCAGCTCTTCAACGTACTCATCGGTGACATGAACTTGATCGGGCCCCGTCCCGAGGATCCTCACTTCGTCGAGTTCTACACCGCGGCCCAGCGGCAGGTGCTTTCGGTACGCCCGGGAATCGTCGGCCCAAGCCAGATCGAAGGCAGGAACGAAGTCGAGGACTACCCCGAAGGGATCAAGGATACGGAGTGCTACTACCGTGAGCACATTCTCCCACCCAAGCTGCAGCGCGATCTGGAGTACGTCCTGACGACGACGTTCTGGGCCGATCTGCGGCTGCTGGCACACGGGATCTGGATCACCATTCGCGGCGCCTTTCGAGCCGAGTATCTCTGGAATCGCCGCCGCGCCATCGCCTTGATGACGATGGACGCCGCGCTCTCGGCCTTCGCCTATTCCCTGGCCTGCATGATCCGCTTCGAGTTCCATTGGGAAGCCGGAGCCGTGACCCTGCGCGCCCTGGCGCTGATGCTGATCCTGCGTCCGCCCATCCTGGTCTACTTCGGCTCCTACCAGGTCATCTTGTCGTACTTCGGCTTGTGGGACATGTTCGCCCTCTTCAAGGCGGTCAGCGTCGGTTCCCTGCTCGCTGCCGCGCTCACCTATCTTGTCGGGCTACAGTCCCACCCGCGCTCGGTGTTCGTGATTGACTGGGCGCTGCTGCTGTCGCTCCTCGTTGGTTCGCGTTACGTCCTGCGCGCCTGGGCGCGCCATCGCCCGCAGCGCTCCGACCCGCGCACCAAGACCATCGTCGTCGGCGCCGGCCGCGGCGGCGAGCAGATCCTACGCTCGCTCACCGACGACCCATCATCGTCCTATCGGCCCGTCGGCTTCATCGACGAGTCGCAAGAACGCTGGGGCTCCAGGATTCACGGGGTGAAGGTGTTGGGTGGCCCCGCCGAGCTTCGGCTGGCGCTCTCGGCAAACGGCGTGCGTGTCGTGTTCGTATGCTTATCCGATCTGTCCGCGGCGACGGCACGTGAAGTCGCCGAGATCTGTTCGAACGCCGGGGTCGACTGTCGTATGCTGCCGGCCCTGAGCGATCTCCTGAACCCCGACCGTACTCCTGACTGTGAGACATGTAGCGTGACGATGGAACGGTCAGGGCGCCGGGGTTCGAGAGCGGGAGGCGTCCAAGTCGGGGTTTGAAACACGCAAGGGGGGGAAGAAAAGGGAGGAAGGTCTCGTGCGAAACGAAACCGTATTAGTGACCGGAGGAGCAGGCTATATCGGCTCCCATTTAGTTCGAAAGCTTCTGCATGAGGGGTTTCGAGTTCGCGTTCTCGATAAGTTCATCTACGGTGAGCACGGGATCGCCGAGTTGCGCGGCAACCCCAACCTCGAGCTGCGTTACGGCGACATCTGCAACATCCGCGATGTTGTGCAGTCGGTCAACGGCGTGTCGGCGGTCGTCGCGCTGGCCGCGCTCGTCGGCGCCGCCGCCTGCGATCTCGATCCGCGCGAGGCGTTGATGACCAACTTCGAGTCCACCCGTGTGATGCTCGAAGCCTGCCAGGAGGCCGGTGTACGCCGGCTGGTCTTCGCTTCGTCGTGCAGCGTCTACGGCGCCAATGGCAACGAGAAGCTGATCGAGAGCTCTCACCTCAACCCCGTTTCCCTGTACGCGCGTACGCGCATCATGTCGGAAGAGGTGTTGCTCAAGGAGCACGGACCGGTCGAGATCGTCATCCTGCGCCTGTCGACCGTGTGCGGATTGTCGGCACGGATGCGCTTCGATTTGATGGTCAACACGATTACGGCGCGCGCCAGCGTCGACGGGCGCGTGCGCGTGGTCGGGGCCAATCAATGGCGACCGCACATCCACGTCCAAGACGCGGCCGCCGCCTTCCTGCGCGCCGTGCAGGCTCCGTCGAAGGCCGCCGCCGGCCGCATCTTCAACGTCGGGCACGAGAGCCAGAACTTTACGGTGGGCGAGGTGGCCGAGAAGGTGGTTGCGCAGCTGCCCGGCACCGTGGTCGAGTATTCCGAGAATATTGAAGACCGCCGCAGCTACCGCGTCGGGTTCGATCGAATCCGCGACGAGCTTGGATTCGAGCCGACGATGACGGTCGACGATGCGATTCGAGAGGTGCGCGAGCTTCTCGAAAGCGGCGCGGTCGTGAATTACGGCGACGAGGTCTACCACAACGTCAAGCTCTTGCGGCGCGCCTTCGGGCAGGCCGCGACCGCGTAACATTGTCGCTGCCGTTACCGAAAATCTCGAATGAGCACAGAACCGCGACTGCGAGTCGCAATCGTGGGGTGTGGCCGTATTGCGCAGACGCATGCCGGCTATCTCCGCCAAACCCGACACGTGGAGCTCGTCGGCGCCTGCGACGTCAACCCGGCGGGACGCGAGGCGTTCACGAACCGATGGCAGGTCCCGACCTTCGCCGATATCGACGAGATGATCGACGCGGCGCGCCCGCAGGCGGTGCATCTGGTGACACCTCCGTCGACGCATGCCCCGCTCGCCGAAAAGCTACTCAATGCCGGGCTGCATGTCCTCATCGAGAAGCCGATGGCGTTCACCGCCGCCGAGGTCGATGCGATGCTCGCTACCGCCAAGCGCAACCAGCGCTACGTGATGGCGAATCACAATCGCTGGTTTGATCCCGTCGTCCAGGCGGCGCGCCGCTTGGTCTCGTCGGGACAGCTGGGAGAGATCGTCGGCGTCGACGTCTTCCAGGGTGCCGCGGCGGGTGAGGCCGATGCCCCCGCCGGCCAGCAGGACCATTGGAGCAGCCAACTCCCCGGCGGCGTCCTCTTCAATCTCGCCCCCCATCCGGTGTACCTGCTCAGCGGATTCACCGGGAAGGTCGACCAGGTGCAGGTCCTCGCAAGGTCGGACGACGGCGGCCGGCTGCGCGAAGTGCGCGCCACGGTGTCGGGAGCGCAGTGCCTGGGCAGCCTGACGATCTCCCTGAATGCCCAGCCGTTCATGAACCGCTTGGTTGTCTACGGAACCAAGATGACGGCCGAGGTCAACCTCAACAACATGACCCTGGTCGTTCGGCAGACACGCAAGCTGCCCAAGGTCGTCGGCAAGATACTCGGCAAGGTGCTTCCGAACTTTGAAGAGGCTTGGCAGCTGGTGCGTGCCACCGTCGTCAACGGTGTCGAGTTCGTGCTCGGCCGGCAGCGTTACTACCCCGGGATGGGCATTCACTTCTCCGCCCTCTACGCCGCGCTGGCGAAGGGCGCGGCGCCACCCGTGAGCGGCAAGGAAGCGCGCGAGGCGGTGTGGCTGCTTGAACGAATCTGGGAGGCGGCCGGTGTGCGCATGCAGCCGGAGCCGCGCCGCGCGGTAAACGAATGAAGGTCTTGGTTACCGGAGCTACCGGGTTCTTGGGCCGTTCCATCGTTCGGCGCTTGCTCGACGACGGCTTCACGGTGCGTGCGTTGGTTCGTCCGGGCCGTCAGCTCGACCTCGCCGGCGTCGAATGGGTCGAGGGCGATGTCTGCGATGACGCCTCGGTACGCAGCGCCGTCAGCGGCGTGGAAGGGGTCGTGCACGCCGCCGCGCGCGTCGACACCAAGGGCCGCTGGGAAGAGTTCGCCGAGGCGAATATCCGCGGCACGCGGCGCGTGATCCGCGCCGCGCAGGAGGCCGGCGCCAAGGCGATCGTGCACATCAGCTCGCTGAGTGTCTATGCCGTCGCCGTCGACGGAGTGACGATCACCGAAGAGAGCGCCTACGAGAGCGAGAGCGACTCGCGTGGCCATTACAGCCGCTCGAAGCTCGCCGCCGACCGCATCGCCTTGGCGGAAGCCGGGCGCGGCGCTCCCGTCGTCGTGCTGCGTCCCGGATTGCTGTACGGGCCGGGGAAACGGCCGCCGGTGGCGCGCCAGTCTTTCGATGTCGCGGGACGCAAGTTGATTCTCGCCACGCCCAACTACACCTTGCCGATGACCTACACGGACAACGTCGCCGATGCCGTGGCGCTGGCGCTGCGCCAGTCGGATGCGCGTGGCCTTCCGTTTACCCTCGTCGATGAGAACGTTCGCCAGAGCCACTACGTCGAGTTGTTCCGCCGTGCGTCGGGCGAAACCTGGCGACCAATGTTCTTGCCGGTGGACCTGGTCGCCACCGGCGCGTTGGTGTTGGAGAAGGCCCTGCGCCTGGCGCGGCGGCGGTCGCCAATCACCTACCACCAGGTCAAGCGCGCCACCCGCGCCGCCTGGTACGATTGTTCGCGCGCCGAACGCGTTCTCGGTTGGCATCCGAGCGTCACCGTTGCCGAAGGCCTGCAACGAGCGTTCGCCAGCCTCCAATACTCGAATGGGGGCGGAACGCTGAGCGTATGAAACCGATCGATCAACCCAAGGATCTGCAGGCGTACTACAAGGACCAGGGGGTCGTGGACCGGTACATGCACCGGCGTACCACGCAGCCTCTCAATGGCTTGCTGCATCGCCGCCAGGTTGCGTTCTTGAATCAGGTCTTCGCCGCGCGCGCGCCGCGCGCAGTATTGGAAATCGCCTGTGGACCCGGACGAATCACGACCGCGACGCGCGGTGTCGGCTTCGGGGTTGCCGTCGATGCCAGCCCCGCCATGTTGGCCACCGCGCGGCAACGAATGCAGGGCATGCCGGGCGATTGGAGCTTCTTGCGCAGCGACGCGTTCGTCCTGCCGTTCCGCGATGCTTCGTTCGATCTCGTCTACACCTTTCGCTTCGTCCGCCATTTCCAGCTCCCGGAGCGGCAGCGCCTGTACAGCGAGATTCGCCGCGTCCTGCGTCGTAACGGAACCTTTGTCGTCGATGCTCTGAACTACGACGTCGTGCACCCGGCGCGGCTGCGCAAGGGTCTCGATCATTATCCGATCTACGACGTCTTGTTCCGCGAGGACGAGCTCAAGGATGAGCTCGAGCGCGCCGGCTTCCATCTGGTTGCCCTGGAAGGGATCCTGAAACATTTCCCGGTCCAGCAGCGCCTGAACCGTCTGCGCCGCCTTCACCTCAGCCCGGTTGCACGGATCCTCATCGATGGACTGGAGCGCCTCCCGGGGAACCAGGTGAATACCTGGGTTGCGCTCGCCGAGAAGGTATAGCTCGTGAGGGCCTACGGCAGACTGTAACTATGGCCACTCGGAGCTCTTAGATGACGGTCGGGATTCGGCACGTCGCATGTTACCTGCCGCCGGGGGAGCTGCGCTCGGCGGACTTGGCGAAGCGCATGGGTTTCAAGCCCGGCTTCCTCGAAGACAAGGTCGGTGTCGATGTGCGCCATATCGCCGCCGCGGACGAATCGACCAGCGATATGGCCGTCCGCGCCTTCGAGAATCTGGTGAAGCGCGTGCCCAACGAGGACTTCGGCGACGTCGGGTTGGTTCTCCTGTGCACGCAGAACCCCGACTACAAGATTCCGCACACCGCCGGCATCATTCAGCATCGCTCGGGGCTGCCCAAGTCGGCGCTCAGCTTCGACATCAGCCTGGCGTGCTCGGGATACGTGACGACGATCGTTACCGCCAAGGCTCTCATGGCCGAGCTCGGCGTCCGCAAGGCACTCGTCTTCACCGCCGATCCGTACAGCAAGATCATCGATCCGGACGATCGCACCACCATCGCCTTGTTCGGCGACGCCGCTTCGGTATCGGTCCTCGAAGAAGGGGCGCCGCTGCGCATCTGCAAGAGCTGCTTCGGTAACGACAGCAGCAAGGCTGCAGCCCTGATCATTCCGGGTAGCGGCACGGCCAAGACCACCGCCGGGCACGAGCACCTGCACCTCGATGGCCGCGCCATCTATGAGTTGCTCAAGACCGAAGCGCCGGCCAACATCCGCGCCTGCGCGGCCTTGAACGGGCTCACCCTCGCGGAAGTCGACCTGTACTTGTTTCACCAGGCCAGCGCCTGGCTGTTGAAGACGCTTCGTGAAGATCTCGATCTGCCGCCGGAGAAGGTGCCCGTGAACATCCGCAACGTCGGCAACACCGTGTCCTCGTCGATTCCACTTCTGCTCGAACCCATCCTCTATGGCGACAAGCCACTGCCGCCAACCGTCATGATGGCC
>ORJL011359480.1_pt1 | contig 12839 bp, 9 predicted proteins | sample 1779941 | NCBI WGS metagenome assembly ORJL01 (sample SAMEA104232317, study PRJEB22302) | groundwater metagenome | biome: forest; feature: aquifer; material: groundwater | place: USA | collected 2011-08-07 | depth 5.8 m
CCCCGGCGCCCCCGCCGGGCCCGCCCGGGCCCCGGCGCCCACCTTTCCGCCCGGGAGCGGGTACAGTTGCTCGATCCGCAAGATCGCGACGTCGCGCCGGCCGCGTTTCTCGCGTTCCTGCTCGAGGTCGTAATACACTTTTCCGCTGCACAGGAGCACGCGCGTCACCGGGCGCGGCGGCAGCGCGTCGGGCAGGGTGCGGTGGAACCGGCCCTGCGCCAGCGCGTCGATCGGCGAAACGCATCCGGGATGGCGCAGCAGGCTCTTGGGGGTCATCACCACCAGGGGCTTGCGCCGCGGTCCGTGCACCTGGCGCCGGAGCAGGTGGAAGAACTGCGCCGGCGTGGTCGGGTTCGCCACCACGATGTTGTCCGCCGCCGCGAGGCTGAGGAAGCGCTCCAGGCGCGCGCTCGAATGCTCCGGCCCCTGGCCTTCGAAGCCGTGGGGAAGCAGGAGCACGATTCCGGAAAGCCGCCGCCACTTGTCCTCGGCGCTCACGATGAACTGATCGACGATGACCTGAGCGCAATTCCCGAAGTCGCCGAACTGCGCCTCCCAGATCACCAGTCCCTCCGGGCAGTCGAGGCTGTAGCCGTACTCGAAGCCGAGCACGCCGGCCTCGCACAGCGGGCTGTTGTAGATCTCGACCGGCGCCTGGGCGTCGGCCAGGTGCTCGAGCGGCATCCAGCGCCGGCCGTCGACCACGTCGTGCAGCACCGAATGCCGGTGGCTGAACGTCCCGCGCTCGCTGTCCTGCCCGGTCATGCGCACGCGGATCCACTCGACGGCCAGGGACGCGAAGGCGAGCGACTCCGCCGCGGCCCAGTCCAGCGGAACCTCGCCGCGTGCCATCTTCCGGCGCGCTTCGAGCAACCGCTCCACCTTGGGGTGGGGGTGGAAGCCCTCGGGCAGTCGGGTCTGGATCGCCAGCAGCTCGCCCAGCTTCGCGCGGTCCACCGCCGTCTCCGGCTCGGCCGCCGCGCTCTCCGGGCCGCCGTGGTAGTGGGTCCAGACGCCGCCGAGCGTGTCCACCGGCCGCTGGTACTCCGCGCTGCGCGCCGCGGACAGCTCGGCCTCGAGCTGCTCGCGCCGGCGCACGGCGATCTCGTCCGCCTCCGCGCGCGTGACGATTCCGAGTGTGAGCAGATGATCGAGGTATCCCTCGCGCACGTTCTTCCGGCGCTCGATCGCGGCGTAGAGCAGCGGTTGGGTGAACGAGGGCTCGTCCCCCTCGTTGTGCCCGCGCCGACGGTAGCCGTACATATCCACCACCACGTCCCGGCGGAATTCGCGGCGGAACTCCATCGCCAGCCGGATCACCTGCGCCACCGCCTCGGGGTCTTCGCCGTTGACGTGGAAGATCGGGATCTGCAGCAGCTTCGCCACCTCGGTGGCGTAGAGGCTCGAGCGCGACTGCTCGGGCGGCGTGGTGAAGCCGATCTGGTTGTTCACGATCACATGGAGCGCGCCGCCCACCGTGTAGGCGGCGAGCGCGCTCATGTTGAGCGTCTCCTGCGAGATCCCCTCGCCCGCGAACGCGGCGTCGCCGTGGATCAGCAGCGCCATCCCGCGCGCGCGCCCGGTGTCCCCCTCGCGGTCCTGCTTCGCGCGCAGGCGGCCGAGCGCGACCGGATTCACGAACTCCAGGTGGCTGGGGTTGAAGCAGAGCGAAAGGTGGACCGTGCGCCCGCTCGCGGTCTTCCAGTCGGTGCTGTAGCCGAGGTGGTACTTGACGTCCCCGCGTCCCAGTTGGATCTCCGGATCGCGATCCTCGAATTCCCGGAAGATCAGCCGCGGGCTCTTGCCCATGATGTTCGCGAGGACGTTCAGCCGTCCCCGGTGGGCCATCGCGAGCACCACCTCCTCGATGTGCTGCTCCCCGGCGGTCTCGATCGCGAGGTCGAGCAGGGGAATGAGGCTTTCCGAGCCTTCGAGGGAGAAGCTCTTGGCCCCGAGGTACTTCTTCTGGACGAAGTCTTCGAAGATGACCGCGTCGGTGAGCCGGGTCAGGATGCGCAGGACCTCGGCGCGGCCGAGCCCGAGCCGGTTCTCGGTGCCTTCCATGCGCTCCTGGAGCCAGTGGCGGACGCGCCGATCGTCGATGTGCATGAACTGCACGCCGATCGAGCGGCAGTAGGTGGTACGGAGCCGCTGGAGGACTTCGCCGAGATTGCGGACGGGCGGGCCGTAGACCGTGGTGGTCGACACGGGGCGGTCGAGGTCGGCCTCGGTGAAGCCCCAGAATGCGAGTTCGAGCTCGGGCGGCAGGGGACGCGGGAGGTCCAGGGGACTCACGCGGGCGACGGCATGGGAGCGGACGCGGAAGGTGCGGACGAGTTGGTTGACGCGGTCCTGGAGGGCTGCGGCGTCGAGCTCGCCGTGGGCGGCGCGGCCGTTACTGGATCCCGAAGGGGCGAACAGGCTGGAGGGAAGGAAGGACGGTCCCAGCCGGCCGCGTTTGGCCGCCGGGTTGGCGGCGGAATGCTCCTGGAAGCAAGCGCGCCAGTCGGGCGGCACGGAGGCGGGGTCGCGCAGGAACGCCTCGTAGAGGCCCTCGGCGAAGGCCAGGTTGAAGACGCCGTCCGCGGGATCGGCCATGGGTGCCCCTCTTTCGATCGACCGTCGCGCCCAGTGTACCGAAGGCGCCGCACGGGTGCGAGGAAGAAGGGCTCGGCGGCCCGGCGTGGCTCGGCCCGTCGACGCGCTCTGCCGACGCGCGTCTCACGGCGTCCCGGCGTCCCGCCGTGCGCCTGGCGTCGTCGTCCTCCGGCTCGGGCATCGCCAGACCGGGGACCCTCGCGGCACGAGCGGGAACCGTGGTTCCGCGGTTCCGCTCGCAGTGCTTGCTCCCCGCCTTCGACGTGCGGTATCGTCCTGCGTCAGCTTGGAGGATCGTGACGTGAAGCAGCAGGCAAGATCGGGCGTGCGCGCGAAGGCAGCGATGGCGTGTTTCGTTGCGCTGGCAGGGTGGGTTGCGCTCTTCGCCGACGAGGCGCGCACCTGGACATTCGACGGCGACGGCGCAGGCAAGCCTCCCGCCGGGTTCGAATTCGGCCCGGGGACGTGGATCGTGGTGGAAGCGGCGGATGCTCCCAGCGGCAAGCAGGTGCTCGAGCAGCAGGCGAAAAACCCCGGGGCCACGTACAACGTGGCCCTGGCGGCCGACGCCGCGCCGGCCGACCTGGAGGTTTCCGTGCGCTTCCAGTCGGTCGCGGGCGGGTCCGACCAGGGGGGCGGGATCGTGTGGCGCGCGAAAGACGCCAAATCGTACTACATCGCGCGCTTCAATCCCCTGGAGGCCAACCTGCGCGCCTACAAGGTGATCGATGGGAAGCGCACGCAACTCGCGAACAATGAGGGTCTCGAACTCCCCGGGGGATGGCACACGCTCTCGGTGGTCATGGTCGGCAAGGCTGTGACCGTCGAGGTGGACGGCGCGAATATGTTCCACTTCGAGGACGACAGCCTGCCGGAGGCCGGCCGGGTCGGTCTCTGGACCAAGGCCGACGCGCAGACGCGATTCGACGATCTGAAGGCGGGACCGGCGCAGAAGCAGTGATTTCCGCGCATCCACAGATGGCCGTGCTTCCAGCCGCCGCGGAAGGGCTGATTTCCGGCACAGCGGCGCATCGCCGGGCTCGCGGCCGGCGCAAGAGCGTCTGGCACATCGGAGCAGCGCCGGGCATGCGGGGCATCGGGCGCGGCAGTGCGCGCTCGGCGGACATCGCGAAGCAATCGCGTGATTGGGTCCACTCCAAGTGAGGCCCGCCGTGATCTCGATCCATTCGATCTATGTCGGTCGTCCGCAGACGGTGCACGATGCCTCCGGTACCTGGCGGTCGTCGATCTGCCGGACCCGCGCGGATGGCGATGTCTCGCTGGGGCTGCGCGGATTGGCAGGCGACGAAGTGACCGACCAGCGGCACCACGGCAAGGAGAACCAGGCCGTCTGCTGTCACCCGCTCGCGCACTACGGGTTCTGGAAGTCGCAGTACGGCATCCTCCTCGCGTCCGGGGGCGTGGGTGAGAACTGGACGCTGGCCGGAGCCGACGAGGCCGGGATCTGCGTCCATGACGTCTACGAGGTCGGCAGCGCGCGAGTGCGCGTCAGCGGGCCGCGCGTGCCGTGCGGGACGCAGGCCCGCCGCGTCGGGCGGAAGGACTGGGTCGACCTCACGCTGAAGGAGCTGCGGACCGGGTTCTATCTTTCCGTCGTGCATTCCGGGACGGTGAAGGCCGGTGACGCGTGGCGGTTGGCGGAGCGGCCGCACGCGGGAGCCACCTTGACGGCGCTCAACCGTTGCGTGTACCACGACGCCGAACCCGCGGTGGTCGAGCGTTTTCTCGCCATTCCCGACCTGGACGAGTACTGGCGGAAGAAGGTGGCAGAGAGGCGAGCGGGGTGAGCCGGCGGGTTCCCGTCAAGCCGCTTCGACCCGTCCCGGCGTCCCGGGCTTCCCGCGCCCCCAGGCTGCCAATCAATACCCCGCATATTCCTCGAACTTCACCTTGGCATCCACCGTGTCGTCCGCCATCGTGACCGGCTTGAGCAGCGTCCACACCTTCTGATTCGCTTCGTTGAACTTGACGAAGTCCTCGTGGATCGCGTCCACCGGCTGGAGGAGCGTCTCCTCCAGGTGCTCGAGGATCGACTTCTTCCCCGGCTCGAGCTGCACCCGCAGCAGGAAGGAGTCGAGCAGCCCCTTGGCGAAGAGATAGCTGAACAGCGCGCGCCCCTGGGCATAGTCCAGGTCGCTCGCCGTCTGGTCGGTCCGCTTGACGAAGTCGCGCAGGTGCGGCAGCGTCCCACCCTCGAGCGCCGCCATCAGCACTTCCTGGCGATGGTTGACGTAGCCGAACTCGAATTCGAGGCCGCCCCCGGTCTTGGCCGGCCGGGTCTTGAACGACTCGAAGAAGCTCGCGATCCCCTCGTTGAACCAGCCCGGCGCGCCCTGCGGGAAGCTGATGTCCACCATCCCGTGGGTCAATTCGTGGACGTACGTTCCCGTTCCCTCGGCGCCTTCGTACGAGTACAGCGTGCCCCCGGAATACACTCCCAGCGCCCCCGGCCGCTGGCCGATCTGGGTGAACTGCTCCGGCCCGCTCACGTACAAGAACGTGAACGGCTGCTTGAACTCGCCGGTGAACATCTCCGGGTGCACCTTCTCGAAGAAAGCGGTCAGCACCGGGACGTCTTCCTTCGCCCGTTCCTCGGACACGGTGTAGAAGACGTCCAGGTGCGGGGTGTACATGCCCTTGAACTCGAGCTTGTACTGCTTCGAGAGGCTCGCCCGGCGTTTCTCCAGGTCGCCTTCGCGGGTCTTGGCGTATGGCGCCTCCGGCAGCCACTTGCCGCGGTAGAACGACAGCCCCTTCTTCTTCTGGATCTCTTCGAACGTAAGCCACTCCCCCTGGTGCTTCTGCTGTCCGAGGAACTTCCGCACGTCGGGATTCACCGGAACCAGCCGGACCAGCTTGCGGATGGTCTTGCGGAATTCCAACTCCATGCCGGTCCTCTTGCACCAATTGGCAAGCTCGATGTAGTCCTTGGCGAGACCGGCGGCGAGCGCCTTGTGCTTCTTGGCCAGCTCGGCGGCCGCCTTCGGGTCCGGCGCCGCGGGCGCGGCAGGGGCGCTCAGATTCGCCAGCGCCGCTTCCAGGGACGGATCCAGCCCAAGCGCGCGCGCCTTCTCCGCGTCGGCCTCGCTGCCGAACCCGCTCTTGGCGCACCAGCGCGCCAGCTCCGCGTGCCCCGCGGCCAGCGACTTCACCGACTCCGCAAGCTTCGTCTGGTACGCGTCCACCAGCTTCTCGAATCGGTTGAGCTGGGCCTGGCGATCCGCCTTCTTGTCGGCAGCGCCGTCGTACGCGGCGAGGGCGAGCAGGGCGAAAAAGACGACGCCGCGGGAAACCGTGCGCATGAAACGCCTCCGTAGAGGAGCCGCAGCGAAGCGGGTGCGGCCGCGCACCCGTCCAGCAACGGGAATTCCGAGCCTACACACTCTCGTATCGCTCGACCTGCTGCTCGACCACTTTCAGGCTCTGGCGCCAGAACGCCGGTTTCGTGATGTCGATCCCGAATCGCGCGGCCAGCGGCGCGGCGTCGCTCTCGCCGGTCGCGCGCAGCAGCTCGCAGTAGCGCGGCACGAACGAGGCCCCCACTTTCTGGAACTGCGCGTAGAGCCCAAGCGAGAACAAGTGCCCGAACGCGTACGGGAAGTTGTAGAAGTGCTCGCCGAGCGAGTAGTAGTGCGGCTTCCACAGCCACATGTACGGATGGTACGTCTCCGGGTCGATCGCGTCGCCGTACGTGTCGCGCTGCGCCGTGGTCATCAGCGCGCAGATCTCGTCCGGGTCGAGTTCCCGATCCTTGCGCACCGCGAAGAGTGCGGTCTCGAATTGGAACCGCGAGGTGATGTCGAGGCACGCCTGGCAGGCGCCGAGGAGCTGCACCTCGAGGATCCCGGCCCGCTCGGCGGGGGACGCCTCCGCGAGCGCGGCTTCGGCGATCAGGGTCTCGCAGAAGATGCTCGCGGTCTCGGCGAGCGCCATCGGCGAGCCGCGCCGCAGCGGCTCGAGCCCGATCTGACAGTGGGTGTGGAAGGCGTGGCCGAGCTCATGGGCGAGCGTGCCCACCTGATCGAACGTGCCATCGAAGTTGGCCAGGATGCGGCTCTCCTCGACCCCGATCACGGGCATGCAGAAGGCCCCGCCGCGCTTGCCGTCGCGCATCTCGCCGTCGATCCAGCGCCGGTCGAACGCGCGCTGCGCCATCCCCGCGAGATCGGCGCTGAAGCGGCCGAATTTGTCCACGATGAAGTCGCGCGCCTGCGACCAGGAGAAGGTGCGCGATGCCGCGCCGACCGGGGCGAACAGGTCCCACCAGGCCAGGCGGGGCTTGCCGAGCTTCTTCGCCTTGGCCCCGAGGTAGCGACGAAACATGGGCACGGCCTCGCGGATCGCCCCCAGGAGCGCGTCGAGCGTGGCCTGATCGACCCGGTTCTGGTCGAGCGCGATCTCCAGCACGCTCGCGCGCCCGCGCCGTCGGGCCAGGGTGATCGCCGCACCCTTGATCGAGTTCAGCGCCGCGGCCACCGAAGTGCGGATCGACTCCCAGCCCGCGACCTCCGCGCGGTAGGCGCGCTCGCGCAGCGCCGGGTCCGGGTCCGAGCGGAAGTTGACCACCATCGGGCTCGGCAGCAGCTCGGTCTTTCCACCCCGCTCCAGCGCGACCTTCAATTGGCTCGTCACGTTGCCCTGGAGCTTGGAAAAGGCATTGCCGCCGTCCACGTTGAGCTCGGCCGCGAGCGCCTCGAGCTCCTCGCTCATCAGGTAGCGGCTGAGCCGCGCATTGTCGCGCAGGAAGTAACCGTGCGTCTGGAGCACGGGGTCGAGCCGGATCAGCTCGTCCAGCCGCGGGGCGAGCGAGCCGATCCATGCCTGCGCCCGCACCTGGACCTTCTGCCGGCGGGTGTCGAGTTGCTCGAGGCGGGAGGTCTCGCGGATCGCGGTCGAGTTGCGGCTGTCGGTGGTGAGGAACGAGGAGACGTAGGCCTCGAGCGTCTGATAGCGCCGGGCGAGGTCGTTGCTGCGCGTGATCAGCTCGACGAGCGCCGCGGCGAGCGGACCTGCGGGCCCGGCCGGAGCCGCAGCCAGGCGGCGCACGCCCTGCTCGTCGCAGTACGCCTCGAGCGCCGTCAGGACGCGGTCGAGCTCGGAAAAGCCGGACTGGTAGGCGGGGCCTCCCAGCTCGGCGAAGACGTTGCCCAGGTCCCAACGCGTCGGCGTCTCGGTCGCGGTCGTCACTTGGTCCTCCTGTAAGCCCGGCGCCGGCGCGCGCGGCTGTGCGCGCTCGGGTCCCGGGGGTCATTCATCGCAAACCGGCCCCGCGGGAGGCAAAGGAAAAGAGGACTCCGCGCCGCGACTCTGCTACCCTCACCCTCCTGGTTCGGTCCTGGTTCGAATTGTGCGAGATGAAGGAGACTCTCATGAATCTCCGTTCCCGCGTTCGTTTGCTCGCCGTCGGCATCGTCCTCGCTCGTCACCCATAGGATGGCGCGCGGGAGTATCGCTCACGACCGGCATCGCCATCGCCATCCGGGGGAACCATGCGCCTGAACCCCTATGCCGTCGCCCTGGTCCTCCAGTGCGGCGCCATTTCGTTCGCCGGCAGCGTCCGCGGAGAAGACTCGCCGTCCGCGGAAACCCGGTCATTCTACATGGGCTTCAATCCGTGGTTCTATGACGCGACCGCCGAGGCCATCGACTGGACGTACCAGGCCATCAACGAGAACGGCGACGTCATCTCGCACCACATCGAGGAAGGAGTCCCCTGGCCGGAGGCGGCCGCAGGCACACCCTTCGCCGATGACTTCGCGAACTCGATCGACGAGAGACTGAAGAAGTCAGGGCCGGGAAAGAAGATCTTCCTTTCCCTCAGTCCGATCAACACGGCCAGGAACGGCTTGGCCCTCTACCGGGGATCCTGCATCAACATGCCGCTGCCCGGTCCCTGGGATGAACTCGAGTTGGACAGTCCGGAGGTGAAGTCAGCCTATCTCGGGTATCTGCGGCGGATGATCGCGCTGTTCCATCCGGACTGGCTGACCATCGGCGTCGAGGTGAACCTGCTCGCACGAAACAATCTGACCCTGTGGCCGAAGTACCTCGACTTACACCGCCACATCCATGGCGAACTGAAGAAGTCCAACCCGGACCTGGTGCTGTTGGCATCCTTCGACTCGAACGCCGTACTCGAAGGCTACAGCACCATGGACGATCCCGTCGTGCAGAAACAGGCGCTCCAGGACCTCCTGCCCCATCTCGATGCGCTGGGCATCTCCCTGCACCCATTCCTGAGTACGGTACATTTCGCCGAGTCCATTCCGGAGGACATGTTCGACCGGCTCTTCACCCTGACGAAGAAGCCCACGATCATCACGGAGTCCTCGTACTGCGCGCAGTCGTGGACCCTGCACGTCAACGGTGCCGCCATCGAGTTCAGGGGATCTCCGGAGAAGCAGCAGGCGTTCACGGCGAGGATGCTGGAGGCCGCGCAGCGGTACCGGGCGCCGCTGGTGGTGATGTTCGCGATCCGGGACTACGACGCGCTCTGGAACGCGTTCGGCAAGTCCGACGCCGCCCTGCCCTGGCGGGACACCGGCCTCTATGACGAGGCAGGCAAGCCGCGCCCGGCGCTCGCGACCTGGGTATCGTACCTGCGACGTCCGCGCGAGTAACGGTACATGGTCTCGATCCGCTCGAGCGCGCGATCGCCCCTGCACGCGATTCAGGACGTCGGGTGCGTCGGAGCATCCGTGCTCGCTCTCTCGACCCACCACCGATTGCCGCGAGCGCGCACGACAGCGAACGTCACCCAGGCGACCATCAGGATGGTGAAGCCGACAGCCCGCGTCCGGTTCCACCTGCACATCCGGGGGCCGCGTGATGCCGAAGTCCGCTCCGAGCAGGAGGGCATGCACGAACACCAGCGGCACCGCGACGTGCACCGTACGGTGAATCTGCTTCCAGCGCTTGCCTCCCAGGGCCTTCACCGAAGCATCGCGGCTGGTCCAGTCCTCGCCGTGGGGGATCGGTCAGGGGGAATCGGGAGGGGGACCGTCCTCATCCACAGGCATCGCTCCACCCGTGAAAATGAAGGCCAACCCCACGCAGATGAGGATGACCCCGGCGTAACTCCAGAACGACTTCCAAGTCGGATCTTGAACCCACGCTTGGTTGGGGGCGTCCATTCCTGAGAGCGGAATACAGCACGAACAGAATAGACCAATGCCGCCGAGCAGGCAGCCAAACGCCTGCGTGCGGTTCGTGCCGATCTTCATACCTTCTTCCCGCCGGTGGTGGGCGCGAGTCCGCGCGAATTCCGGGAACGGGCGCGCGGAGTCATCCTACGAGGCGCCGCCGCCCCCGGCGAGCGGGTAGGCGTCCTGAGACCATCTGAGACCATGCATTGACATCCGGCCATGCGGGCTGATAGCGTGCAATCCTACCATGGGCGAAACCGCAGGACGCGATCATCCTGCAGACGAGGAGTCCAAAGAGTGGCACCGAATCTCGAAAAAGTCGTCCGAGAGGCTCTGAAGCTGCCCACGGACCAGCGCGCCGCCCTCGCGGGAACGTTGATCGGAAGCCTCGAGCAGGATGTCGACGACGACGCAGAAGCGGCCTGGTCACGAGAGATCGCACGGAGAGTCCGTGAGATCGAAAGCGGCAGCGTGAAGCTGGTGCCTTGGTCGGCGGTACGGAGGAGAATTCGGGCGAAGATCCGTGGCGGCACCAAGTCCTAGGATCCACCCCGAAGCCGCTGCGGAATCCGTGGCTGCCGCTGCCTGGTATGCGGCCCGAAGCACATCTGCGGCGGATCGCCGGTCCGCCCGACGAACACGAGCGACCGCACCCTTGACGCCGCTCCCCGGGGAGGTGAGGATCCTCCGCGGAGGTCGCGACCGCCGTGAAATCGACCCATCGCCGCATGAGCTGGCAGGAGTTCCTGGACCTCCCGCGGAGCGTCGGCTGGAAGCACGAGTACTACGGCGGGAAGGTGCACATCACGCCCGCGCATCAGTCCATTCCGCTGGAGTTGGTTCTCCTCCGGCGAGCGTGTCCTGCGGACGAGCGGATCCAGCCGGTCCGCGACGAGGATGGCCCGGAGCTGGTTGAACCTTTCGTGGACGGCTTCCGGGGCACGATGGACTACTGCGATCTCTCCGTCCAGACCATCCGGGAGCGCGCCCTGGGATTCCTGGCTGGGTTCTTCAGCAACAAGCGCGGTGAGCGCCTGGCCGCTTCCTGCCTCGCGCGATCCAAGTCCCGGGGGACCATCGTCGGCGCGGCCCTGGTGCGGCGCGGCCGGCAAGGCCCGCTGCTCAACGCGATCTTCGTCCGACCCCGCCGGCGCAGGACCGGCATCGGAACTTCGCTGTTGTCCCACGTGACCGCCGCGTTGATCGCGTCGGGCGAGACGCGCCTGTTCAGCCGCATCGTGCTCGGGAACGAGCCCAGCCTCTCCTGGCACCGGCACGCCGGCTTTCGCGAGCGGCCGGACTGGCTTGCCGCGGGTCACCGCGCGCGGATCTACCATGACGAGCTGGAGCGCCGGCGGCGGCTCCAAGGCCCACGCGGGGCCGGGATCGCCGAACTCGAAAGGCAGGCGAACCTCTGGTGGCGCCGATACCGCCGCCTGGACGCCCGCTTTCGCCGCGATCCGGATTCCCTCCAGGAGTGGATGGAATGAAGGAGGGAGGCCCCACGGCTCGGAGCCGCGTCGGGTCCGTCGCGTGGGAACGGGCGGGCGGACCTGCGCTGTCGTTCGGCCAGAGTCTCGGCGTGCTCGTGGCGGCTCGGCCGGTGGGGGCTTCTCCCCCTGCGCCGTCCGTCGTCCCTTCCTGCGAGCACGCCCACCCAGTCCGACTCAGGATCGTCCGTCCCCCGCGGACTCGGCGTCCGCGGACTGCCCCCCCGTCGCGCGTCGTTCGCGGATGCGTCCCCCGCGCGCGAGCCGTTCGTCGAGCAGCACCAGGACTTCCACCAGCGATTCCAGCAGCCGGTCTTCCACCGCGCCGCCGGCCACCTGCCGGAGCACCAGTTCCTTCGCCAGGAGCGTCGCGAGGAAGCGGAACCGCCGCGCTTCCTCGCGCGCGACGTTCAGGTAGTCCGGGTGGGAGCCGTTGTACTCCCAGCGCCCCTCGCGCAGGCGCGACCGCCACGAGCCCGCGGGGTCTTTTACCTCCACCGGGTCGGGGATGCCCATGTCCTCCCGCTCCGGGGGCTCGATTTCCTCGAGCACCTCGACGGCGGCGTCGGCGATCAGGCGCGTTTCTCCCTGCTGCGCATCCACGCAAAGCCGCGCCGAACCGGCGGCGGTCGCCCGGTAGGTCGCGCGCTCTCCCGCGACGGCGGACAGCTGGCCGGGGCCTTCGGCGATCGACCAGGCGAAGGCGATCCCTTCGCGCACGGCGCGCCCGTCGGAGTCGCTCGCGCGGGCCGAGAGCGTCTTATCCGCGCCGACCGGAAGGCGGCAGGTCGCCGGGACGATGCGCAGCGCGGCCGCCGGGCCCGGCGGAAAAAGCAGGGGTGCTCGTCGAACTCGGGCGGCGGCGGGTCCGGCGCGGGCGGCGCGGCTTCCCCGGCGGCGGGTGCTTCGGCGGGCGCGGCTTCATCCTCTCCGGTTCCGGCGGGCTCGCCCTCGAGCGCGTCGCCGGGACCGCGCGCGCCGCCGTCCTTGACCTGGAAGAGGTCGTAGTGGGGCAGGCTCTTCTGGATGTCGCGGAACACGCGACGCAGGCGCTTCTGCAGCGAGCGGTCGGCATCCTCCTCGGTGGCGTTCCGGTAGGCCGCGAGCCACTCCCGGAGGCGAGCACCGACACCCCCCGGCGCTGACCTACTTCCCCTCCCCCTCTCCCGTACCCGGGGGCCTTTCCACCTTCGGCAGCTTCCGATCCGGCTGCCCGTGATCGCGGAACCCCCGGAGCCAATGTCGCATGGCGTCCGAGTAGCCGCCCGCCCCGACGAACCAGCCTTCGCGGGCGCGGACGACCCGGTTCTGATCCACGAAGACGCACCACGTCTGGCCCAGCTCCGGGTCCTCCGGCTCGCCCGGTCCGACCCGCCCCTCCCATGCGTGCGTCACCACCGTCGGCCGTCGGCCCAGCTCCTTCGCGAGCCCGTCTATGTACGCCGTGATCCGCTCCTGGCCGGCGGCCCCCGGCAGGGCGAGCACGAACGGCTGGGTCACCTCCTCGATCGCCGCCCGGCGGCCGGCCTCCATCACGAACGGGCGCGCGTCGGCGAACAGCGCGTCGGCGTCGAATTCGCTCCCG
>ORJL011440801.1_pt1 | contig 12839 bp, 10 predicted proteins | sample 1779941 | NCBI WGS metagenome assembly ORJL01 (sample SAMEA104232317, study PRJEB22302) | groundwater metagenome | biome: forest; feature: aquifer; material: groundwater | place: USA | collected 2011-08-07 | depth 5.8 m
ATCCCAGTCGGCAAAGCTGCAACCAATAGCGGTTGAGCGAGGAATAAAAGCCCCAAATATCGATGGTGCCACACCGCCCGGTAGCCCCAGATGTCGACGCCGCCGTGCCGCTGCCGAGAGCGCCTTCAGCGGTCGAGGCCAGGGGTCTGGGGGTGCCCCCCAGAATTCAAATTCCCCCTTCCTAAAGGGAAGGGGGCCAGGGGGATGGTCGGCATAATCCCCCTGGATGGTCGGAATAGGTGCAGGCAAAAGAATAAGGAGTTGAGGTGGGCCATGCCTTATACCCTTCATATGCCTCAGTTCACCGAGACCATGGCTGAGGGGGTCGTGGGGAAGTGGCTGAAAAACGAAGGCGACTGGGTCAAGAAAGACGAGCCTCTCGTCGAGGTCGTCACGGATAAGGTCACCGTTGAGATCCCTTCTCCCGTCGAAGGCAAGCTTACGCGCATCCTCTCCCTTCAGAACGCCGTCGTCCCCATCGGCGGCGACATGGCCGTTCTGGACGAGGTGGCAGCCGGTGCAACCGCACCCGAGACACCCGCCCGGCCCGAGGCTGTGCACGTCAAAGCGAATTCACCCTCGGCAGTGCGCGTAGTCGAGGCGCCTCCGCAGCATTACTCTCCCATCGTTAGAGCACTTGCCGCCGAGCACCAGGTCGACCTATCCCTGGTCAAGGGCACCGGCCTCGGTGGCCGCGTAACTAAGGAGGACGTCCTCGCGTTCGTGGCGAAGGCGGGCCCTGCTCCTGCAACGCCGTCCAGGGCGGCAGCAGCGCTAGGGGCCTCTCCGACTCCTGACGAAGAGTCCATCCCCGTCAGCCCCATCCGGCGGCTCACCGCCCAGCACATGCTCCGCAGCGTCCAGGCCGCACCCCATGCGTGGGCCATGATCGAGGTCGATGTCAACGACCTCGTTAAGCTACGCGAGGGCCTCAAAGAGGACTTCCAGCACCGGGAGGGCCACTCCCTCACCTATGTCCCCTTTGTCATCAAGGCCGTTGTCGAAGCCCTGAAAGAGAACCCCATCCTCAACTCGTCCTGGGCCGACGACCACATTATCGTGAAAAAGCGTTATCATATCGGTATGGCCGTTGCTACAGGCGAGGGTCTCGTCGTCCCTGTTATCAAGGATGCCGGCGCCAAGTCCGTCCGGGCCCTTGCGCGAGAGGTCTCTATCCTTTCGACCAAGGCCCGCGATAACAAGCTCGCTCTCGAGGACGTCCAGGGCGGCACGTTCACAGTCAACAACCCGGGCACCTTGGGCACTCTTCTCTCCATGCCTATCATCCACCAGCCCCAGGCCGCCATCCTGAACATGGGCGCCATCGAGAAGCGCGCCGTCGTCGTCAACGATGCCATCGCCATTCACTCGATGATGAACCTCTGCCTCTCGTTCGACCACCGCATCCTTGACGGCGCTGTCGCAGCCCGTTTCCTTCAGCGCATCAAGGTCGTCCTCGAGGGCTACAAGCCCGGCGCGTCCATAGACTGAGCTTCCCGAATTCTCGCCAAGGAGGGTAAATGAGGCCCGTTTATATGGTCTCCGGCGGCATCACCAAGTTCCGCAAGGCCTCGCCGGACAAGGACTTCCGCTTCATGGTGAAGGAGGCGTTCGAGTATGCCATGCGGGACGTCCCCAGGCTCACCCTCGAGCAGATAGACGGCTCCGTCTGCTCCTACTTCTCCGACCACTTCACCCGCCAGTTGATGGCGGGTGCTATGGTCAACGACTACCTGGGCCTCTGTCCCAAGCCGAGCATCCGGGTCGAAGGCGGCGGCTCCACTGGAGGCCTCTGCTTCCAGAACGCCTGGGCTATGGTAGCCTCGGGTCGAATGGACGTGGCCGTCGCCTACGGCTTCGAGACCATGTCCCGAGTCAACACCTGGAAGGGCAACGAGTTCATCGCCCTCGCCTCCGATACCAACTTCGACTACCCCCTCGGCGGCTTCTACTCCGGCTACTACGCACTCATGGCCCAGCGACACATGTACGAGTTCGGCACCACCGTCGAGCAGATGGCGATGGTATCCATCAAGAACCACCGCAACGCCCTTCATAACCCCTACGCCCAGAGCCCGATGGAGCTCACCATCCAGGATGTCCGCTCCTCGCCGATGGTCGCCACCCCTCTCACCATGCTCGACATCTGCACCATGTCCGATGGCGCCGCCGTCGCCATCCTCGCCTCCGAGGAGATGGCGGCGAAGCTCACCGACCACCCTGTGAAGATCAGCGGCGTCGGCAGCGGCACCGACGCGATGCGCCTCGCCGATAGGCCCCATCGCAAGGTCATGTTGCTCCCCCACGAGTCCGAGGCTGAATACAACCGCCTGAAGTGGCCTGGCGTCCACTCCTTCCGCGCTGCCAGGGCCGCCGCCGTCGGCGCCTACAAAATGGCCAAGGTCGAAGACCCCCTCGATGAGCTCTCCTTCGTCGAGCTTCACGACGCCTATACCTCATCCGAAATCCAGACCTACGAAGACCTTGGCCTCTGCAAGTACGGCGAGGGCGGGCGGTTCATCGAATCGGGGTACCCGGCGCTAGATGGCAAGCTCCCCGTCAACCCATCGGGAGGCTTGCTCGCCTGCGGCCACCCCGTCGGCGCGACGGGCCTTATGCAGGCCGTTTTCGCCTTCTGGCAGCTTCAGCACAGCATCAAGAAGCACCTCGGCTATGGCTCCATCCAGGTCCCCAACGCCAAGCGAGGCGCCATCCACTCCCACGCCGGAACAGGCACCTACGTAACCGTGACTGTCATGGAAAGGGGCTCCTGATGGCTAAAGAGAAGGTCAAGCTCCCCGAGACCGAGTCTGGGACGGTCCTATTCAACACCGACCCGATCATCATCCAATACCACTACGATATCGACTACATCCACAGCTACGCCCAGGACTCTCCCTTCTTCGCGGGGCTGGCGAAGCGAAAGCTGATGGGCAGCCGTTGTAACAAGTGCGGCACCATCTACGCCACACCGAGGGCGCACTGCATGGACGATGGCGCCAGAACCGAATGGAAAGAGATCCCTACGCAGGGCAAGGTGCATAGCTTCACAACCTGTTATTTTGGGGGCCAGGAGTTCCTCGACCAGACCCCCTACACCCTTATCCTCGTCGAGTTCGAAGGCGTCGACACCCTCTTCCTTTCCCGGCTCATCGGCGCCGAGCAGTCCGAGCTCAAGGTCGGCATGCCCGTGCAGGCCCAGTTCCGCCGCAACTGCAAATTCAACCCCACCGACGTCTACTTCGTGCCGAGGGACTAGGCCAGCCTACTCTAGCACTCTCTATGCGGACTGCGCAAAGTCCCCCATCACCACAACCCTCCCAAGCAGCGCGACTCGGGCCATAGAGTCGCGCTGCCCTGCCTAGCCACCCGTGTTCACCACTTTTCCCGATTGTGTTCAAGACGCAAGGTAACACTCCCGTAACATATTTTGAGCGACCATCTATCATGAAAGTTGCCACCTGCGCCTCTACGGAAGCAGCACGCACTGCGCGTCGGCATGCCTGAATGCGCAGCCCATCGGCTCCCCCACTGATTGCTATCGTAAGACCCTGGTTCCGGCGTTGTGAGTTCGACTGGTACTTTTGGGCCTTTGTCAACGTCTTTCATGTCACTACACTGAAGTTGCAGTGTGCTTCCCTCCACCGCTGTATTTAATCGGTTGAGGCCCCACCTCTCCGTCGCGGCATCAATAGATCGTAGCCCAGAAAATCGGAGGAGGTAAACATGAACGGCGCACTGGATGGTAACCTGGGCACAGGTTGGTTGCCGGACTACCCCGATTTCCGGGACTTTACCGTCGACCAGGCGGAAGTCCCCGGAAAGCTCAAGGCCTTGGGCCAAAAGGACTCCATCAAGGCAATGCTTACCAAGGTGGGAGCGGCTAAACCCCTCAAGACCCTGCCCCCCTCGGTCGACCTGAGACCCTGGTGCTCGCCGATCGAGAACCAGGGGGCCCTTGGCTCCTGCACTGCCAACGCCGGCGTCGGCATCGTAGAGTATTTCGAGAGAAGGGCGTTGGGAAAACACATCGACGCTTCGAGGCTCTTCCTCTACAAGACCACCCGAGATATGCTCCACTGGACCGGCGATACCGGCGCGTTCCTTCGCACGACAATGGGCTCTCTGGTGTTGTTCGGCGTCCCCCCAGAAGAGTACTGGCCGTACGCAATCCCTGACTACGACAAGGAGCCAACGTCCTTCTGCTACGCCTTCGCCCAGAACTACCAGGCCATAAGCTACTACCGCTACGATCCCCCTGGAACTCCGAGGCCGGCACTCCTTGACCGGATCAAGACCAACCTGTCCGCCGGCCTTCCCGCGATGTTCGGCTTCACGGTCTACAACTCCTATACCCAGGCCGGAGCCACCGGCAAGATCCCGTTCCCAACTGCCGGCGAGCGGATCGTCGGCGGGCATGCCATCGATGCCGTCGGTTACGACGACGCCATGAAGATCAAGAACACCAATCCAGGCGCAGTCGAGACCACAGGGGCCCTGCTCATCAGAAACTCCTGGGGTGCCGGATGGGGCATGGGTGGGTACGGCTGGCTCCCATACGACTACGTTCTAAAGGGCCTCGCGACCGATTGGTGGTCTCTCCTCAGAAACGAATGGATCGACACCGGCGCTTTCAAATAGGCAAGGTTGCCTGTTAGTTCCCGAGATGCGCCAGGAAAGGCAGGCGGGGCAGCCAACCGCTCCGCCTGTCTTTCCAAAACGCTTAGTAACGAAAAAGGAGGCTCTTATGGCGATTACCATGCAAGGCCCTTGGACTGTCTCAGTCAAGTCCAAGAACGCCGCGTATTCACAACGGTTTATCATCTCCGGTGCTGCGAGCGGCAACGGCACCTATTCAGGCGTCGTGTCGACTCCCCCGGTCTCCGTCATTCCCCTCCCGGGAACGGGCTGGAGCATCCGGATACAGAACAACCCCGGCTCCGGGTGGGTCGACTCCGATGACCAGATAAAGTTCCCGACCATCGTCTCGGGCCAGTACCGCTTCGACATCGAGTCCAACGATGCCGGCGGCGACAAGGACTTCAACGACCTCATCCTGACCTGTTCAACCCCCCAGACCGCCACCGACTTCATCATGTTCGGCAACGCGAGCTACTACAGCGAGGGCTGCTTCTTCAATCCCTGCTTCCCGGGCTGGGTCGTCATCGACTCCCAGGCCGGGCTCCTCGAAGCACTCCGGCACCCGCTCCTGAAGGGCCTGATCGAGAAGCTCTACCCGGACCGGCTCTACTACACCCGTCCCCACATCGGGCCGATTCCGGATCCGCCGCCCTTCAAGCCCATCGTCATTCCGCTCCGCGACGAGACCGTTCTCCCGGCGAAGCAGGCGCGGGCCTTCAAAACAATTGCGACTCAGGTCAAGTTGACTGCAACCAGGTCGCAGCGCGCCGCCGAGCCCGAGATCGCCCACACCGTCGTCGGCCTGCAGTCGTTCACCCTCGCCAAGAATATGCCTGTTTCGGCCCTGGAGTACGACCGCATCGCACTGGCCAGCATAATCGACAAGTTCAGGCCCATGTGCGAGACCGGCCCGCTCAAGGGTGTGGTCCTCAAATTCCAGGAATATGACCGCACCAACGCCGAGCTCTCCGGCGGTGCATACACCGGGACTGGCAACCGGGAACCCCTCGGCGTGTGCGCCACAGACCGCAATGGCAACTACATCTTTCGTTTCACTCGCTCCATCCTCGACATCGCCCACGAGGTCTCCGTCGACGTCGCCCCTGGCGAGGACATCGCAGTCCAGGCCTACCCCGACGTGATCGTCCAGCTCCTTGACCCCATGGCTCCCGGCGGCGTCTCGTGGGAGAGCGCCCCTTACTGGAACGTCCCCCTCTTTAAGCAGATCAACATCTGCGTTCCCAAGGCGAACCTGCCCCACGTGCCGACCGCTTGCCAGGGCCAGCATGCAATTCAGGCCATCGGCAACGTATTCATCGGCGCACCCCAGATCGACGGTTCAAGGGTTGGGTTCAACAACTTCCTCGGCGCCGAAGGCCGCATCACCGCGAAGAACACTCTCGGGCCTCAGACCAGGTGCGCTGCCTGGGCGGGCACCCTCGACTTCTTCGCTTGCTTCCTCGACCAGCCCACCGTGACCCAGTACACGATCCGCTATCGCCGGCGGCTTCCGAACATGTCCTGGACGTCCTGGTCCTTCTTCCAGCAGGAATACAGGCACCCCAAGATCGCGAACATCGGCCTTCCCAATTACAACGGCGACCTGGTCGGCCCCTTCGACCGCACCCTCGACGGTGTTGCCTCTAAGGCCTACGACAACATCGAGAACGATGCCGCCTGGGTGTTCACCCGCCGCGACCGTAAGGCCCAGATCTCGAGCTGGATCTACGCCCCTGACCCGGGCCCTGTCCAGTTCCACATCCATGGCTATGACGCAGCCGGTGCCACCGTGCTCGGGGCCGAGGACACCATCACCCTCTACATCGACAACACCGCTCCCACCCTTCTCCTCGACCCGAATATCACCATGGGCACCCAGACCCTGGGCAACTGCGCCCTGTTCACCATCCCCGCAGGCCAGCCTGCCGCGGCGCTTACGGTCAAGTTCAAGGTGAACATGGAGAAGGGCTTCCTAGGCGGCTACGAGCTCTACATGTACAAAGGCGCGACCGGCTACTTCTCGGTGTTGCCGCTGCCGTTCCCGCAGCCGCTCCCGTCGCCACCCAATCCGCCGCAGCCCACGCCTCCATACCGGGCTTGCAGCTACCAGCACGGCGATGACTTGCTCTGCAACCAGTTGAGAGGCACCTTCGACGACCCGGCCGTCGACCCGATTACCGGGTACGTGTCTGTCAACATCACCCCCGCTAGCGGGGCATGGCTGGAAGCCACCCAGACATTCTGCGCCTTCTCAGTCAACCTCTCCTGCTCGACCCGGGTGACCAACGGCTACTGGACCGGCAACTCTTACTGGGCGACCCCGGTCCTGATTGGCATCCAAAAGTAAGGTGGAATGAACCTCTACTGGTTGCTTCTGGGGGTCCTCGGCGTCTGGCGGGTTGCACACCTGCTGCACGCCGAGGACGGCCCCTGGGACATCATCGTCAGGCTACGGAAGCGCGCCGGAGCCGGGGTCTGGGCCACCCTGCTCGACTGCTTCTATTGCCTGAGCCTGTGGATAGCCGTCCCTTTCGCTCTCCTCATCGGCGAGAGTTGGAAGGAACGGCTGTTCCTGTGGCCCGCCATCTCTGCCGGGGCGATAATCCTGGAAGACATCACCCGCCGCGTTCGAGGCGCACCGAAAGCCCCGTTCATCGAAGACCAGGAGGAACGGAATGCCGTGTTGCGGCCAGAAAAGGGAGCAGCTCTACCAGAGGACCCCGGCCCAAGAGAACACTGAGGCGACCCGGGCCACCTCTCCTCGACCTCAGCCTCAGTCGGTCCCCGTGAATTTCGAGTACGTGGGCAGGACAGGACTGACAGCGCTCGGTCCTATCACCGGCAGACGTTACCGCTTCGAAGGCCCCGGTGCCGTAGTCCCCGTCGACGAGCGTGACGCCGCTTCCATCGCTGCCATCCCCAACCTCAAACGAGTCAGACCCCACACCTAGGCCTGGGGTCTGGTTCCGTCACCCACAGGGGCGCAGCATGCTGCGCCTTTTCAGTCGTTTACTTCACAGAAAGGACTTAGTAATCTGGAAATGCAAGGCCTGTTTCCAGTTTCTTGTCCCCAGGATGTGTTGCAGTTTACCGCATCCCCGCCTATAATTATCCAGGTTTATTCTGTTCTCGTCGATTTTCAAAGAGTAAATGCCGCCGAAAAAGGTCACAATTAGAGTCCCGGCCACCACGGCCAACATGGGCCCAGGTTTCGACTGCCTCGGGATGGCCCTCGATATCTTCAACACCCTGACCGTGGAGGTCGCTGACTCCTTCAGCATCACCCTCGAGGGCGATGGCCCATCTCGCCTCAGCAAGGGTAAGGACAACCTCGTCTACAAATCCATCGAGGCCCTGTACGCCAAGGTGGGTAAGCCTGTGCCCCATCTCAGAATTCACTGTAACAACGTCATCCCATTGAGCCGTGGCCTTGGAAGCAGCTCGGCTGCCATTGTTGGTGGCATGACCGCTGCCAACATCCTCCTGGGCAACCCTCTCTCCCGGGACGACATCCTCGACCTCGCCGTCTTCCTCGAAGGCCACCCTGACAACGTAACCTCTGCCCTTTGTGGCGGGTGCAATATCGTGGTCATGAACGGCATCGACCTGGTGACGACACCGGTCCCGCTCAAGCCGGGCGTGAAGGCAGTCCTTTACATCCCCGACTTCGAAATGCCTACCCTCAAGGCGCGAGCGCTCCTCCACCCCGAGGTCAGCCGCGCCGACGCTGTCTTCAACATCGGCCGGGCAGCCATGCTCGCCGTCGCCCTTTCGAGTGGCCGTTGGGACTTACTCAAGGTCGCCACCCAGGACCGCCTTCATCAACCGCAACGCCAGACCCTCTTCCCCGCGATGGGTTATATTCTCCAGGCCGCCCTCGACGCGGGCGCTCCAGGCGCCTTCCTTTCGGGCAGCGGCTCCACCGTTCTAGCTATCGCCACTACAAAGACCGCTGCCATCGGCAAGGCGATGGCGGACACAGCCAAGCGGGAAGGACTTTCCGGCAAAACCCTGGTAACAAAGCCCTCCCCTGTGGGGGTTCAAGCTTTGGAGGTAGGATTAAGAGACCAATGTCCCTAATTGTACAGAAGTACGGCGGGACCTCAGTCGCCGACGCCGAGAAAATCAAGAACGTAGCCCGAAGGGTCATCGCCACCCATCAGAAGGGTTACCAGGTAGTCGTAGTCGTCTCGGCCATGGGTGATACCACCGACGACCTGCTCAAACTAGCCAAACAGGTCAGCTCCCACCCGGACGAGCGCGAAATGGACTTCCTCCTTTCGACCGGCGAGCTCGTGTCCAGTTCACTCCTCGCTTTGGCCTTGAAGGAGATGGGCCAGCCCGCCGTCAGCCTGAGCGGCCACCAGGCCGGAATCTACACCGAACGGAATCATGGCAAGGCCCGCATCACCGCCGTCGAGCCCCGTCGTATCCTTCGCGAGCTTGACCACGGCAAGGTGGTCATCGTCGCAGGCTTCCAGGGCATCACCGAGGATATGGACGTCACGACTCTAGGCAGGGGTGGCTCGGACACCACCGCTGTAGCCCTCGCGGCCAAGCTCGGCGCCACCATCTGCGGTCGCTACACAGACGTCGACGGCGTATTCACCGCCGACCCCCGCATCGTCCCCAAGGCCCGCAAGCTCAAGGACATCAGCTACGAAGAAATGCTCGAGCTTGCCAGCTACGGGGCCAAGGTTATGCACCCCAGGGCCGTCGAGCTCGGGGCCGTCTACAACATCCCGATCCTGGTCGCGTCCAGTTTCACCCAGGCGCCAGGCACTCTAATCCATGGAGGCGTTCTAATGGAGGTCAGAAACAAGGTCAGAGGTATCGCTCACGATTTGGACGTGGCGAAGGTCACCGTCCTGGGCGTTCCCGATAGGCCCGGCATCGCAGCCGCTATCTTCGAGGCTCTCGCCGCCGCCAACGTCAGCGTCGACACCATCGTCCAGAACGCCAGCGTCGAAAGGATCACCGACCTGACCTTCACCGTCTCCCGGGGCGACCTCGAAAAGGCCGGGGGAGTGATCGACCCCATCGTTAAGGACATCGGCGCCAGGGGGTTCGTCAGCGATAGCAAGCTCGGCAAGGTCAGCATCGTCGGCACAGGTATGCAGAACGCCCCGGGCTATGCCGCTCGAATGTTCAAGACCATGTCCGACGCCGGCATAAACATCGAGCTTATCACGACCTCGGAAATACGGATTACCTGCATCATCGACGAGGCAAAGGTGCCACAGGCGGTTCAGGCTCTCCACAACGCGTTCGAGCTCGAGAAGATCGACGCATAACGTCGGCCTCTAAGGCAAGCCCTCTCCTTAAGGCGCCCGGGAGGGTAGCTCCCGGGCGGAGTGCGTGGGGGTCGCAATAATTCTCCTGGAGTGTGTTTTTGGAGAGGGTCTTCCTATCCATCGTCATACCCGCCTACAACGAAGAGAAGCGCATCGGCGCTACTCTCGAGAAGGTCACCGCCTTCCTGAAATGCCAGCCCTTCCGCTCCGAGGTCCTTGTAATCGACGACGGCAGCTCCGATAACACCTCCAAGATGGTACGCCCGTCTTCAGACAACCGGGCCCTCTTTGTCGACTTGGTCCAGTTGCCCCACCGGGGCAAGGGCCACGCCGTCAAGGTTGGAATGCTCGAGGCCCACGGCGACTTCCGCTTCATGGCCGACGCCGACCTCTCCATGCCCATCGAGGAGGTACTCAAGTTCTTGCCACCCACCCTGAAGGACTCCGACGTCGCTATCGGCTCCCGCGAGGCCCCGGGCGCCCGCCGCTATGACGAGCCACCCTATCGACACTTCATGGGGAGGGGCTTCAACAAACTGGTCGGCCTCATGGCCGTCGGAGGCATCAGCGACACCCAGTGCGGCTTCAAGTGCTTCACCGCCGAGGCTGCAAACAGGCTCTTCAAGCAGCAACGTCTCGATGGCTTTGGCTTCGATGTCGAGATCCTCTTCCTCGCCAGCAAGTCCAAGCTCAGGCTCGTCGAAGTCCCCATCAACTGGTACTACCAGAAGGAAAGCAAAGTCCGCCCCGTCCGCGACACCCTTCGCATGTTCCGCGACGTCCTCTCCGTCCGCCTCGCCAACCTCCGCGGCCACTATCGCTAGAGTAGGAGATACCGTTTCACATGCTTGGCATACAAGGAAATAGCGCAGCCGCAATTCGACTGCGAATGACGTGGACGTTCGCCAGGTTTGCTTTCAGTATCTCCCGGCTCGTGAGAATCGACAAACCCTTGGCCGCGGCAATCGTTACGCTCGTCGGAGCATACCTTGGCAGCAATCGAGCATCTGTCTTTTCGCCATCGACGTTGCGTGCGGCATTGGCGATGGGCCTGGTTGTAGCCTTCAGTTTCGTCCTCAACGATCTCAAGGATGCTGTGGCAGATGGGATTGCCAAACCAAGCCGGCCAATCCCTTCTGGCCGAATTTCAAGCCGCTTTGGGTTCGGCGTCGCGTTAGCCCTGGCAATTGGCGCCCTTGCGGTAGCGTCCACGCTGGGGCCGCTGTTGGCGGCCTTCGTTATTCTTCTCATTACGCTCAGCATCTGTTATTCGTATTGGCTGAAGCGCACACCGCTGTTTGGCAACGGATTGATCGGGTTTATGATAGCCTCGATCCTGGTGTACGGGGCACTGGTTGACGGCCACATCACGTGGGCAGTTGTGAAAGGGAGCACGCTGGTTTTCCTTTTTGCGTTCTCAACAGAGATTCTCTACACAATCCCGGACGAAGAGGCGGACCGAAAAGCTGGATCGCGTACAGTGACGGTTCGCTTCGGGGGAGCGCAGGCCTTTCGGTTGTTCCAACTCACTGCGCTATCGTTGGCGGGCTTGGGTGTCCTGTACTGGCTGATGGGGATTGCTTCCAACGCCTACATCTTGGCCGCAATGTTGTGTTCAATTGCGCCCATCGTCCTCACAGTGGTGGTTACACGGTCCGGCTCACAGCGGTCAGTTCAGACAGCAACATGGGTGATGAGACGCATTTCGCTTGTGAGCCTCATCCCTATCTTGCTGCTTCGGTGAACTAGCCCGCCTTACATACTAAAAGCCCGTGTTTCAGGCCGAGTTCAACTCTCCCCCCACCTCCCGTCCGCGACGTCCTCTCCGTCCGCCTCGCCAACCTCCGCGGCCACTACCGCTAACTGTCACTGCCAGGAGTTCCTCGCCCCTAAGGGCAACGGCCAGTTGTTTCCTGTCTCCCCAGTTTTCGTTTCTTGCGATTTCTCGTTGCAGGAGCGATAAAGAACAGGAAGAACAGAAGGAATATCCAGTACAGGGGCCTCTATTGATGATGAACATTTCACGCATGCGTTGACATAGATGCGTCCAAGTGCGATAATGATAGCCTCTGGTTTCGTCTACGTAGATCTTCTGTTTCAGTACGTCAGCTTGTCGGTCCCCCCGCGTGGGCTAGTGGAACCCGGCGCATTCTGTCCGCTCTGATGTCGCCGGATGTTACGACGTAAGGAAATCTACTAGCCTCGTTTCCAAGTCATTATTTGAGGGGGCGCCATGGGCAAGTTGGCTTTTGGCTCTGCTATTTCATTTGTCGCTGTGGTTTTCATCTCTTTCGCTTTGTTCGTCAGCACGGGCTCTTTTCCTTCAGCCGTCGCGGCGCCCGCCGGCATCATAGGCCCCGCCGGCCTAGTCTGCGCCTGGGGAGACAACAGCGCCGGCCAGTTGGGCAATAACAGCACTGTTGGCAGCCCTGTGCCGGTGCAAGTGACAGGGCTTACCGGAGTGGTGGCCGTCACTGGTTATGAAGCGGACAGCCTGGCGCTCAAGAGCGACGGCACGGTCTGGACCTGGGGAGGCAACGCCCACGGCCAACTGGGCAATGGCACAGTCACTGAGAGTCATGTGCCGGTGCAGGTGACGGGCCTCACCGGGGTCACGAGCATCGCCGCCGGTCAATTCGAGGGCCTGGCGATCAAGGGTGACGGCACGGTCTGGACCTGGGGGTACAACTCAGCGGGTCAGTTGGGCAATGGCACGACCACGGAGAGCCATGTACCGGTACAGGTGACAGGCCTCAGCGGGGGAGTGGATGTTGCCGCTTCCGGCATAGCTAACATAGGATTCAGCCTGGCGGCCAAGAGCGACGGCACGGTCTGGGCCTGGGGGAACAACCAGAATGGCCAGCTTGGCACTGGCACGACCACAGCGAGCCTCGTGCCGGTGCA
>ORJL010152185.1_pt1 | contig 12835 bp, 12 predicted proteins | sample 1779941 | NCBI WGS metagenome assembly ORJL01 (sample SAMEA104232317, study PRJEB22302) | groundwater metagenome | biome: forest; feature: aquifer; material: groundwater | place: USA | collected 2011-08-07 | depth 5.8 m
CCCTCTCAATCTCTCCTTCGGCAAGCTCAGGACAGGCTCTTTGGGAAAGGGAGAGGAACCTACCCCACCCCAAGGCGAGGCCCACCGCAGACGAGGGGACAGGCTCCTCCGGTCCGCCCTTACTCCCCCAACACCACGTTATCTATCAGCCGCGTCTTGCCGAAGAAGACTGCCAGGGAGACCAGCGCCTTGCCTTCAACCTTGTCCAACTCGTCCAGGGTCTGAGGATGCGCCAGGCTGATGTAATCCAACCGGCCGCGGGGCTCGGCCTCGATGAGCCCGGTCATGGCCTGGCGGATGACGCTGGCGCGGCGCTCTCCTTTCTGCAACATCTCCTGGGCCAGACACAGGGAGCGGTACAAGACCGTAGCCTCTCTTCTTTCCTCAGTCGACAGATAGACGTTCCGGCTGGACATGGCCAGGCCATCCGGCTCCCGCACCGTCGGGCACACTACGATCGCCAGGGGGAAGCCCAGGTCTGCGGCCATCTTCTGGATGATTACCACCTGCTGGGCGTCCTTCTGGCCGAAGTAGGCCCGGGTTGGCTGGACGATGTTGAACAGCTTGGCGCCGACGGTGCCCACTCCGCGGAAGTGCCCCGGCCGGGCTGCGCCCTCCAGCTTCTGGGACAGGCCCTCTACGGTCACGAAGGTGCATGCGCCGGGCGGGTACATCTCGGCCACGGGCGGCAGGAAGACAGCGTCCACGCCCTCCCTCTTGAGCATGGCCAGGTCACGCTCCGGATCGCGAGGGTATCTCTCGAAGTCCTCGTTGGGGCCGAACTGGGCCGGGTTGACGAAGATGGAGGCCACCACGTGGTCGTTCTCTTCGCGGGCGCGGCGGGCCAACTCCATGTGGCCCTCGTGGAGGTAGCCCATGGTAGGGACAAAGCCTACCGAGCCGGTCATGGCCCGGCGGGCGGCCCGGAAGGCGGCTATGGATTCAAGGACTTGCATGATGTTGTCCTGTAGTAGGGGCGTGATTCATCACGCCCGTTCCCCCGCACGGCGATACACCCCTCGGGCGCAATTCATTGCGCCCCTACGTGACGACGCCAGAGCATGACGCGGCGAACCGAACCGCTACGGCGCCTGCCTGATGACCTCGGCCAGGATGCTCTCGTCCATGGTGAAGCTTTGCTTCATGGTGGGGAAGGTGCCGTCTTTGATCTCTTTGGAGTATGTCGTGATGGCGTCCTTGATGACCGTCGCCAGGTTGGCGTATTGCTTGGCATGTCTAGGGACGAAGTCGGTGAAGGAGCCGAGGAGGTCGTGGAAGATCTGGACCTGGCCGTCGCAGTGAGGGCCGGCGCCGATGCCGATGATGGGGACCTTGACCCTCTCTGTCACAAGCTTGGCCAGGGGGGCCGGCACCAGCTCCAAGACGATGGAGAACACCCCCGCCTCTTCCAGGGCTATGGCGTCCTTGATGATCTGCACGGCGACGTCGGTCCGTCGCCCCTGGAGCCTGTGGCCACCGAACTGGTTGGCCGATTGGGGGGTCATGCCGATGTGTCCCTGAACGGGGATGCCCACTCTCACCAGGTGCTCCACGGTGTGGGCCATGGTCTCGCCGCCCTCCAGCTTGATGGCCTGGCACCCCGCCTCCTTGAGGAACCGGCCAGCGTTGTGCATGGCCTCCTCCGTCGAGGCCTGGTATGTCATGAAGGGCATATCGCCCACGATAAGAGCGTGTTGAGCGCCGCGGACCACAGCGCGGGTGTGGTGCAGCATCTCTTCGATAGTGACGGGGATGGTGTTCTCGTAGCCCAGGACCACCATGCCCAGGCTATCCCCCACCAGGATCATGGGCACCCCGGCTGCATCTACCAGCTTGGCGGACGTGTAGTCGTAGGCGGTGAGCATGGGGATCTTCTCCCCACGCTGCTTCATCTCCTTGATGTCGTTGATGCTGACTCTGGCCATGGTGGCCCTCCTTTTGCTGTGCCCTTCCCGGGAAGAGCCAGGTGGAAATGGCCTGCTGCCTGTGGGCGGAGCCCTACCGGACTAGTTGCGCCAGCCAGTCCACGTCGTGCTTTACGTCTCGGATGGCGTTACGCTCGTTCATGTAGACGAGCGTGGGCTTGTGCTGTCGCGCCTCCTCGTGGGTCATGGACTGGTAGCTGAGGATGATGACGATGTCGCCCTCATGCACCAGGTGGGCAGCGGCGCCATTGATGCAGATCTCACCCGAGCCGGGGAGACCCTCTATGGCGTAGGTCTCCAGGCGCGCGCCGTTGGTCACGTCCACCACGGCGACCTGCTCGTAGGGAAGGATGTCGGCTGCTTCCATCAGAGTCTTGTCAATAGTGATGCTGCCCTCGTAGTCGATGTTGGCCTGAGTTACCCTGGCCCGGTGGATCTTGCTCTTTAGCATGGTGCGCATAGAGCTTGCCCCCTTTCCTACGATACTTTGATTCGGGTCCCACCCAGGAGCGTCCGCATCTCCTGGGCCTTGGCTTCGTCTATCCGGCCCTTCCCCAGGGCCACGGGGATGGTCTGAAGGCCCAACTCGCGATAGGCGGTCAGCAGGTGCGGGGCTGCTCTCTCCAGGGCCTCCAGGTGCTTCCTTATGGTCCCCAGGTCGCCCCGTGCCACCGGTCCGGTCAGACAGTTAGGCAGTCCTACCTTCTCCAGGTTGTTCAGGGTGCCTCGCAACAGCGGCATCAGGGCCTGGGTGGCTTCGGCGCGGTCCACGCCGAAGGTCTGCCACAGGTCGGTGGCCATCTGCATCAAGGTCACCAGGTAGTTGCAGGAGATAACAGCGGCAGCGTGGTACAGGACCTTGTCTCCGGCCTTGAGGACGACCCATTTCCCCTCCAGAGACTCAGCCAAGCCCTTCAGGGTGGTCAGGAGGGGTTCTTCGGCTTCGAGGGCGATGGTGGAGCCTGGTATGTTCTCGATGGCCTGGGTTACGCTGGCGAAGGTCTGGAGGGGGTGGAATCCACCCACCGCCGCGCCCCGTATTCGCGCCGGCCCCAGAACATCAAGAGAGTCCACGCCGGAGCAGTGGACAACAGCCTGGCCCCGCCGCCAGGGCACGCCGCAAGCGACGACGCCTATGGCGGCGTCCGGCGTGGTGATGAATACCAGGTCGGCCGTCTGCGCCACGTCATCGCCCGATAAATGGACCCGGCAACCGGGGACCTGGCCAGCCAAGCGCTGGGCCGAAGCCAAAGTCCGGCTAGACACAGCAACCACGGGGTAGCCCTTCTGGGCCAACCTGACGGCCAGGGCAGTGCCCACGGTCCCGGCCCCGATGAAGCCGATACTGGTCATCAGACCGCCTCCGCCCTTTGCACCGCTGTCCGTCGCACTGCTCGGGCGCTGGCTGACCAGATGATGTAGAGGGCGAGGGCAATGAGCGGTACACCGAATCCAGCCAGGGCTACGAAGACCCAGTTCATGCCCTGGTTCTGGGCGATGTACCCGGCCAGCCCTGCGGAGAAGGAACCTCCGCCAAAGGTGGCGAAATACGAGATGCCGTAGCTGCGCCCCTGCCAGTGATGGGGAGTGTACTTGGCTATGAGGGCGGAGTAGATGGGTTGACCCATGAAGTTGCAGAAGGCGAACACGGAGGCGACGACTACCAGGGCCAGCCCGCTGGTGGCTCCCATAAGGAACAGGGCCGGGGTCAGCCCCACCGTCACCGGAATGAGCAATCGCTCCAGGGCTATGCGCTGTCCGAGGTAGCCGCCCAGGTACTGCCCGCCGACCCCGAACAGCAGGATGATGGTGGTGAAGGAGCCGCCTTTAACCACGCTGCTCAGGCTGTTGAGCGGAGCGAACTCCACCCTCTCACCTATGTACGCGGGAAGGAAGGTCACAGCCCCCCGGTAGATGAGTCCGGTGAACATGTAGCTGACGTAGAGTGCAATAAGGGTCAGAATGAGGACCCTGCCGTCGGTTTTCGCCGGGGCCGTCGCCTTCTGGGCTATCTCCTGCGGGGCTTCCTCTTCTCGCACTGGTGCGATGCGGAGCATGGTGACCAGGAGGATGAAAGCCAGGATGCCGAGAATCCAGTAAGCGGTCCTCCAGCCCCACAGGGTGGCTACTGAGGCGGCGAAGACGGGGGCAAGGGCTACTCCCAGGTTCCCACCCACGCCGTTGAATCCCAGCGCCAGGGAACGCTGTCGAACGCCCCTGCCGATGAAAGACATCCCTGCGGGGTGATACAGACCTATGGCCAAGCCCAGGGCGGTCAGGGAAGCAGCCAGCATGTAGACCGAAGGAGACAGCGCCACCAGCACAGCGGTAGCGCCTGCCGTGGCCAGGCAGGCCATGCCTATTCGCTTGGAGCCGAACTTGTCCGACAGGACTCCGGCGGGGAGGGCGCCGGCCCCAAAGGCGAAAGCAGCCAGGTTGGCAACCAGGCCGAGGAGGAACAGGTTGCTGTTGAACTCGAACTTGAGGATGACGAGGACGGCGGCGTAGCTCAGCTCCAGCATGTGGATGAGGGCATGGGCTGACGCCGAGTAGAAGACTACACGCTTCTCGTACCTATTCATCTCGACCCTGTGCTGCCTTCAAGTTTGTTCAATCCTTGAAAGAATGGGCCCGAGTATGCCAGGTCGTGTCTATAAAACGATTAGGGCCTCCGCCGGACGTGCCGAGGAGGCCCTATCAGTCAATCGTACCGTCTCGGTCGCGCCCGATCCAAGCGGGAGCTATTCGATTATGGTCGTGGTCTAGAACCGGTGCTAACCGCACTATGGTGTCAGTTGCAATTAAAATACGATACAAGACTCAGGCGCGCCTTGTCAAGTGCTACTTGATGAGGTTCTTCTCCAGAGCCATGCGGATGGCTTCCGCCCGCGAGGCCGCCCCCAGCTTGGCGAAGATGCTGCCGACGTGGTTCTCTACAGTGCGCGGGGAGATAGAAAGGCGGATCGCAATGTCAATGTTGCGAAGGCCGTTGTGCATCAGCTCCACGACCTCGATCTCCCTGGGTGTCAGTTCCGCCAGAAGCCCGGCCCGTGCTGAAGCGGAGGACATGGAACGTTGCCGCAGCACCTTGGAGGCGATCTGCGAGGGCAGCACCGCGCCACCCGCTGCTACTTCACGGATGGCATGCACCAGGTCGTCCTGGGGGGAGTCCTTCACCATGTACCCGTTGATGCCGACCCGGACCATGGCGCGCACGTACTGGTCGAAGTCATACCCACTCAGTACCAGTATCCGGATCTTGGGGCGCTCTTCCCGCAGGCGCCGCGCCACCTCAACACCGGTGACTCCCGGCAGCCGGATGTCCAGCACGACGACATCGGGGCTCAGTTGCCGGACCTGGCTGACCGCCTCCTCGGCGCTGGCCGCCTCGCCGACGACGGTCATGTCAGCCTCTTCCTCCAGGCGTTTTCTGATCCCCTCGCGGAACATACGGTGGTCGTCCACCAGGAGGACCCGAACAGGCTCGCTCACCCTCGGCTCTCCACCAGGCCAGCTTCGGCGGACAGGGGAGCGCGCGCCACTACCGTTGTCCCCAGGCCTGGCGAAGACTCGATGTCCAGGGAGCCGTTCAGTTGCACCATGCGCTCTCGCATCTCGTCCAGGCCGAATCCCCCATTGCGGAGCCCATTGGACTTCAGGCCCACTCCGTCATCCTGGACCGTGAGGGTGAGGCCATCGCCGTCGGTGAAAAGGGATACCGTGACCGACGTGGCTTTGGCATGTTTGATCACGTTGTTGGTGGCCTCCTGGGTAACGCGGAAGAGGGCCAGTTCGAGGTCGGGGAGGAAACGGGCCTCATCGTTGATGTCATCGAGGGCGAGAGAGGTGGACAGCCCTGACCTCTTGGCGACGCCGTCGAGGAGCCATTCCAGGGCTGGGATGAGTCCCAGATCGTCGAGGACAGAAGGGCGGAGCCTCCAGCAGATCTCCCGGAGCTCTGCGGATAATTGCCGGGCCAAATCTGAGCGGTCTAGCCCGAGGCGGTTGTCTGCGGCGGCCAGCATCATGGCCTTCTGAAGCGGCCCGTCGTGGATGTCCCCGGCTATGCGGGCGCGTTCCGTCTCGCCTGCCTTGAGCAAGCGACGGTTGAGGTGGCGCAGGCCCTCGGAAAGCTCGGCCTTGTCCAGGGCAACCGCCAGGAACGAAGCTGCTATGAGGGCAGTGCGGCGTTTCTCGTCCTCGGTGAATGCATCGCCGCCGCTCTTTGGCCCCATCAGGATGAAGCCCAGGTACCGCCCCGACGATCTCATGTTTGCCAACAGCAGGAACTCCGATCCCAGGCGAAATTCCGCCAGGTCGCCTTGTTGCGCCGCCTGGATGCCCCCTTTGAACCGCGGGTACGCGTTCTCCAGGATGTCTTGCGCTCGTTCGCCGGCCGAAGCGACCAGCCTGCTCAGAGCAGGCTCGCTGCCCAGAAACAGGAGGGCGGACTCCAGACGGACGGCCCGTGCCAGGTGGTTGACGGCTACCTGGGCGAGGTCCTGGGCCGTCGCCTCCGGCTTGAGGAGGGTATCGCGCATGGTATCTACGACTTCCTCGTAGTTGACCACGTCTCTGTAGATGAGGTTGTCCACCAGCCATCGGGCCCCTTGACGCAGCGGAAAGAAGGCCAGGATACCAGCCGCCAGGAGGAGAGAGACGCGGGCCACATAGCTTGGCCCGTGAGCGGGGCCATGACCTGACGCTATGGTGGCAACTCCAACGGAGAGGACCGCCGCCAGCGCCACGGCGACGATGCCGTACACCATCCCCCGGTGGACCAGGGTACGTATTCCAAAAAGCTGGCGCTGGAGGATGGAGTAGGCGAAGAATACGGGCATCAGCCCCAAAGGAAGGACCGTCAGATGGATGGGCAGCAAGGATCCCTGGCCCACGGCCTCGGGGATGAGGGACATAGATACAAAGGGAAGGGCGCTCACTGCAATCCCCACCAGGACTGTGCGCATCTGCTGACGGGTCTCCGGACGAGGCGACCGCATGGCCTGGAATGCCAGATAGCCAATAGCGCCCAGGGCGGAGGCAGCCACATAGAGAAACAGGGCAGGCTGGACCGTCTGGTACCAGGTTGGCCTTGCCATCAGCGAGACGCCGTAGGCTGCGCCGATGGCCAGAGCGATGCCCGCAAAAATGCTGTGCGTGAGAAGTCGGCAACCTCTGGAGGCGCTGGTGTTGAGGACGACAGCCAGTGGACAGAAGGTGGCGCCTATAGCAAGCAAGACAATAATCTGAGCCACCAACGCCCACTGGGGCGCTGGGCCGCCGGAGGCAGGACCCACGGCAAAGGCCAGGGCAGTGAAGGCTGAGAACACCCCGAACACCCGGGCGGGCGGCACATCGGGGCGGCGCACCAAGACAAGGGCGCCAAGGAGGGCGAATACCGTTCCGATGCCCCACAGAGAGAATTTCAGCGGGCTGCGCCCGATGGCCTTCTCTACGATCTGTACATCGAGTTCCTCTCCGGAGGAACTGCGCAGGCCCGCCTCGATGGCGGCGTCAAGGGGCAACCCCTTTCTTTCCAGATCCGCGGGACTCTGGCCTCCGGCGGACACGACCACCATGCCCGGCCTGGCGCCCTGGTCCCAGGCGTGACTGCCCGGCATAACCCAGGTGAGGCAAGTGTCTCCTCCACACTGGGCCACCCTGATCCCCAGCCAGGGCGTCTGCAGGGTGGAGCGATAGGCGGCCAGGGACAACGCCAAATAGGCCAGCACGATGACCAGGGCCGATACCCTGGCGGCGGCGGGCTGGCTGAGAGAGGTGGGCCTAAGGTAGCGCGGCCACCTCTTCAGGGCTGACCTCCAGGGGGATGAGGAGACGTTCAAGCTGCTCCACCGTGCCTATCTTGAGGCGGAGGTCCGCCAGGTCCTTCTTGGCCCGGTTCAAAAAAGTCTCCGCCACCAGGGCAGTGAAGATCCCCGCCCCCGACGCCTCGAAGCGCTGGCGCACCTCTGTCCCGGACTGTGCCCATTCCTGTGCCCGCATTATACCATCTGGGGCCACAGTCTGCTCTGTGGCCGGCGAGCTGAGGAAGAAAGCCAGCGGGACGGTCTTCTTGCCCCTCTCCAGATCGCTGCGGGGGGCGCCGGACGGGCAGGCGTCCCTGAGGTCATCCATGAGCTGCAGATAGGTCATCAGGTTGAAGCCAAAGTCCTCGAACAGGGAGACGGCCTCCCGGTCTCGGGTGGCCAGGCCGGCCCCGAAGCCCGCGGCGAGCCTCCCCAGGCTGCCCGCCTTCAGGCAGGTCATGCGCAAGGCTTCATCAGTGCTGACGCTGCCTCGCCTTTCAAAGGAGGCATCCAGGGACTGCCCGGCGCAGGATGCCACGCAGTTCGCCTGGAAGCGCAGAAACGGAGCCAAGTCTCCGCCACCGCACACCGCTTCCGCGGCGGCGGCAGAGCCACACGCCATGAGGGCGATGGCCATGGCCAGTTCCTCCCCGGCGGGAGTCCCACTCTTGAGCCGGGTTTCCCCGTCGGCCACTGCGTCGAACATGTACGCCGCCTGCATGTAGAGCTCCACCGCCGCGGCGCCCTGGAGGGCTACCTCGTCGGGCGTTCGCCTGATGGCCCGGTAGACCTCCAGGGTGAGGCCGCCGGCCCGGCAAGGGCCTTCGAGGTGCAGAGCATAGCCGGGCCGGGACAACGCATTCACGATCGACTCGCGAAAGTCCGTCTCTGAGCAGTGAGCTTCCACGGTCTGCCGAATTGCCTGCTTCAACTGATCGTACATAGAGGTGGCACTCCCGTTCGTCAGGACTGTCGCTCTAGAACTCAGGCCCAGACGTTAGCTACTGTGCTGAGCAGGTTGCTCCCTTTGGCCGACCGGCTTGCCAGCGTCCTGGCTGCGAGGTTGAATTCCTCAGGCAGAGTCACGGTCGTTCCACCGGCCAGGCCTGCCAGGGCGGGCTGCTGACCAACCGACAGGGTCGCCTTGATGGCCTTTTCCAGTTCTGAGATGTTCACTTTTTCCTCCCACTTTTCGGCGCGGCATCTGGTGCCGCGCCTTGTGCCATCATTGTGGAGGCAAGGACGGGCGGATTCAAGCGTACGTACGCGACAACCCCTACGTGGAAACCCCTATTTGTGAACTAGGGAACAATCATCTAGAGAGATCCGTATCCCAGTTTGCCGACTGTGGAGGTGGGGAAACCCCGCCCCGGGCCGAGGGTGCGGAGGGTGTCTCAATAAGGCGTTGGCCCCTACCGTCTCGGCATGATTCCCCCTGTATCCCCCCTTTGCCAAAGAGGGGATACAGGGGGATTGGGGTGGAGATGGGTGGCCACTTACCTCTTTTTGGACAGGCTCCGAGGGTCGCCCCTACAGGCCGGGCCAATGCGGTCATCTTTGTACGTCGTGGCGGCGCCGGCCAGCGGCATGACAGATTCGGAGGTCTTCGGGTCCCGATGTGGACGGGTGGAAGAAGGCGGTGGGAATCCGCAAGCCCAAGGGGTGGGGCGCGCTCTCAGGCCTGAGTAGGTGTTTCCACCTACGCATTACCGTGAATGCCCCGATGCAATTGCAGCGGTTTGGAGGTATGGTGATTTATGCTAGTGGGCCTTTCCTGGGGGCGCCCCTGGTAGTTGAGTTTGGTCAGGTGAAGAACCATGATGAGTTTGGCGGAGCGCGTTGACGTTATCACTGTGGTGCTGGTAGATGACCACGAACTCGCCCGGCAGGGAGCGCGGGCTATGCTGTCCCAGGACCCGGACATCCATGTGGTAGGCGAGGCCTCGAATGATGTGGAGGCCGTTGCCGTCATCAGACAGTTGCGGCCCGATGTGGTTATGTTGGACGTGCGTCTGGGGGACCGAAGCGGCCTGAATGTGGTGGCGGCGTGCCGGTGCGACGTTCCTGGGACCAAGTTCATCCTGCTTACGGCGTACGAGGATGACCCCTATGCCAGAAGGATGGGCCAGCTCGGCGTCCACGGGCTTCTTCAGAAGTGCGTTTCGAGAGAGGAACTCCTCGGTTCGGTACACTACGTCGCCGGCGGCGGCGTCATGCGCCATGCATACGGGTTTAGCCACGAAGTAAACCTGGCATCGGAGGCGGGCGGCGTGTGCCGGGCGGATGCCTGCGCCGAGCATCTGAGCCTGCGCGAGAAAGAGGTGCTGAGGCTGGTTAGCAGCGGTCTCAGGAATCAGCAGATCGCAGATGCCCTGGGCATCTCGCTGAAGACGGTGGAGGTGCATGTGGGCCACATACTGCTGAAATCTGGGGCCAGAAGCCGCACGGAGGTGGCAGTGCGCTTCCGGAGGAACGTAGGGCCCTACGTTCCAACAGGCAGCGCCGGTTAAATCCGTATGGCAGCAACGTTCAGCCACTGGAATAGCCTGGATGACCGTCCGGGGCAGGTCGCTCTCAAAGACAGCGCCATTCGCGTCCTTGCGGTGTTCGTAGTCTTGCCGCAACACGAAGAGGAAGTGCAGGACCTCCTCAGGCGGCTAAGGAGCAAGGCCCTCTCCTCGGCGGGCTACCAGCTAGGCACGGTGTGGCAGGACGTAGCCGTTCCCTACCGTCTGGTGGCCTTTGAGTCATGGCAAACCCTGGAGCATTACCTGATGTTTCAGGGACAGGAGGAGACCCGACAGTTTATGAAACAGATCAAGAGTTGTCTGGCGATGCCGCCGCAAGTGTCCCTCCTCCAGCAACCGCATAGCGAGTAGCACCTCCACGCGTAGCCTGGATTCCCGCTTTCGCGGGAAAGGCACCAGGTGGGGGGTTGTTTCTGTACACGTGATGGTTCATTGAAAGTTGCGCTTCAAGCGGCCGCTTGGGTGTCTTGGTCTCCCATATCCTCTCTTGTCTCCCGCCTGCCGCATGAGGCGAATGGCGGGAGGGCCGGCACCGCCAGCATCACCCTCTCCCGATGAAGGGCATCTTGGTCGCCATCACAGTTATGGACTGTACGTTGGCATCCAGCGGCAGGCTGGCCATGTACAGAACGGCACGCGCCACATGCTCCGGGTCAATGGTCGGTTCGGCGCGAACGGAACCGTCGGGCTGAGGTACGCCGCTCTTCAGCCTTACCGACAGCGGGGTGTCGGCGTTGCCGATGTCTATCTGCCCGCAGGCGATGTTGTACTTACGTCCATCCAGGGAGGTAGCCTTGGTGAGGCCGGTGATGGCGTGTTTGGTGGACGTGTAGGGCGCCGAGTTGGGCCGGGGCGAGTGCGCCGAGATGGAGCCGTTGTTGATGATCCGCCCTCCCATGGGCTGTTGACTCTTCATGATCTTGAAGGCTTCCTGTGTGCACAGGAACGCCCCGGTGAGGTTTGTGTCCACCACCGATTGCCACTCCTCGTAGGTGAGGTCCTCCAGAAGTTTAGGTGGAGAGCCCACGCCGCCGTTGTTGAACAGCAAGTCCAACCGGCCAAAGGCCTCCTTCGTCCTGGCGAATAGAGCTCTGACGGATGCCGGGTCGCGTACGTCGGTGGGCACAACCAGAGCTTGTGGGGCGCGCTCTCCTGCCTGGGCGGCCGTCGTCTCCAACATGCTGGAACGGCGACCGGCCAGGGCGACGGACCATCCTTCCGACAGCAGGGCAAGGGCAGTCCGCCGGCCGATGCCGGTCCCTGCCCCAGTAACGATAGCTACCCTGTGGTCTGGACTCATTCTTCTAAACTCCTGAATCTTAATAGTCGTCTCATAATAAGGTGGTCTGACAGATGGCCGGTAAGGTGCCAGTGCTACATCGAACCGTCGTGAGACCACCAGTACGTGTATCGCCGGTGCCCCCTGTCACCCTCTCTCTAACTCTCTCCCATCATAGGGAGAGAGGAAAGAACCCGCGCCCCGTTCGGTGCCTGTCATCTGGCCCCCCTGGCGTCGGAAAGCATCAGTCCAGCCCGGGCGGCACCAACTGCTTGCCGACGGCTCTCTGGCACCATAGGGCGGAGGCCAACAGTTGCTCCTCGGCGAATAGCGCTCCGACAAGCTGGATACCCAGGGGCAGCCCCGCCGGGTCGGTCCCGGTCGGGATGGCGATGCAGGGCAATCCACAGGATGTCCACGATGCCTGGAACACGGGGTCTCCCGTGGTGCTCAGGTCGCGTGGCGCTGGCGACGGCGTGGCCGGGGTTAGCAAGACGTCTACGCTCTTCAGTCGCTCTGCCATGTCAGCCTGGAACTGCCGACGAGATTGTTGGGCCAGCAGATATTTGTATCCGGGTACGGTCAATCCCCGTGCGATCTTGCGAGAGAGAAGGGGACCATAGTCTCTCGGGTTTCGCATGTACATGTCGTGATGGTATGCGGCTGCCTCCGTGTCGTGGACCGCGGCAGTCGCTGCCACGTGGTCGTTGAAGCTGGCCGGTAGGCGGAACTCCTCGACAGCGGCGCCGGCCCGGCGTAGTCCGTCGGCGACGGCGTCGGTGTGTCGTCTCACGTCCTCCGTAGCATGGTCATAGAAGAAGTCCCGGACGAGGCCGATGCGCGGCGGCCTGGCATTGCCCAGGGCTTTCAGGTAGTCGCCTACGGGCGCCGTCGGGGTGGTGGGGTCGTTGGGGTCGTGTCCTGCCATAACTTGAAGCAACAGGGCGGCGTCCTCCACACTCCGACACAGGATGCCGACGGTGTCGAGCGAGTGTGCCAGGGGGAAGACGCCGTACTTGCTGATGCGTCCGTAGCTTGGCTTGAAGCCCACGATGCCGTTGTAGGCCGCTGGTCTCAGGGTGGAGCCGCCCGTCTGCGAGCCCAGAGCTGCGGGACACATCCGCGTGGCCACGCCCACCGCCGAGCCGCTGCTGGAGCCTGCGGGCGTGTGCGCCGCATTCCAGGGGTTCACCGTGGGCGAGGGGTCATCGGCGGCGAACTGAGTGGTGACCGTCTTGCCGAGGATGATGGCGCCGGCATCCTTGAGGCGGGCCACACAGGTCGCATCGAACGTAG